>Ga0247727_10011719_pt1 | contig 15221 bp, 15 predicted proteins | sample WisWelCaveWW1625_FD_202498 | JGI IMG/M metagenome (GOLD analysis project Ga0247727, IMG submission 202498) | Biofilm microbial communities from Wishing Well Cave, Virginia, United States - WW16-25 | ecosystem: Environmental > Aquatic > Deep subsurface > Groundwater > Cave microbial mat | place... | reverse complement strand
AATCCCAACCACAAAATTGGGAATTACTTCGATTATCGCATAATAGAGGTTAATGCTCGACTTTCGCGAAGTTCAGCTTTAGCATCAAAAGCCACAGGTTATCCTCTTGCCTACATCGCAGCAAAACTTGCTCTAGGTCATTCTTTAACCGAACTTAAAAACTCGGTTACCAAAAAGACAATCGCTTGTTTTGAACCAGCCTTAGACTACGTTGTGGTCAAAATTCCCAGATGGGATCTTGCCAAATTTCTAAAAAGCGATTTGAAAATTGGCTCTTCGATGCAATCTGTGGGCGAAATCATGGCAATCGGCAGAAAGTTCGAAGAGGCAATCCAAAAAGCAACCCGCATGTTAGATATTGGACTTGAAGGTATTCTTGATGAAAAATCACCAACAACTAACTATACAAAACCTACTCCCTGGAGAATTTTTGCGATCGCAAAAGCCATAAAAAAAGGCGTAAAAGTTAAAGATATTGCCACAAGAACTGGAATCGACTCGTTCTTTCTTTACAAATTAGAAAACATTGTTAATCTTGAAAAAGAAATTTCAAAAAAAGGAACAGGTGGTCTAGACACCCTTCCTCTGAGAGAGGCCAAACAACTTGGCTTTTCAGATTCCCGCATCGCTAAACTAACCAACAATCAAGAGGAGAAAATTAGAAAGTATAGACATGATAATCAAATTGTTCCTGTGGTCAAACAAATAGACACCCTCGCCGCTGAATACCCAGCTCAAACAAACTACCTTTATCTTACCTACAACGGTAACTCAGATGACATTCAACATCTGGCATCCGACATCCGACATCCGAAAATTATCGTCTTGGGTTCCGGTCCATACCGGATAGGGTCTTCGGTCGAATTTGACTGGTGTTCAGTCACCACAGCTCAAGTTGTCGCTGAATCCGGAATGCAAGCAGTCATTGTAAATTGCAATCCAGAAACAGTCTCCACAGATTATGACATGGCCCAAAAACTTTATTTTGAGGAATTAACCGCAGAAACCGTTCTGGAAATCCACCACAAAGAAAATCCTACAGGCATAATTATCTCCATGGGCGGCCAAACTCCAAATAACTTAGCACTAAAACTGTCCAAGGTAGGCATTAATATTTTAGGAACAAGTACTAAATCCATAGATATGGCAGAAGACAGAAACAAATTTTCCAAACTCTGCGATATTCTTAATATTGATCAACCAATTTGGAACAAGTTTAAAAATACCAATGAAGCCATAAAATTTGCCCAAAAAATAGGTTTCCCTGTTTTGGTCAGACCTTCGTATGTTCTCTCCGGAGCAGCTATGAACGTCGCTTTCAATTCTGATGATTTAAAAGCATATCTCGATGCAGCCTCGAAAGTTTCTAAAGACTTTCCAGTGGTTATTTCAAAATTCCATCAAGATGCCAAAGAAATTGAAATCGACGCCGTGGCCAAAGCTGGAAAAATCGTCTGCCATGCGATAACCGAACACGTTGAAAATGCTGGAATCCACAGTGGAGATTCAACTATTGTCCTACCAGCCCAAAAATTGTACCTAGAAACCGTAAGAAACATAGAAAATATCGCTCAAAAAATTGCCAAAAAACTCAACATTACTGGCCCCTTTAACATTCAATTCCTTGCAATCAACAACCAGGTGATGGTCATTGAATGTAATTTACGCGCTTCCCGAAGCTTCCCGTTCGTTTCAAAAGTCACAGGGGTCAACTTTGCCAAAATTGCAACCAAAGCAATGCTCAATATAGAGCTACCAGCTACTAACCAGCCAAAGACGAGGCTCGCCGAAGGCGGCTACCAATTACCAATTACCAATTATGTTGCTGTTAAATCACCTCAATTTTCTTTTGCAAGGATTAAAGGTGCCGACCCAATTTTAAGAGTCGAAATGGCTTCAACCGGTGAGGTCGCCTGTTTTGGAGATGATATTTACGAAGCTTTCCTAAAATCTCTGATAGCAACTGGTGTTAAGCTTCCAGAAAAATCAGTCTTCATTTCGTTAGCTGGAGAAGAAAACAAGGTAAAATTTTTGAATGCTGCGAAAACTCTGTTTAATTTAGGCCTAAAAATTTACGCTACAGAGGGAACTTCTAGGTTCTTAAACAGTCACAATATACAAACTAAGAAGCTTTTCAAAATTCACGAAAAGAAAAAGCCAAATGTTCTAGATTTCTTAAATAATAAAAAAATTGATCTGGTTATTAATATCTTCGACCCTTACTTTAAAAAGGAATTCGATGACGATTACCTCATTAGAAGAAGTTCCATAGATTTCGGGGTTGAGCTCCTAACCAATCTGCAAACAGCCCAGCTTTTCGTAAAAGCAATTTCACAAAAGAAACTTTCGGATCTTAAAGTTTTGCCTTGGAATTACTATCTAAATTGACAGTCTTCTTTCGCCCCAGCGGCAAAACTGCTCTATCTAAAGGTTCACCTTTAACCAGCAAATGTATCTCGTTAGCCTGATCATAAGAGATAGATCCTCGTTTCACAAAAGTAAGCTCAATATCGTGACGGGACAAAAATTCCCCTATTAAACGCGGGTGGCCAATTTGCATATAATCACAGAGCCCATATAAGGAAACGCCTGGGTCTCCGTTTTGATGATCAATTGATCTTTCGCGACAAGCACTCGTTTTCCAAAAAACAATCCCTCGCCATCTGGTGAGGGATTATAAACTTGAAAGGACTAAATTAATTATAAACTTCCGTGAAAATTATTGCAATCTTAAATTAGTTGTTCCCGCTATGAAATGACTTGTGGACATCTTTCAGGTGTGCATTAGTCACGTGAGTATAAATCTGTGTAGTTGCTACATTCTTATGTCCAAGCATTTCCTGAACACTTCTTAAATCCGCCCCATTCATTAATAAATCTGTAGCAAATGAGTGCCTTAAAACATGCGGCGTCGCTTTGATAGGTAAACGAGCCTTTCTAACGTATTTATCCATAATCCTCTGAACAGACCTAGAAGTTAAACGCATTTTTTCACCGTTAATAATCGGTTCCTGATTTCCCGCATAACGGATAAACAAAGCCCCAAAGCGATCAGACCTTAAAGATAAATATTTCTCAAGCCAAATAGCTGCCCTGTCGGAAAGAAAAACCACTCTTGCCCTTTGACCTTTTCCTATAACTCCAAATTCACGACGTTCAATATTAACTTGATCTCGGTTCAATCTGCAAAGCTCAGAAACTCTGAGTCCAGTTGAAAAAAGCATCTCCATCAGAGTTCTATCGCGAAGTCCTTGCCCTTTTGAAGTGTCAGGCTGTGATAAAAGCCTCTCTAATTGATCTCTATCCAAGAATTTCAAAGATCTGCTTTCAACCTTTGGCAACTCGATTTTGTCTGGAGTCAACACTTTATAGTCATGCCTTACCAAATACCTAAGAAACGACCTTAAGGCAATAACATAGTAATTCTGGGTTACTTTTTTAAGCGGTAAATTACCATTTGGACTATTGTAATGGGCTAAATATACTCTATACTTACGCACTAACTCTAAAGTTATATCCTGGGGTTTATTTATTGAGGCGTGAACTCTGGACCAATTTACAAAATTGGCAAGATAATGTCTATAATCACGAATTGTCAGGGGAGAAAGATTACGTTCAACCTCTAAATATTCTAAAAATTCCTCGACCAGGGCAGAAAGGTCAAATTGGGTCATTGGGCAACTGGGTCATTGGGCAACTGGCTATGGACCTAATAGCCTAAATACCAAAGAGCCTAATAACCTAATTTCATTCTACGACGCCTTTAAGGGAAAAATCAACAGGTAGGGAGGTCAAACTCGAAATTCTACGACAATATCGGTGTAGGTGTAATATAAGTACAATACAAGGATCAACCTCGCATGCCCAGATATAACCCATCAGGGTCGGACCCTGTAACGCTGTGGGGGGGGCTGCCCTTGTTTTGGACTAGATTGCTATTTAAATTAAGAGCCTGATAAAATAACCTAAATGGCCCAACCCAAATTCAAAAGGGTTCTTCTTAAACTCTCAGGTGAAACATTTCTTGGTAAAAGGGAATACGGAATTGACCCAGAATTTACTCAGTGGCTAGCCTTAGAAATAATAAAGGCCCAACAATCCGGCGCTCAAATCTCGATTGTCGTTGGAGGCGGCAACATCTTCCGTGGAACCTCAGCCGAAGAACACGGGCTAGAAAGGACTGTCGGTGATTATATAGGAATGTTAGCAACCATTATGAATTCACTTGCCCTGCAAGCCGCTCTCGAAAAAGAAGGGCAATTTACAAGAGTTTTATCTGCAATCGAAATTAAAGACGTCTGTGAACCATATATAAGAAGAAGGGCAATCAGACACTTAGAAAAAGGCAGAGTCGTCATATTTGCAGGCGGAACAGGTAATCCTTACTTTACTACAGATACAACTGCTGCCTTGAGAGCACTAGAAACAGGCTGCGAGGTTATTCTCAAGGCAACTAAAGTCGATGGTGTCTACGATAAAGATCCCCAAAAACATAAAGATGCCAGAAAATTTGAAAGTCTCACCTACGCAGAGGCAATCAAGGATAAACAGATCGAGGTCTTGGATAACAGCGCCCTATCTTTATGCATGGACCACAAAATCCCTATTATAGTTTTTGATCTTCAAAAAGAAGACAATATCAAAAAAGCAGTTTCCGGCGAAAAAATCGGCACCTTAATATCCTGAGCGAAATCAAAGAAATCATCTCCTAACCTATCTTGCCCTATAGTATTTTATCCGAGGTTTTGATAAAATTTTTTTATGGAAACTGAAAATAGGCTTAATGCTGAAGAACCTATCGAAGAAGTTATAAAAGAAGCCCACAAAAGACGTGTTCAAGCCTTAGTGCGAGCAACTAAACGTGGTCAAGTTAATTTACTTATATCCGACGTCAACCATAAAGAGCCAAGAATTTCTATCCCAATAGCCCACGGCCGCCTGGCCACTTTTTTTGCTACAGCTGTTTACATCCAGGATATAACCGTTGCGGAACTAGACATTCCTGATACTCCTATGGAAATGCTTATCTATGACAGATACCAAGAACAAAACCCCTTATCAAAATACAAGCAGCTTGCCAAGTACTTACCAGATTTTATTGCCAGTCTCCACCCTAAGGCTTCCAACCTACCAGTATATGTATTTAGGAGTTTTCAAGATTTGAAGGCTAAAAAACCGGTTGTTAAAGTGAAATTTCAAGGAAATCTACTAACAGCGCAAACTGACACCTCAAGAATTTAGGCTATCGCAATAAGCATTTCAAGCCTACGAGTCCATTATTGCCCCTAAAACGGCTTTTTATGAAAAACTGGTTATATGCTACGTCTTTTTGCTTGCCCTAAGAAGCGTTTCACACGAAGAAGGGTGAAATCAAGAGCAAAAAGAATCTTAAAAATTCAAACAGAAACAAATAGGGGAGAAATGTATCAATTTGAGACAAATCAAAAGTCAGAATGCAAAGTTAAAAGTATGAGATTATAAGAATTAATTAAAAATTTAACATTTGATATTAGAAATTTAAAATTAGCCTTATCACCCTATCTCAGCCTCGATTTACGTCGCAAAAGCATCATTGTGCGACGCTATGAGTTTTTGTTTTCTTTGGTTTCTTTAAAAGGGAATAAGTGTTAAAACACACGGACAAATAATTAAACATAAACATTTATTAGATCCATTACCACCCTCAAAAGACCCCTTCCCCGGAACCCGGCAAAATGCTCCTAGCAGACAAGGTCTGTCCCTGCCAAAAAGAATTGAAAGAATAAAGTCGGTTTATCGAGTAGAAAGTCTTATAGTGCTCTACTCTAAGAACCTCTTAGGAACAAAAAACAACCTTATAGTTATGAAATGGACTCAATTTAATCTTAGATAATTTTTCACGATAGAATTGTCACCTTTTCACGGTATGTATCAAACTATATCACTTTACTATAAGTTTCTACTCCCCTTACTCCTCTACTCACCTATTAAAAAAATTTTAAAATTGTTATTTTGAGGCTAATTTCTGGCTAGTTGTTAAAAATTAATTGTTAATTTGTTATTCTCCCACTTCCCTAGAATAAACTATAGGTCTAGTAATCAGCCGCCCCAACGAGTAGAAATCAAAATTACAATAGACACAGTAAGGGCAACTGCCAAGTGCTCTAAAATAACCTTACCCTTTAGCCTGTTCTGAAAGTCAAACTGCGCTAACCCTAAAAGCGCATACATTATAGTTGAAATAGACAAGGCTCCATTGATTGGTGCAATCGGCCAGAAAGCAAGAACCATGCCTATTTGCACACTTACCAAAGTAAAAATCAAGGCGTAAACCAAAATTTTTCGAGAAATAAAATCTTCTAACTCATAAGACCACAGTCCAACTAAATATAATGGAAAGACAATAGCCCCAACTCCAACTGCGATTAAGTAAAAGGGCAAATGAAGCGAAAAAAGAACATTTGTTAAAAAAAACGTAGCCACCAGAGAGAACAAAAGACCAACAGCATTAGCTGCTCTGACTAGTGCGATCGTTCTTATAGCCGCCACATTATAGATATTGGAAGTAAGCATTAAAAGGTAAACAGAGATTCCGAATGCAAGCGCAAAGGGCAATCTGGTTAACCATCTGACGGGCAACAAAAAATAAAAAAGCGAAGAACCAACAACAAAATATATAGGCAAACAAAGTAGCAAAAAATATTTAATGCCAGAAAGTTCTCCCGACAGTGCAAATATCGAAAGGAAAATAGTCGCTATAGCTAAAAAACTCATTGCCTGATACCTAACAGATTCACCCACTGTCTGAGTTGTCAATAAAGTTACCGTCAAGAAAATTGCCATTAAAACAAACCTCTGTCTCTTGGTAATCTGGTAGGAGGTTATTCTTGAAAAAAAATTTCGGTATATCTCAAATCTTATCATCGCCCTACACCCTTCCCATTTACTAACAACAAGTCTCTTTCAGGCTGCTAGCCGTTTAGGGTCTTGTAATTCTATTACATGACAAATTGCAACCGCCAAAGCATCTGCTGCGTCATCAAGGAAACCACTAACAGGTTTTTTTAATTTTCTTTTATTTAAGTACTTCATAACCGATTCCTGAATTTGCTTTTTATCAGCCTTTCCTGACCCCGTTAAAACACTCTTCACATGAAGACCTTGGTATTCAAATATAGGAATCCCATAGCCTGCGGCCGTCGACAGTACTACTCCCCTTGCTTGTCCTACCGCCATCGCCGTCCTAGAGTTTATCCCAAAAAACAATTGCTCAACAATAACACAATCAGGTTTAAACTGTCGCAGTAGACCTTTTAGGCTTTTTTGGATACTATATAACCTCAGAGGCATTTCTAGGTCCTTCGGGGTTACGATACAACCATATTCAACAAGGGAAACTTGAAATTTTTGACTTGAAATTTGAGACTTTATTACCCCATAGCCAGTTGTCGCTGTACCAGGGTCCACACCGAAAATAACCATATCTACTTTCTCGGTCTCGGTCCGTCATACTCTATATCTTTTTCGGATAATCTTCTCACTGGCTTTTCGCGAAGAGCCTCTTCAACTACATGAGCAACTAACCCGGGAATTCTTGCGATTATAAAAAAGCCTTTCCCAGCTTTTGAATTAAAACCCATTTCCAAAAGTAAACTAGCAAAAATCCCATCAATATTGAGTGGTAATTTTTTACCACCTTTAGAAATTTCTTCCTCAACTAAAAGTGCAAATTTAACATACTTTCCGTAAAAACCATACTCTCGCGCCAACTCCACCAACTTTTGAGTTCTCGGATCCGTCGTGTAGTATCTATGACCAAAACCAGAGATTCTGGCACCAGATTTAGCAAAATCACTAGTTAAAGTCTTCACCCCTAGGCCTTCATACTTTGCGAAAATTTCCATCGCCGCCTCGATTGCCCCGCCGTGGAACTCTCCCAATGCCAATACTCCTCCCGCAACAGCCGCTTGCAAAGGACTACCTCCCGAATAAATATTTCGGGCGGCAACAACAGACGCCGGCTCTACTCCATGATCAATCGCAATAGAAAGCATGCTATCAAGCATTTTTTCGGCATTTTTGTCAGGCATCTCTCCTTTCAAAATAAGATAAATTGCCTTCGTAAATGAAATCGTTCCTGTAAGCTTTATAAGATCGTGTCCGTAAATGTAGATCTTCCCGTCTTCGTGGTTTGTAATTGAAGTTCTATATGGCTTCGTCATAATTTATTCTAATTTCAAATTTTAATTATCTTTAGTATACCTAATCGTAAATAAACTGACTACCTAAAAACTTTTTTAATTTCTTTAGGGATTTCCTCAAAATTTTCAACAACTATGGCCCCAGAATCTTTAAGAACTTTTACCTTCTGGCTCATCGAAAAATCCAAGCCAACAATTGCTCCGGCATGCCCCAAACTTGTGTCCTTTGGCAATTTTTCTGCAAACTTCCCCGCCAAAAAAACTATAAATGGCTTAGTAAATTTCCCTTCAGTTATTAATTTTGCAGCTTCAATTTCGGAACTTCCTCCAACTTCCCCAAAAGCAACCACGGCCTTCGTTTGAGAATCTTTTTCAAAATCCAAGAGTAAATCAGAAAAGGTTATTCCAACAAGTAAATCTCCGCCTATTCCTACGACAGTGGATTGCCCAAATCCTGAATTTGAAAGAAGCATTGCCAACTCGGAGCACATTCCACCAGATTTGGAAATAACTCCTATTTGGCCTTTTGAAAAAACCTTATCTGGGCTTGATCCGCCAATAGAACCGATTTTCCCCTCCCCCGGCGAAATTGCTCCAACTGAAGCCGGGCCAAGAATACGAATATCTTTTTTGTTAGCTTCATATAAAACTTGCGAAACATCAAGAATCGGCATTTTCTCTACAAATATATGGATCAGGGGAATTCCCACCTCAATTGCCTCAAGGGCTGCATCTCGTGCAAGAAGAGGCGGTACATAGACCATTGAAACATCTACCAAACCAACAGTATCGACAGCTTCGCCAACACTATTAAACACTGGTACAGTATCTACTTCTTGGCCACCTTTGCCTGGAGTAACCCCAGCAACCACTTTTGTGTCATAGTCCAATAATTCAGACGCCACCTGAATACCGGACCTTCCTGTTATCCCCTGAATTAAAACTCTCGTCGACTTATCAACTAGTATTGCCATTTCTTAAAAAATCACTTAGAAAACTTTTAGTTTCTCCCTCAGGCATTACTTTGACAATTAAATCTATATACTCCCTGAAATTAAGATCACCCTCGTTTTTTCGAAACGCGTCCCGCCTTGTGGAATATTTATCAATAATTGAAGTGTCTGCATCTGACAAAATAAAATATTTTGAGGCTTCTCTTGCTTCGGGAACTACCTGTAGCAATAATGGAGGCAATTCTATTCCTGCAATAATAACCACTTGCTTTTCAAGATTTGAAGGGTTACAGGCTCTTAAAGCTTCAACCTTTCTGTCAAGCAACATTTGAGGACTTCGATACCTTAAAGCCCCAGGGTGAGGTCTGTCTATCAGGACTAACTGATCTGGATCTCGGGAGGAAAGGAAGTCCGCCCAGTAAGTAAGTCTATGACCAAATGGCACATAAGGCTCCGCTAATTCGCACCATGAATAATTTTCTCTAATATTAGAGACAACCCTTTGCTCTATGGTCACTTCCCACTCCTGTACTTATCCGAAAGCTCCACCATTTTTTGAGAAGCTACGGAAATCGGAGTTTCCGGACCAAATAAATGAATATCAACACCCTCTTGTTTGGCAAATTTCGCTAACATACTATACGCCTCTTCCTGCCTAGGCCCCCCTCTTCTTATAACTATTGGGTAAGTAACCTTAGGCTTTACTTGTTTTAAACCATCGCAAAACCCGGAAAGTGTTTCGTAAATATCAGTAAAATTGGCAACTGCGCCAGCCACTAAACAACCCGAAAGTCCTTCCCTGGAAAGGGTAATCTTCGTCAGCTTTTCTACTTTTTCTCTTGGAGGATTACCAGAATATTCCGTATAATTTGCCGCTTTTCCGCCAGCCTGAACAAGGCTATCCATTACCAAAAGACTAGCGCCACCCCCAGAAGCAAGAATCGCAATGTCCCCATCAAGCTCTATAAACGTCGAACCCGCACTACCTCTATAATCCTCCTCATCGATTTTTTTTGCCTCAAGTTCCCTCTTAGTTGGAATGTCAGAGATAGACCCTTTGGCAATTAGGTTTAAATCTTTATGTCGCAAAAGCCCGCTGTCATCTAAGATTATCTTGGCATCAACAGCCAAGAGTTTCTGCCCAACTAAGGCTAGTGGATTTACTTCAACTACGCGGCAATCGTATCTAGAAAATGCGTCCCATAACCTTAAAGCTGTATCAGTTAAAAGTTCTCTATTATCCAAGAAAAATTTCCTCAGATCTTTTTCTTTTGGCCCGAGGTATGGATCCAAGTCCACTCTGGCAATTGCCCCTGGATCTTTCATTTTAACCTCTTCGATATCAACTCCACCTTCCTCACAAAACAGAATATATGGAATTTTTCTGACTGTGTCGTAAGTAATCGAGAGATAAAATTCTTTTTCTATTTCTACTTTTTCTGATAGATTTATAAAACGCACAACCTCTCCGCTAAATTCAGAGCCAAACATCTCACGAGCCCAAGATAGTAACTGCTTCTCGCTATTTACAATCTTGATTCCTCCACTCTTTGCACGTTTTCCTGAAAGTACCTGAACCTTGCAAACTACAGGAAATTTAAGACGCTTGCGGGCCTGCTTAACGTCCTCTAAATTCTGGCAAGTTACAAAAAAGGGGCTTTCCACCCCGGCTTTAGAAAGAACATGATGTCCTTCAAATTCGTAAAGTTTCAATGTAGCCTCTTTTTCTCTTTTGCTGGAACTCCAACCACTAAAGTTTCTTCAGCTACGTCCTCAATTACCACTGCTCCAGCACCAGTTTTAGAATTCCTACCAACTTTCACAGGCGCAACCAGCGTCGTATGTGCTCCAATAAAAGCCCCCTCCTCGATTACGGTTTTGTTTTTAACCTTACCATCATAATTAGCACTAATGGTTCCCGCACCTATGTTTACGTTTTGGCTAACCGTTGTATCCCCAAGGTAAGTTACATGCCCAATTTTTGTTCCCGATCCAACTTTGGTTCTTACCATCTCAACATAATTGCCAATGTGTACTCCTGAGGCAATTTCAACTGAATCTCTAAGGTGGGAAAATGGCCCAATGTCCGATCCATCTCCAAATATTGAATTTTTAACAACCGAAAAGAAAACTACACAATTATCACCGATTTTTGAGTCCTGAATAATAGAGTTGGGGCCAATCTCACAGTTTTTGCCAATTACCGTATTTCCTAAAATCGTTGTATTTGGGAAAATTGTCGTACCCTCGCCCACTTTTGCTTGCACGTCAATATAAGTAGTTTTTGGATCAATAATTTGAACTTTTTTTGCCATGCTCATATTGTAGCTGAAAAACAGGCAATTTACAATAGATACTATAGGATAAATAATCTACCTAGTCTGCTTAAATCCCCGAGTTTTTATTGTCACAACTTGATATTCGCTTTTTTGGTTTTTTAATTTTTCTCTTAACCTCGATACCAGTCTATTCAAAGTCCCATCAGAAACCCCAAGTTCTTCTGACTCCGGCCACACCGTTTCAATAATTTTTTCCCTCTCTCAAACCTTATCTAGTTCGCCAATCAATAAATTAAAAAGGGCATTCTCTTTTTTAGTTAATTCAACCGTCCCTTCTTCTTCGTTTTTGTTATCCAAATAATTCTCAAAAAGAGGGCTAAAAAATGTAAGGCTTATCCGCTCCTTCTAAAACCAAACCGGTGTCCCACAGATATTTAGCAACACCCCTTTCCCTAACTTTAATGGTTTGTTGCTGGTGAACCTTTAAAAGAACATCTTTTTCAACATCTCTCAGACTCTCCCAAATCTCCTCCGACTGTGGCCTTATCCGCTCGTCGGAAAGTACAACTTTTGTCAAATCCTTAAATTCAATATCAGCATCTTTTCTTTGCATCAAGACCAAAATGCAAAGGTGCAAATACTGAACATGTCCGCCCGAAATCTCGATTAGCTTGCGCTCTATATTGCCTTTTACCTTCAGATGATAACGTTTCTTCAGAGTATCAAAAATTGTTTTAGTGTCGCGGAAATTTGCACCTTTAAGGTGACAGATATTGGCAAAAACATGCAAAAAATTCCGGTCCAAATCTTTGGCAACAACTTCGTCAATTGTTCGAAAACTTGTAAAAACATACGCCAGTTTTTGTCCCGATGCGTCTACGAGACTTTCTAGAATCGAAAAAACCTCATTGTTTAAAATTTCCGCAATCCTGTCAAAACGAATAAAGAAAATTGTCGGAATAACACCCGCCGCTGTTACTTTTGCTAGAGATTCGCGAAGATACTCAGTTGTCAAAAAAAGATCCTGAGATTGAATCGCAGACAAAAAAAGCACCCCTATTTCTTTTTTTAGTTTTGGGTCCACATTAAACTTCTCTACGCTATCTGCGAGTCTTTTGAAGGTTAAAATCCAAAACGGGAAGACCTCTCGCTCGACAAGGTCGTTTAAATCAACAGCAATAAAAAGGTGAAACTTTCCTTTCTCTATATATTTTTGAACAACGCCGCGCCTTAATAAGAAAAATCTTAAAAAGTCAGATATCCCTACTCTTTTTAATCCAACAAGCTCAACTGAATGACGTAACTTTAAATGCTCACCTAAAAGCTTTGCATCTTCTTTTCGGAAGGTTAACGGGTATCTAGTTTCAATTACTGAATCAATCACAGGCCTTATAATATAAGTTGAGACTCGGCTCTGCAACTCAAGATAAACTTAAAACGCTCAACTAAAATTGTTATAATAAATTTAGGTGAACAACGAGGAAATTCGAAAGCCGGAAATCGCTGACGTAAAAGTAAAAAGAGAGGAAGAGTTTCCCGAAGATCCTGAAAAACGCTTCGAGGCAGTATTCTCTGCAATCGGCAATTCCGAGGCTAAATGTTTAACATTGCTATGTCTATCTCAAGGTCCTCTTACAAAAGACGACCTTCATCGAAAATTTTTGGCCGAAAGTGGCAACATATGGAAAACTAACAGGGCAATCCAGGCCCAATATTGTCAAGAGACGCTTATCCCAATCGGTTTAGTTGCTGAAGCTGATACTCTATATTATGAAGCTTCCGAATATGTCACTGGTTTTAGGTTAACAGAGGCCGGCCAAAAATACGGCCAGCCGATTGCTGCGTATTTGCTGGAAAAGTCAACCCAACAACCCTACTCTCTTCTAGAAATTTTTGGTCCAACCGCAAAAGGTTCCGGTAATACACGGTCAGTTTTAACCAGAGCCAGGCTTTTGGAGGTTCTTGCCAGTATGAATGATGTTTCGAGAACGATTGATCTTTCCAACCAATTAGGGGTGCATCCGGCTGTTATTGGGAAACATCTTGTACATCTTTCCCAGTTAGGTCTTGTAGAATATGAGGCTGTCAATTCTGAAAAACCAGGATATGCCAAATATACTTTATCTCAAAACGCCAAAGAGAGCGGGGTGAGACCTGTTTTAAGTTACCCCAGACTTACAAAAGAAGTTTATCAATTATTGCTAAGTCAAAAAACAGTTGATAATTCTTATCTTGTCCAAGTCTTAAAAAATAATTACCCTAATTCAGCAGTAGAATCATTAAGGTCACAAATTTCGGTTGTTCTCACAGGTTTAACAAAACAAGGAATTTGTCAGCCAGATTTGTTTGTTGTCGGAAAAATCCAGTCCCAAGTTCAAATTACCGACTCCGGCAAGCAGGTTGTTTCCGAAATTATTCTTCCAGCAAAAGAAGCTCTGGCCGAAAATCACCAATTGCTTTTCCAAATGAAACAAATTCCCTGGCAAAATTATGCCGAAGAAGCTGTCTCAAAACATAAAGAGGCTTCAGGCAATGCCAAACAACGCACTGTAGAAAAATGGGCGGGTGAAGCATTTGTCATTATTACCCAAAATCCGGGCATTCGGCCAGTAGAAATTAGTAAGCTTTTGGGTCGCAACTCATATACCCCTGTTCAAGTGCTTCTTTCACAAGGAAAAATCAGAAAAGAAAAACAAGGCAGGGCTGTCCATTATTATCCGGCTTAAAAAGCCTTGTCCGCCCTTTTGGGTTTTTTAGAAAACCAATCTATCGTTTCATATTATTTTTTCTCAGATTTAAGGTGCAAAATAAAAACCTAAAAGGCGGGGTCCGAATTTTGTCAGAAAAAGATTGTCGAATCGTCAAGCAAGCTTCCGAACTTAAAAATAAAATTAACTAATGTCCGATACAGAACGGTCAACCGGATTATGGTCAGTTCATCCGTACGAAGCTGAAGCGTCAATAGTTGAAAATCTGATAATAAGCGCTCGAGAGCCAAAATCAAGAACAGAAGAGCAAAGGCTAGAAAGAAGACTTCCTACTTCACCCTTGCCTTCCCGCTTAAATGAAGGAATAGGCACCCGAAGGATTGCTTCTTTAAACGGCAGAAATATAAAAATAATTGATAGAGATGGAGAACTCCCAGTGTCTGTTCGCGAACGGATTCTTTCTCTAAACGGCACAATTAAAATCCCGCGTTTTCTACGCAAAGCAAGGCCTCTTCCATAGAAAGCTGAATGATTTTACCAGTCCGTAAATATTTCACCGTATTCCCTCCAATAACTTATTGGGAATATCGAAATTGGCATAGACTTTTGAAACGTCGTCTACATCTTCCAACTTTTCCATAAAACTTAAAACTTTCTTTGCGGATTCTGCATCGGCTATTTCGACGACGGTCGATGCTTTTTTCGTAAGCTCAGCCCCCCGAATCGCCAATCCTTTTGCTTCGAGTTCCCTTTTAACTTTATCGAGTTCCGGAGGCTTGGTATAAATCTGTACAAACTCTCCGCCATCCTCTACGTCTTCAGCTCCAGCGTCAACCGCCATTTCAAAAAGCTCATCAAAACTCTGCCCCGCAGTTTTTACCGTAATTAACCCTTCGTCAGTAAACATCCACGAAACAGCGCCCTGTGAAGCAAACGTTCCGCCGTTTTTCTCAACAACCCCTTTAATTTCGGAACTGGTCCGATTTCGGTTGTCTGTCACTGCCTCGACAATAACTGCCACCTTCCCCGGTCCATACCCTTCATAGACAACAGTTTCGAGCTGACCACCGCCAGTACCCTTTCCCAAGCCGCGATCAATCG
>Ga0247727_10011718_pt1 | contig 15221 bp, 14 predicted proteins | sample WisWelCaveWW1625_FD_202498 | JGI IMG/M metagenome (GOLD analysis project Ga0247727, IMG submission 202498) | Biofilm microbial communities from Wishing Well Cave, Virginia, United States - WW16-25 | ecosystem: Environmental > Aquatic > Deep subsurface > Groundwater > Cave microbial mat | place... | reverse complement strand
AACTCATCCGCTCAAGCTTGATTTTTCCCGGAAAGAAAATTTTTGTGCTTTGCTCAAATGAATCGGTAAAATCGGAAACGTAAAAAATATTTTGCTCTGTTTTTTGAACAGCGGCAATTTTTTCTTTTTCAAGAATCCATTTCAGCTTGTGAGCAACCACCTGTGCGGAATCGAAAACTTTAATACGGTTATTAAAGAAAGCTGCAATTTCGTTTTTAATGAGAGGATAATGTGTGCAGGCAAGCACAAGAGCATCAATATCACTGAAGGCAGGATATGATAAATATTTTTGGAGCACAGCAGTACTGATTTTATTATTGTAAAATCCTTCTTCAATCATCGAAACGAGAAGCGGAGTGGCAAGTGCAGCGAACTTCAGTGATGGTTTCCGCCTTGAAAATTTTTCCTGGTAAACGCCTGATGCAATTGTTGTCTTAGTAGCAATAATGCCGACCTTTTTAATTGCATTATCAGAAATCACTTCTTCAATCATAGGGTCAATTACATTAATAACCGGAACAGTTCCTTTGTATTGGTCACGCAGCAGTTCATAAGCAGCGGCAGAAGCGGTATTGCAGGCAATGACAATGGCTTTGCATTTTTTTTCGTGAAGAAGGAAATCAGTAATACGCTGCGCATACGTTCTGATAAGCTCAGGAGATTTATCACCGTAAGGTAAATGAGCTGTGTCGCCAAAATAAATTAAGGTTTCTTCGGGAAGAAGACGGTGGATTGCATCTGCAACTGTTAATCCGCCAATGCCTGAATCAAAAATGCCGATGGGCTTTTGTGCAGGGTAATTTTTCGTTGCCATCTGAAAAAAAAAGAAACCTGACGCAAAGGCGCAAAGGCGCAGAGAAATATTTTGTTCTTTTTCACCCTGCGTCTTTGCGCCTCTGCGTTTAAATATTTAAATGGGAAATTACTTCAACCCTAATTTGGCTTTAACCAGACTCATTATATCATCCGAATCATTTGCAAATAATAAAACACCAACACTGGAATCAAAAATATAGGTATAACCTTTTTCCTTACCAATTGCGTGAATTGCATCTTCGGCTTTCTTTATGATGGGAGAATACAGTTCTTCTTTCTTTTTCTGAATAGACTCCTGTGCCGACTGCTGGAAAGCCTGAATACGATCCTGTAAATCGGTTATATCTTTTTGCTTGTCTATTTTGATTGGTTCAGCCATAGAAGCTTCATTGTTTTTGTATTCATTCACTTTACTGTCAAGTTCAGCACCCATCGATTTCAACTGGTTCTGAAGTGAAGTGCCGAATTTATTTATTGCCGTGTCAGCAGCTTTTGTTTCGGGCATGAATGACAGCAGTTGGGTGGAATTGATATGACCGAATTTAGCACTCTGAGCAGCTGCTGTTGTAACTGCAAGTGCAAAAATTGCGGAAAGAAAGAAAATAATTTTTTTCATGAAGGATAGTTTATGGTTAAGTGTTTAAATTATTTTGGTTTCTGATTGATATCATTACGCATGTTGCGGTCATCATTTTTGACCGGAGTGTCACCTGTGCCGGTTCCACTTTTATTATCTCCGCCCTTAATATCGCCACCGCCTTTGTTATCACCACCTGATGCTTTTGTTCCTGCTTTGTAACCCATCTGCAAAAGAATTTCATCGCTCTTATCATACTTGGGATTTGCGTACAGCATAATCAGGTCGCTTGATTTATCGAACACAACAGCAAAGCTTTGGTCAGTTGCCATTTTTTTTATGGCATTGTAAATTTTATCCTGGATGGGTTTAACCACCTCCTGTTTTTTCTTGAACAGGTCACCTTCGTAACCGAATTTCTGTTTCTGATATTCTTTCACTTCTTTTTCCTTGGCAACAATTTCCGATTCGCGTTTTTTACGCATCTCTTCGGTAAGCAGAATCTGTTCTGCCTGGTAATCTTTATACAGCTTGTCAATCTGCGTGTACTTGTTTTCGATTTCCTGCTGCCAGTTTACCGAAATCTGGTCAAGCTGCTGCATTGCCTGTTTGTATTCAGGAATGTTTTCTAAAATGTATTCGGTGTTTACATAACAATATTTTTGCGCAAAGCTTCCTGTAAAGAAAGCAACCGATAGGATTGCGCTGACAAATAATTTTTTCATGGTATTCATGATTTAGGTTTGCAAATTTAATTTAATTAATGATTTAAAATCTGATATCCCTCAGTTGTAAATATTATGCCATTTTCCTGAAGCTGCATGAAGTTAAGATTAAAAAAACTGACCAAGTGTAAACTGGAATTCAGCGCCATGATTTTTTACCGATGGCGGATCATCAAACGAACGGTCAAAGCCATAGCCCCAATCAAGACCGAGCAGTCCAAACATCGGAAGGAAAATTCTCAATCCAAATCCTGCAGCACGCTTCACCTGGAAGGGATTGAAATCGCGGAAACGGTTCCATGAATAACCGGCTTCGAGAAATGTTAATGCATAAAGTGTTGCATTTGGATTCAGTGAAATCGGATAGCGTAACTCCATGCTGAATTTGTCATAAATGGTTCCGCCAAGGTTTGGTGACAGTGATTGATTTCCATAACCGCGGTGAGCTATTATTTCGCGGCCATCAAGCGAATATCCCGACAAACCATCACCGCCAAGGTAAAATCTTTCGAAAGGCGACTGACCGATGTCTTTATTATAATATCCGAGGAAACCGAAACTTGCTTTTGTGGCAACCACAAGTTTTTTCCCGATGACAGGGGTAAACCATGATGTGGTGAATTTCCATTTATGATATTCAATGAATTTATATTTCACCTGGTCGCTGGCAGTTGTGTAATCGGTTTTTGTAAATAAAGAATAAGGCGGAGTTAACTGGATGGTGAATGCAATATTGGAACCTCTGCGGGGATAAATGGGCTGGTCAACTGAATTACGTGAAAATGTTGTCTGCAGATTCAGGTTATGCGAAATTCCATCACTGAACAGAAATAAAGTGCTGTAATTATCCAGGCTGTAGTATTGATAATTGAGTTCATAGAAAATGCTGAAGTAATCATCTGGCCACTTTAATCTTTTGCCCAGCCCAACCGAAACTCCATCAATCACGATAGACCTGCGGTCTACAGCACCACTTTTTCTTCCGTTGGTTTGAATGGTATGGAAATAAGCAACACTTAATGAATTCGGCTTGCGCCCGCCCATCCACGGCTCGGTGAATGAAATATTATAGGACTGATAATATGAACCATTGGTCTGAGCGCGTAAACTCAGCCGTTGCCCGTCACCGGTAGGTAAAGGCGACCACGTTCCTTTTTTGAAAATATTGCTGGCAGAAAAATTATTAAACGAAACGCCCAGTGTTCCCACTATCTGTCCTGCTCCCCATCCCCCGGATAATTCCACCTGGTCGGAAGCTTTTTCTTCAACGATGTATTCGATATCAACAGTTCCTTCTGCAGGATTTGGTTTTGGATTTACATTTAATTTTTCGGGATCGAAATAACCAAGCTGTGCTAACTCGCGCTGCGTACGGATGATATCAGACCGGTTAAATAGCTGTCCCGGCTGCGTGCGTATTTCACGCATCACCACTTTATCATTTGTTTTGGTGTTGCCGGTAACAGTAACTTTATTCACGGTTGCCTGCTTGCCTTCATAAATGCGCATCTCGATGTCAATCGAATCATGGTCAACCTGGATTTCTACGGGAGTTATCTGGAAAAAGAGATAGCCGTCATCCATATAGAGCGAAGTAATATCGCGCCCTGACGAGCTCATGTACAATCCTTCGTCCATGCGTTTCTGGTTGTACACTTCACCTTTTTTAACTCCGAGCAATTGTGAAAGCAACTGCGAGGAATATTTTGTGTTTCCCGTCCAGGTGATGTTTCTGAAATAATATTTCTGCCCTTCGTTAATGCGGATGTCAATGTTTATCATCTTCTCATTGAAGGCATACAATGTATCGAAAGAAATTTTGGCATCGCGGTAACCTTTTTCAAGATACTTTTCAATGATGCGTTTCTTATCGGCTTCAAAATTGTCTTCAATGAATTTGGAAGAAGTAAAAATTTTATACAAATGTTTTTCTTTCGTGTTCTTCAGAAACCTTCTGAGCTTTTTATCCTTAAATGCCGTGTTGCCTTCGAAACTGATTTCATGAATCTTCACCCGTTTGTTTTTCGAAACATTGATGATAAGCGTTTGTGAATTGGCAGCGGACGAATCATCTTTCACTTCAACGTTCACAGCAGTGTTGAGATATCCTTTTTCACGGAAGAAATCTTTTACTTCATACGAAGTGGTCTTGAGCAGATTCTCGTTGATGATTTTTCCGGTAACGAGATTTATTTTTTCGCGCAGCTTGTCGGCTTCGTTTTTCGAAACACCGGTGAACGAAAACTTTGACATGCGCGGACGTTCCTGCAAGGCGAGGTTCAGGAAGATGGTGCTGCCTTCAATCTTTGTGTATTCAATCTTAACATCGGACAGGAGTCCCTGCTTCCAGAGCTTTTCGATGGCACCGGAAATTTTTTCGCCCGGTATTTTTATTTTATCGCCCACTTCGAGTCCTGTTAAAGTTTTTAGAACACTTTCGTCAAGATATTTTATCCCGCTTACGGTGATGCCCCCGATGGTGAATTCGCGGGGGTGTGAGAAATCTATTTCAAGGCTGTCTTCGGTGAGGGTGACCTGGGAGTAGCAGGGTACTTGCAGGGAAATAATGAAAAGGAAGAGCGGGATTGCTAAATGGTTAAATTGTTTAATTGTTAAATTGTTTAAGAAAATCTTTTTCATAAATCTCAACAATATAACAATATAACAATATAACAATATTCTTTGCTTACGCATGCTCTTTCAACGATTTTTTGGGAGTAACGCCACCGAACCTGCGTTCGCGTTTCTGAAAATCAACGATGGCTTCGAATAAATCTTCCCTGCGGAAGTCGGGCCACAGCTTTTCGGTATAATACAATTCGGTGTAAGCCATCTGCCACAGCAAAAAATTGCTGATGCGGTGCTCACCGCTGGTGCGTATCATCAGTTCGGGGTCGGGCATGCCGTTAGTGGTAAGGAATTGTTCAAACTTTTTTTCATCAATATCTTTTACATCAATCATTTTTTCTTTTGCCTGCATGGCAATCTTCTTTGCGGCATTTACGATTTCCCACCGCGAACTGTAACTGAGCGCTAACGCAAGCGTCATGCGTTTATTGTTTTTGGTGATGTTGATTGAATTGTTCAGCGACTGGATGCACGACTTTGGCAAACTTTCTATATCACCGATTGCTTTTAAGCGGATATTATTTTCGATAAGCGTTTTGGTTTCTTTGGCAATTGTGCGGATGAGCAATTCCATCAGGGCATTGATTTCATACTGCGGGCGGTTCCAGTTTTCGGTGCTGAAGGCGTAAAGGGTGAGGTACTGGATTCCGGTTTCGGCAGCGCCTTCAACGGTATCGCGTACGGCTTCCACACCGCTCTGATGTCCGAAGGTGCGCGCCTTGCCGTGCTGCTTTGCCCACCGGCCGTTGCCGTCCATTATAATGGCGATGTGGCGCGGAAGTTCATCCGTACTTATTTGTTCCTTAAAACTCATTATTTATAGGGGAATAGGGGCGCAAAGATAGTAATTGGCTGATTGAGTTAATTGATTTGATTGAGATGATTGAGTTAAAGGTTTGTTAAGGTTGAAGTCAGAAGCCGGAAGCCGGAAGTCAGAAGCCGGAAGTCGGAAGTCGGATATCTGACATCTGACATCTGACATCTGACATCTGATTTCTGACTTCTGATGCTATGCATTTGTCAATTCTTTTGTATCTTTGAAAATTAATTCAAATCATAAAACCCCAAAAACAACGTGGCACGATTAATTCTTCCCGTCCGGTTTCAAAATCAAGCTGAATTATCAACCAAAGTAAATACAAAGCACCTTGCCGATGGCGCTGGCAGCATATTGAATGCCGTTATTGCCGAGAATGCAATTGACATGGCTGCCGATGCCGTGGCGGTAACGGCTGCGTTAGCTTCGCATAAAATATTTGATGAGAAAGGAAAGTTTGCCGAAAAGATGTTTGGCGAAAGCAAACGCCTTTTTACCCCTGTCTTTAAACAGCACCGCAGGTGTGTGCAGAATTTAAAATCGTTTTACGCTAAAAACATCAGCAAGCTGGGCGATTTTGGCGTAACGGTAAACGGAAAAAAAATTGTGTATCCCACCAGCGTTACCCAGAAAATGGATGCTGTGGTTACCTTTATTGATTACCACCTGGGCTTGCCGCCAGGCACCAGCCCGCTCACCAATTTTTTAGCCGAACCCTCCAATTCGGATATTAACTTAGTTACTAACAGAGCCAATACGCTTATCGCCAAAACCAATCATACGGATGGCGCAGCCGCCAACACGGTGAAAGAAACCAAACGCGTGGAGCGCGATAATTTTATGACCCTTCCTATAGCTGATTATACCATCAACGGCAATTGGCTGATGAATCATTTTTCGACCAACCCCAATAAAGCAGGCGATTGGGGCTTCATAGTTGACACATCGCCCAAAGGCACCAAGGTGCGCACCGGTTTTGTAAACATCAGCTCACAAAAAACACTTACCAGCCTTGCAATCGGAGGCGTTTTAATCAATCAAAGCGATTTTGACATAGAAGGCTTTAAAGGAAAAACCGCCAGCGGCACACCTGTCATCTTAAAACCAGGCAAACCGTTGCTGATAGAAAAAGGAATGGGAACTTTTACTTTAAGAAACCCCAATGCCGAGAAAAAAGCCATGTACCAGGGAGTTTTTAACGTGTAAAAGCCAATGAAATCCGGGTACTTTACACGAGAAATCGCTTAGTTTAAATGAGAAATCGCTTAGTTTAAATGAGAAATCGCTTAGTTTAAACGAGAAATCGCTTAGTTTAAATGAGAAATCGCTTAGTTTAAATGAGAAATCGCTTAGTTTAAATGAGAAATCGCTTAGTTTAAATGAGAAATCGCTTAGTTTAAATGAGAAATCGCTTAGTTTAAATGAGAAATCGCTTACTTTCCAGAAGAAAACAGGGGTGCAATGAAAAAAATAATACTATTAATAGGCTTATTATCAGCCGCTTTGGTGGGAAAAGGGCAAAATTTATAAAAAAATGAAAAAAACACTACTCACCATTATTGTTCTTGTTTCATTGTTTAATCAAACAAGAGCGCAATCGCTCGGGACAATTACTTTTTCGCATTGCCCGTGTTATAATTTTGGAGGATTATTAGACACAATAAGTGTTTATCCTGTTCCAGGTGCTTTAGTTTATCATTGGTTTGCAGGTCCACCATCACCACAAAGCGGTAATGTTCTTGTGGGTACCGGTTTTTGTTGTTTGCTTCCTTATTCTACATCAGTACCTTATTTGCCTATTATGTTTACAGGAAGTCAACAGAATTTTCAAATTTGTGTTTATGCAACGGACTCTTGTTGTTCGACTGATACAGCTTGCTGTTTATTACCAGGAGCTCCACCCGCACCCATAATGAACCCTGCAAACAGTTCAATTGCTTTACCAAATACATCAGGCATCTATTCAATATTGCCGCCTAATGATACCTGCATTAATCCGGCAGCAGACTGGGTTTTGATTCCGGCATCAGCCGGCAGCATTACCGGTAATCTAAATGATACAGTAACCGTAAACTTCAGCGCTTCATTTACTTCCTGCCAGTTATGCGCCCGTTTCCAAACCCCTTTCAATTTATACGGTCCCTATGGCTGCATGACCATAACAACACCTGTGGGAATAGATGAGTTTGCAGCAAGCAGCGGGGAGTTTACAGTATATCCCAATCCGGCAGGGGAGGAATTAAATGTTCAAAGTTCATCCCGATTCAATCGGGACAAAGTTCAAGGTTGGAATGAAGAAATAAATATTTATGATATGGAAGGAAGAAAAGTTATGCAATCAATATTCAATAATCAATATTCAATAATCAATATTAAATCCCTCCAAAGCGGAATGTATTTTATAGAAATAAACGGGGTGAGGAGGAAGTTTGTGAAACAATAAATGTTCAACGTTCAATGTTCAATGTTCAATGTTCAATGTTGGATTAAAAGTTAACCTTGAACCTTGAACTTTGAACCTTGAACTTTGAACTTTGAACTTTGAACTTTGAACCTTGAACTTTGAACCTTGAACCTTGAACCTTGAACTTTGAACTTTGAACCTTGAACCTTGAACCTTGAACCTTGAATGCTACCTCAGCTGCTGCTTAAACGGCTTGCACGAATCATTATATCTTTTCGAAAGCGTAAAACTCAGCGCAACTCCCGAAAACATATACCAGTCCTTATGAGCTGCATCACCGCGCTGCCTGTCGTTATTAGTATCATTCACACTGTCAATAGTCCTGTCCGAAAACAAAACCGAAAGCGGACCGTAAGATGAAAGCAGCACATCTTTTTTAGCATACGTAGCGCTCACATCATCTAAGTAATCAGTAAACGTTCTGCGCGCACCGGCTTCAATTGAAATTCCCAAACGATTGGTTAATTTAAATTTAAAACCACCGCCAAACGGAAGCGAAAACTGCACGCGTCCGTACTTCGAACGGTCGGGGTAAGCCCCCGTTCCCTGCCCTTCAGTTGCCAGCGGCTGCAGCGCTATCCAGTCATCGCCCAGTTGCGCTTTGGGATTGAATTTGTAAACAGCCAGTCCGCCAAAAAGAAAAGGCGTCCATGTGCTTGCAGGATTTGCCGTTTGATACGGAAAGAAATTAAATTCAAACAGCAGATGCCCTTCCAGCATTCGTGATTTAAAAGAAAGGTTGCGGAACAATTCAAATGCCACATCAGACTTTGCATCATCACCCGAAATAGTTCCGTATGCAATACCCGCGCGGTACGACCAGTTATTATTCCAGCACCTGCGGAAATCGCCTGCCACAGCCGGATGAAAAAACTTTGTGTTAAACAAACTGTTGCTCAAATCACCTTTGTAAGATGAAATACCGAGCATCACACTCAGCTCAGAACTCTGCGAATGCAAATAAGTAATCCCGATAAAACAAATTATCAGAACAGTTAAAAAGACTCTTTTTATGAAATGAAAACACATCATCAGACACTAAACGGATAAACTGATGAAATGTTGTGCAGAGGTTTAAATTTTTGTTTTTCTTTTCCGTTTGAATAACGAATAATAGAACAATAGAATAACGAACAGCGAAGTTTAAATTCCGATTTCAAAATTCAAATGTTCAAATGTTCTTAATTCAAAAAAATCTACTCTTTAAAAAATCGTATATAAAGAATCAGAAAAGCGGGTACATCTGCCTTCCGGTGCGCAGCCTGTAATTAATGCTGATGATGGCAAACATATACGAATCCAGATCGCGCGGGTCGCCACGCTGAGCGCCAGGCGCAGTAATGTAAGGATATGTTTTATCCGAACGGTCGGCAAAGTAGGGTGATAACGGATTTACCTGCGCAAGCAAAACCGGATCCACATAGGTTCGGCTCACATCATCAATATAATCGGTAAAAGTTTTGCGGATGCCGTATTCAAGACCTAATCCCCATCTGCGGTCCAGTGTATATTTAAAACCGAAACCGACAGGAATGGTAAACTGAAGCAGCCCGTATTGCTTACGTGTAGGTACCAGTGATTGCCCTTCAGTATGCAGCGGACGCAATTCAACCCATTCCTTAGTTTCACCTATTTGCGCTTTGGGATTAAAATGAAATACACCGGCACCGATAAAAACATAAGCCATCATTTCAAATCCTCTTTGTCCTCTCACTCCTCTCAAACGGTAGCGGTGACCAATCTGTTCTTTTATAAAAGCAAATTCAAGATTGGTGCTAAACTCATAAATGGTAGATTTAAAACTGAGGTTACGGTAATTCCTGAAAAACTCTTTGGTAAGATTATCGTTGCCTGCCACCTGCCCGTATGAAAGATGCGTGTTCAATGCCATAGTTGGCGAAATCTTATACCTGTATCCTAAACTTGCAGCAAGTTTAGTAACCGAAAACTCAAGGTCTCTGAAACCATTGGTTCCAATCTGGTCGGCACCGCCCAGTTCACCCAGGAAATTGGTTGCGCCAATACCGAAATGCAATTCGGCACGAAAGGTTCTCCAGCGGTTTTTTATCCGCTGTGCATCACTGCTGAATGACATTACCATCAGCAAAGCAATAATCGGAAACAATCCTTTTTTCATAGAGTCACGTTAAGTGGACGGCAAATGTAAAGATTTCTCTGAAATATGCTAATAATTAAAAAATTCAAGGTTCAAAGTTCAAGGTTTGTGGTCAGTTTGAGGCTTTTAAAACTTTGAACATTCCTGCCTGCCGGCAGGCAGGGAACTTTGATCACTCTCAATTCCTCGAATCCAAACCCCACATCAGCTTATTGCGTAAAGTTCCCAGGAAATTCTGATTGTCAATGCGAACAATGTTAAAAGTAAACTCTTCTTTCCTTACGGCAAACTGTATAGTGGAATCAATTGTTACCGAACGCGAATCCAGCGAAGCAAGGAAATAATTACTTCTGCCTTCCACTTCCAGCGAAATCACATTTTTATCGGAAACAACAATCGGGCGCACATTGAGGTTATGAGGAGCAATTGGTGTAATTAAAAAATTTTCTGATTGAGGAGCAACAATCGGTCCGCCACAGCTTAATGAATAACCGGTGGAGCCGGTTGGAGTGGCTATGATTAATCCGTCTGACCAGTAAGTGGTAAGATACTCGCCATTCAGGTATGTATGAATCTTAATCATCGAACTGCTGTCCTTTTTATGAATCGTAAGTTCGTTCAGCGCATAATTTGTTTCACCGAAAATAGTTCTGTTTGTTTCCAGCTTAAGCAGCGCACGTTTGTCCAAAGCAAAATGTCCTTTATTCAGTTCTTCCACAGCATGCGGAATGTTTTCGAATGAAATACCGGTCAGAAATCCAAGCCTGCCTGTATTAATTCCCAAAACAGGTATTCCCGTATCCTGAACAATCGTAACCGTGTCAAGCATGGTTCCGTCACCGCCAATGCTCAGCATGAAATCAATCTTGCCGCGGATTTCATCGGTGGAATTAAATATTCTGTTCTTTATTTTAAGATTTGTTTTTTGCCGTATCTGGTTAAAGAACGATTCGAAAAACAAACATTCGCCACCTGTTTTTTCAACTTCTGAAAAAAGCACCTCTACCGAATTAAGAATTTCATCCGATAACTGCCTGCCGTAAACTGCAATCCTCATAAATTGTGTTGTTGGTTACAAAAGTAATTTTTTTAGACAACTGTTGTCAGCAATTTTACCATATGGGTGAAGTGAAATGCAGGAAAACTCCGTGCTCGCCCATTTTATTGATGGAATATTCAACGCGGAAAACCAAATCGTAATACGTCACATAATCAATTCCCACTCCCGAACCGAATAAATAATCATTGGCAAGCGGATTGTTTTCCGCAAACTGCCTGTCGCGGGCATAACCCATATCGGCAAACACGTTCAGATAAAGAGCAAACGGAACGGTGCTGAATTTTTCAAGCGGTATGTATTTTATTTTAATCACCTTTTCGGGAATCAGCGTAAACTTCAGATTCGATTTAAAGACAAAATAATTCTGTCCGTTCACCACATAATATTCATATCCTCTCACAAAATCATTGCTGTAACCCAGCCCGCGCGAATTATAATAGGGAGCAAAACTTAATCCCGATACTTTTCCTTTCACACCTGCAGCAAAATGCCAACGCGATGAAAGCTCCCAGTATTTACGGTAATTCGAAAGAAGAACCAGCAGGTCAGGTTCATTTTCCAGAACTCCCAGTCCCTGTTTTATTATTTCTAAATCAAAATAACTTCCGCGGAGCGGATATATTTTTAAATCGCGGTAATCGCGCTTATACAGGTAAGACAATAAAATTATCTTCTGTTTGTTTTCACCGGAAATAAAATAATCGTTGTTATAATAAAGCACCGTGTCTACAATTTGATTGTTCTGGTAATCCGCTCCCAAAGAATGATAATTATGAATGCCATCGCGGTGCGTAAAGCGTGCCCCGGCTGAGAATTGTTTGCGCACATAAACATTTTCATCTTTGTAATACTGCAGCTTGTCATTATTAATTGCATATGCAATCTCATGGTTGCGTGTAAACGAAATTCCGAATGACAACCCGTTCTGCTGCTGCCGGTTTATATAAGGTATGTTGTAATACAATCCCAGCCGCTGTGAATATCCCAGTCGGATTAATATGCTCAGGCTTTCTTTTCTTCCCCTGAAATTTTCTTTGGTGAGATAAAACCCGAAATTGGTTCGTGAAAAATCTTTAGTAAGCCACCACTCATTAAAGTTACGGTCAACAATTTCGAAAATCGGAAGCGGCCAGATGTACCAACGTTCGGTCACCTGTACAATTACATGTGTCACATTCGAATCGTTTGCGTCAGGTTGATCATAAATATTGACAAAGTTGAACAACGAAGTGTTCAGTAAATTTTCGCGGCTGCGCATCATGGCTGCGGATAAAACAGAGCGCGGAAGTGTATCGCCTTTGTGAAAAATAAGTTCGCGGGTGATGATGTGCGGCTTGGTGGTCTTATTCCCGATAAGGAGAATATCTGCAACAACTATTTTTTTTTCTGCAAATGAATTTATATCAGCAACAGAATCTGAAAATGTTTTTAGGCTGTCAGTTTGCTGGGCTTCGGAAATTAGTGTGAAAAGCAAAAAGAAAAGTATCGCATAGGTGCGTATCATGAGATGAAGAGAAATTGACTCTTACATTTTCAAATAATTCATAAACGATTCGTAGCGGTTCTGCAGGTCGGCTGTCTGTTCGCTCTGGTGATAATATGCCACCACATTATAATTGTAGCGGTAAAGTGCCGCAAGAATCCGCGCAAGGTCAATGATGTTTACTTTGATGGTCACATTTAGTTTTTGCTGGTCCGTTGTCGGCTGTGCGCTCAGACTCATCACATACGCATCATTTGCTTCAATGAGCTGCGCTATTTCCGAAAGCTTATAATCATTATGGTTTATTTCAAGCTGGATAATTCCGCCCGGAGCTTTCACTGCATACAATTCGGAAAACGAATCAATGATATCCATCACTGAAACCAGTCCTGCATAATGCTGGTCGTTATCAAGCACAGGCACCACCGGAAAATTATAATTGCTGATAAACTTAACGGCATCGTACACGTGCTGGTTGTCGTAAAGAAAAACATGTTCGAGCGGAAGTGAAAAATGTTCGAGCGGAAGATTGCGATCAGATAAACCCATGATATCCGCTTCGGAAATAATTCCCAAGAATTCCTGCCCGCGGACAACGGGAAGATATTTCAAACGGAACTCATCCATCCATGCCATTGCACGGTCACCCGTGTCAGTAATTTTCAGCGGGGGAATTACATCCTTGATAAGTGATCGGATAAGCATATTGTTTTAATACGAAAGTAAAACTCTTTTGTTTTGAAATTATTGTGTGAGCGCAAACATAGTATTTTTGTTGAGACGGGAATGGCGCATTATAGCAATGATAAGATTAAGTGTTAACATAAATAAAATTGCCACGCTGCGGAATGCACGCAGAGGAAACCTGCCTGATGTATTAAAAGCTGCTTCCGACATTGAACGCTTCGGTGCTGACGGAATCACAGTTCACCCGCGACCGGATGAACGGCACATCCGTTTCAGCGATGTGTATGAACTGAAAAAAATTATCACCACTGAATTTAATATTGAAGGATATCCATCTGAAAAATTTATTGCGCTTGTCAAAGAAATAAAACCTGCGCAGGTTACCCTGGTTCCTGATGCTGCTGATGTAATAACTTCCAATGCAGGTTGGGATACCGTAAAGAACAAATCTTTTCTGAAAGAAATTATTGCTGAACTGAAATCATCAGGCATGCGCGTTTCCATTTTCATTGATCCTGATTTGAAAATGATTGAGCATGCAAGAGAAACCGGCACCGACCGTATTGAGCTTTACACGGAAGCATACGCAAAAAATTTTCCGGACAATCCCGGAAAAGCAATTGCTCCATACGTTGATGCAGCACAGCTTGCGAATAAATTAAATCTCGGCATCAATGCGGGGCATGACCTGAATCTGGATAACCTGGATTATTTTTCAAAAAACATTCCCGGCTTGCTGGAAGTTTCCATCGGGCATGCTTTGATAAGCGATGCCCTGTATTTCGGGTTGGAAAATGTGGTGCAGATGTATAAGAGGAAATTAAGCAGCCCCTCCTAAATCATAACACATGCTGGCTCATCAAGTCACTGGCTTGATGCCCTCCGAAGGGGAGGGATTCCCAACACACAAGCCGGATAAATTTTCAATATTCACATCTGCTAATCTGGACATTATTTTTTCAACGGAACTTTAATCGTCTGCTTTCGTGCCGGGCGTTTTTTGCCGTACGAACCGAGAATGATTTTTCCGCGTTTTGATTTTTTGTCGCCTTTGCCCATAGTGTTTGTTTTTCGATTGTGGATGCAAAGGTAATGGGATGCTTCCAAATGGTAAATGCAGCAGTGTTTGAAGCCAAATAATTATTTTTAATTACCCTCGCCTGTTTGAAATAATAGTTTATATTTGTACTTACATTTAATCTGACTAACCAGCTTTATAATGTTTTCACCTTGCGATTTTCTACACACCGGACAACGGATTTTCTACAACCACCCGGTGAGCCGGACTAACGGTAAGGTTACTTCGCACGCACGCACGCACGCACGCACGCACGCACGCACGCACGCACGCAATGCTCTGCTAAAAATAATTTTAAAAATTTTTACAAATCCCTTGTCCGTTCAAACGGACAGGGGATTTTTGTTTGCGGAAAAATCCGTTTTACCCGCCTTTCGGGCAAGATTGAACCCGTGGCAAACTATATTGAACCGGATACAGGCAAGATGGAACCCGCTGCAAACTATATTGAACCGGATGCAGGCAAGATGGAACCCGCTGCAAACTACATTGAACCTGATACAAACAAGATTGAACCCGCTGGAAACTATATTGAACCTGTTGCAAACTACATTGAACCGGATGCGGGCAAGATGGAACCTGCTGCAAACAGTATTGAACCTGCCGGAAAATGCATTGAATTTCCGGAATCATGCATTGAATTTTCAATATTCAACCCCCAATCGGAACTATTCCACACAATATCAATTAATTATAAATAGCCTTGAAAATCAATAGTATAAATATAATCGTTTAAAAATCAATCAACTCTAAATAAACTTAAAACAATG
>Ga0247727_10011717_pt1 | contig 15222 bp, 29 predicted proteins | sample WisWelCaveWW1625_FD_202498 | JGI IMG/M metagenome (GOLD analysis project Ga0247727, IMG submission 202498) | Biofilm microbial communities from Wishing Well Cave, Virginia, United States - WW16-25 | ecosystem: Environmental > Aquatic > Deep subsurface > Groundwater > Cave microbial mat | place... | reverse complement strand
AGGAACTCGAGGACGCGTTGAACCTCGTCCCGCTTCAGTGGGTACTGATCTGTGGCCTTGCCCAGGTCGAATCCGGGGAGCCGATTGGCCTTACCCTTGATCTGTGAGAAGCCTTCGATCTCGCCATCATCATCGAGATCCGCCTCGAACGTGAACAGCGGCTTGCCCGACGGTCGCCGGAGCGAGAGGATCTTGATCTCGCCCTTGCGGACCGCGGCGCCGTAACCCATGCTCGGCTGCCCGACGCACATGCCCATGGCCTTGCCCTCGGCAGCGAGCTCGGATGGGACCAGATCCTGGACGTAGAAGCCGTCGGGCCAGCGATGGACGACACGTTCCTCGGGCGGCGGCGTGCCGGGCAGGTCGCGTCCCTCGGGGATCTCGACCTCGGCCAAGGCCTCCTTGGCCTTCTCGGAGATGTCCTCCCAGTCGATGCTGACCGTGAACACGTTGCCGGTGTCGAAGTTGTACTCGAAGGATCCCCTCTTCAAGTCCTTCTGGTCGACGTCCATGCTGGTATCGTCGTAAATCTTCTTGAGCGCCCGCTCGACCTCATCGGGCGTGCAAACCTCTAGCTCGTCAATCCAGTCGTTGTCCTCGAGGTAGACGTTGCCCTGAATCTCCTCGGTGTAGAACTCGTCCAGACTACCGCCGCGTCGGCGGGGGTGGGTGTCCCCATAGGTGTAGTTGTTGGTGTCGGCCAGGATCTCGTTCAGCGCGCTGTCGAGATCCGCCTCGCCCAGCCCCATCTCGGTTGCCGTCTCGAGGAGCGCGTCGTAGTACCGCGGGGGCACCCGATCGGGGAGCCTGTCGCTGGCGGCGAGCTCGGAGAGGTAATACTCGAAGCTCTCCTCGATCGACGAGAAGTCCCGATCGCCTTCGTTCTCCCACGTGTAGCGATCGATGAAGACCTTGGCCAGGGCATCGACCCGATCTTGGCTGTCCTCGTCATGATCGACGATCCACTCGCGATCGTCGTCGTCGAGATCCTCCCACTCCGCCTCGGAGAACGCGATGCGCGGCAACGCGCGGACCTGGTCGGAGGAGAGATCCTCGAGCGCCGTGAACACCGGAGTCTCGCCGCTGGGAGCGGCGGCACGCACGCGCTCGATCCACGCCTCGTGCGCGGTCTTCTTGCCGGAGCCCAGCGCCTTGGACGGGTACTGGTGGGCGATCGGGAACAGCTCGGGGTAGCTCCGGACGTAGGGGTTCTTGGCGCGCCTGCGAGCCTCACGCCAGGCGACCGTCCGCTTCTGAGCTCTCGTCGTGGTCGTCACTTTAGCACCAGCTTGTAGATGCCCCACGCGACGAAGCCCGCGAGCCCGACCTTCGCCAGGAAGCTCCCCACGTGCGGCATGTCGCGATAGAGCGGGACCCGATGCGCCTTGGCGTCCGAGATGACGTCGGCCTCGTACTCGTCGACCGGGACCCACGGCTCGGCGGGAATCGCGACGCCCAGCCCAGACATCTCTGGCGACGGCCAGCCGATGGTCGGCGCGCCCGCAGCATCGACGATCGCGGGAACCAAGGTCGTGGGCGCCTTCAGGTCGAAGTGCAGGTGCGCGGCCGAGCGCTGGATGCCGCTCGAGCCCGAGTAGCCGATGAGCTGGCCGGCTCGGACATCGCTGCCCTCGAGCACCACGATCTTCGACAGATGCAGGTAGCGCGAGAAGATGCCGCTCGCGTGGCGGAGCACGATGTAGATGCCCGCCGCGCTGGTCGAGACGGTCTTGGCGGTGACGACCTTGCCGGCGGCGGCCGCCAAGATCGGCGTCCCTTCGCCGACGCCGATGTCGATGCCCTCGTGGTAGCCGTCGCGGTACTCGCGCGGCTGCCACCAGCCCGAGCGGACGATGGCCCGGACGTTCGCGGGCACGACTCGGCCGAAGCCAGGATCGAAGCTCATCGCAGCAGCCTCCATGCGCCCCAGGCGACGAAGCCGACCAGGAGCGCGGTCATGAACACGCCACCGATCCCCGCCAGCGGCGCCGCGCGCAGGGTCTTGGGGATCCAGAGGCCGTCGGTCACGATCGACATGTGCCCGGTCGCCTGGTGATAGGGCTGCCCCAGCGCATCCGCGAGCTGGCGACTCGCGTCGGCGGTGTCGTAGCCGACCAGATCCATCGTGTTGGTGCCGCGCTGCCCCCACGCCTTGAACGCCTCGCTCCCGCCGTAGAGCGCGTCCAAGAGGATCACGTGCCGCACGGCGGGTGAGGCCAGCCACGGCAGAACCGTCCGGTAGCCGCCCGAGTGCGCGATCACGACCACAGGCGCAGCGCCGGCGGCGCCCGCGAGGCGCAGCAACTCGGCCAGGTCGGGGAACTTCACGGCGTCTTCGTTGCCGAGCGGCGCCTCGGGGACGATGAAGGTCGCGTCCCGGCCGCTGGCCGTGAACTGCTGCTCGAGCTGGTGCTTGGCGACCGCAGAGTCGGCCGTGTCGTAGTAGCCGTGGACGTAGACGACGGCCGCGCGACTTCCGGCCCCGGGAGGACGGAACACGTGGATCGGCCCCTTGGGGGTCTCGATCCGCACGGGCCCTAGCTCACAGCTCGAGGCGGCGGGAACTCGACGCCCCTTGGGTCGTCTCCCGCAGGTGGATCACCAGGCACCGGCGGTGGAGCATCGCCCGCCGGTCGACCAGCGTCTGCGGCCAGAGGAGCCGCCGCCGCTGTCGTCGGCGCCGGCGCCACGCCCGGAAGGCGAGTCGGACCCGAGTCAGGAGCCCGAGGCTTCTCCGACTTCTCCTTCTTCGGCTTGGGAGCGCTTCGGACGGCGGGCTTGGCCTCGATGACGGGCAGGACACGAGATCGATCGCGGGTGAGCTCGTTGAGCAGGATCTTGTTGCGGTTGCCAACGAACACCTCCTGGCGGGTCGAGACCTCGTCACTGGTGAGGGTCCGACGGAGCCGGACCGTGTACGCGCGCTCGGTCGTCACGAAGGCGAGGCCGGTGCGCGCCAGCCGAACGACGGCGTCGAGCTCGTGGCCCTTGGCCTCGCCGTCGTAGGCCAGATCGAAGCCGCGGATCTTGCCGAAGCTCGCCGCCGGAGCTCCCCAGCACGCCCCGCCGACCGTGGTCGCCGGCACCGGACGCAGCCGATCGTGGTGATCCTTGTGGCGGTAGTGGCCGTCGGGCAGCTTGATGTCCTGGATCGAGCCCTCCTTGCAGCGCCAGCCCTTGCCGGCCAGGGCGCAGTCGACCGCGACCGCGGCCCAGCCGACCGTGACGATCGAGCAGTCGTTCAGGAAAACGATGTAGTCGACGTTGTCGGCGCAGGCGAAGAGGCCGGCGTTGCGCGCGCTGTTGTGCGCCGGCGCGGGCGAGGCGACCTGGGGTCCGCGGTGCGGGCTGGGCAAGGGCGGCGTGTGGTTCACGGAGAACCGGTCCATCACGCCCTCGGACGCGACGCCGTGCACCGCCGCGAAGACGAGCTCGCGCACGCTCTTGGAGGTCTCCCTGGCACCTTCGCCCAGGAGCCGATCATCGACGATGATCCACTCGAGCCTGGTGTCGGCTGGGGCTGCCGAGAGGCTCTGGATCAGGGTCCGGGCCATCTCGGGCAGGCGTGGATCCGTGCGGCAGGTGATGGTGATGACGGAGAGCTTCATGGTGGCTCCTAGGTGCCGAAGGCCGAATTCCAGGCGGCCAGAAGAGCAGTTTGCTGAGCGACAGTTATCTGCGCAGTGTTCCCAGCGAAGCACATCTTCGAGACCAAATCGATGATCTCGTCGAGGACCGTTAGCTGGAGGATCGCGTTGCCGCTCGAGAGCGTGGACTGGACGGAACTCATCGGGATGAGCCAATCGCCGACGACCCGGTTGACGGGTGGCGTGTCCGGAAAGAGCGGCAAGGTATCGTCGATGAAGTCGCCCAAGATGACTTTCATCTGGTCTTCGCTGAAGTCGGATCCTGGGCCGCCGATCGAGATCACGATCTGCTGAGCGGTCAGTTTTGCCGCTGTTACGAGGTCTGCTGCCATTGCCATGGTGGTGATCTCCTAAAGTGCCCGGTCCGAAAGGAGGACCGTCATCGGCATGGGTCCGGCGTCGTAGTTCTCGAGCTCGATGAGCATCATGTCCCAGATCCCGCTGATGCTTGAGTTGAACGGGAAGACATCGGTACCGCTGACTGCGATGACGCTGGTGAAGATCTGGGTCTGCTGCGTGCCGGCAGGACCTGGCGGATTCGAGGTCGAGAACTTGAGGCCGAACACCCGAACGGTGACCGCCAGCGCCGGGTCGAGGTTCTTGAACGTGAAGAATCCGGACTTGCGACCGTACGATGGGATGAGGATGAACGATGAGCCACCAGCGGCGAGTGTCGGGTACGCGTAGACGTAGCGATAGGTTTTGTCGCCGCGGTTCGGGTAGAGCGACGGTAGCTCGACAAAATACTGGATGATGTCGAGGAAGACCGGTTCGTAGGCAATCGCGTCCTGCATCACGCTGAAGCCAGGTGGCAGGTAGAACGGCACGAACAAGTCGGCGGGGGCGATGAGGATCCGCGCAGGCTGTCCGGTAAGCGGATAGACCGTATCCATGCGGGCGTTGAGCCGCCCGGTGAAGGGCCGCTCGGGCGAGATCTGAACCGACGAGACCTTGGATGGATCCAAAATCGACGGAAAGTCGAAGCGAGTGAGCTCGTCGTAGTAGAAGACGTTGACGATCGCGATATCGCTGTCGGGGCCGAGCGCGATGGCGTGGCCACTGTTCTCGCTCTCGTAGATGTCGCCAGCGCCAGCGAGTTGAGTCTTCAGACGGAAGAAGTTCTGGCCATTGAGGATGGCCTCGGTCGAAGGTGGCTGCGGGAAGGTCATGGGCTACCGCATCTTCTTGGGAGTGGGGCCGCCCGTCAACCTGGGAAGGTAGGTGCGGTTGCCGGGTGGACAAGGCAGGTCGGCGGCGGTCATGCCGCTCGAGCTCTTGGTTGGCGATCCGCCCCGACCCAGGTTGCCCAGGGCACCCACGATCGCGTTGCCGACCTCGCGCAGAATGCTGTGGCCACGGTTGATGTCGGTGTCCATCTGCTCGAGCCACGGGATGGGCTCGATAGAGACCTGCACCCGGTTGAGCGTCTCCGACGCGATGTAGAACCGGACACCCTTGGAGAGGACGCGCTCGTACGGCACGCCGGTGACCAGCGAGATGCCCTTACCCGAGAGCACGGGCGTCAAGGCCGCCGCCGTGCCCACCGAGACCGGACCAGCCGTCTCGAGAATCAGCTTGATCGTGACCCAGTTCTCCGCACCGTAGAGGAGGTGCGTCCCGCCGACTGGCGTGAAGTAGGTCGAGATGTCCGTGCGGTACGTCTGGAGCGACTTGGGCTCCTCGCCGCCCTTGGAGTCGGGCAGGGCGCGCTGCTGCTCCTTGGAGAGCCCGACGATCTGCGGACGCCGGCCGATCACGATGTCCGCGATGCCGCGCATGTTGGAGAGTCTTGGAAGCTTGGGCATGTTGAAGATCTCCTAGCGGAGGAGTCGCATCGCTCCCCAGATGATGAACCCTGCCAGCCCCAGCATGAACAAGGGCGAGCTCGGCTCGCGAAAGTAGGGCAGGCTGGCTGGCGAGACCGTGTAGTGGACGCCCGCAGGACGTGGTGTCAGTTGGGGCCAGCCGTAGCTCATGCCGACGCCCGACTCCTCGCCGATCTTCCACACCAGATCGATGCCGCGAACCCGGTAGCCGACCTTGCCGGCGTCCTGGCTGGCCGAAACCGTGATCGCCTGGCCGCCCCGCGACTCGACCCAGTCCCTGATCCCGCCGTAGACGTTGCCAGGGCGGATGTACTCGCCCGCCGCGTTGATGAGCGATCGGGTGCCGCCGTGCCCGATCGCGAAGCCCAGGCGCGAGAGCTTCCACGAATCCGGCGTGCCGAGCTCGACCAGGCCTGGGTACTCAAGCGCGAACTGCACCGCCTCGAGGTTGTAGTCGAAGAGGCCCAGAAACACGTTGCCCTCGAGCGTGAGCCGCACGGATGGCGCGACGCCGATCGTGGTCGGCATGCTGGCGCTGACCTGGTAGACGCCGACCTCGCCCAAGGTCGGATCACCAGGCGCTGACATGCGGCCGTCCGACTCCCACTGCATCGAGGCCAGCGCGAACCCCAAGGGCATGCCGCCCTTGTACTTGTTGACCAGCGAGCCGTACTGGCTGGCGAGCTCGCGCACGCGCTTGGCGCGCGAGGGAACCGATGCGATCTTCGATCGCCACTCGGCGTTCCAGTCGGTCACAGGTGCCCTTGGCCAGCTTCCCGGAGAGGCCCCTAGGCTATCACCGAAGGCGCGCCAAGAGGAGATCGGCGGCCTCGTTGACCCGCTGCATCTGCCGGGTGGACCCGCCGGCTCGATCGGGGTGGTAGACCGCGGCCAGTGCCTTCTTCCTGTCCTTGACCTTGTCGACGGTCAAGGGCTCGGTCGGCTCGAAGCCCAGGATCTCGCGCGCCTTGATCGTCGGATCTGGCGGTGGCGGCGGCGGGGCGCGCCGCGGCGCTTGACGGGGCTGCGCGCGTGGCGGTTGCTGTCCGGCGCGCGCCTGCGCGCGGGCCCGCTGGGCGTGGGCGCGCTGGGCAGCGATCCGCCTGGCCTCGTCGATCATGACGTTGGGGGGCACGTTCGGGAAGCCCCAGTTGCTGATGGTCTGGTTGATGGTGCGGGCGATCTCGTCGCCCTTCTGCGAGAGCACCCGATCGACCGCGCCGAAGATCCGATCGAACACGCTGCCCTCCTCGAGCTCCAGCTCAAGCAGGAGCGCGTGCTGGCGGCAGAGGCCGTTGCCGACGGTCGCGACGCGGCGACACCGCGTCTGCCCATCGACGAACCGGCACCTAGCGGTCTGGGGCTGGGGGGACCGCACACGCGGCATACTGGGTCTCGATGTAGTCGGTGACGGCGGCTAAAAGGACGAAGAGCTTGGCGACGGTCGCGGCATCGATGGTCGTGGTCCCGTCGGGGGAAGGATCAGGCCACGCCGGCGGATCGAGCGCGGGCGGGGACGCCATGCACGGCTTACGGATCTCGACCAGGCGGGGCGGCGGGGCCGGCAGCGGCTGGGGGCACTTGGGACAATGACCGCAGCCGGTCGAATTCAGAACGAACAGCGCCAGCAAGCAGAGCAGGGCTCTTCGCGGCGAGCTTCTCGACCAAGGCCAGGGCGTCGTCACGATGCTTCTCCGCTGCGGCGCGTGCCGCTCGCTCGCGACCGAGCTCGTCATCCTTGCTCGATAGCGTTCGGTCCCGATCTTCCACGCTGCGGCCCAGCTCGTCAACGCGAGCTTGCAGTCCTCGCGCGGTCGTCGACTCCGCCAAGGCCTCTTGATCCGATCCCCGGGCCCACCGAGCCAGCCACCACGCGAAGGCGACCATGGCGCCGATCACGCCCAAGGCGGTCAAGGCGACGGCGACGACGCTCACGCCGGCGCCGCCACGGCGTCAGTGGCGGGAACCCCGCCGTTGGCGCGATGGACGCCGAGTCTGGCCTCGATCTTGTTCGCCAGCTTGTCCTTGGTCCATTGCACCCAGCCCTGCGCTTGGGCGAACGCGAGCACGAAGCCGACCGCCTGCTCGAGCTTTTCGGGCCCGGTGAGCTTGGCGGCCTTGCCAGCGACCTTCTTGTAGCTCTGCTCGGTCGCGTAGTGGATCGCCTGCTCGATCCACTTGTCGATCATCTCCTCCTGCGCGGCGGGGATGTCGATCTTGGTCTTCTTCTCGAAGACGGCGATCAGGCGGTGCGTCGCCCACATCGCGAACGCCGTGATGATCGGCGTCAGGACCTGGAACGCGAGCTCGCTGATGCGCGTGGCGATATTGGGGTCGGCGGCGGGCGCCGCGCTGTCGCCTTGGGCCCAGACGACGCTGGCCGTGAGGATGCAGAGGAGGAACGTCAGAACGCCGACGAGACCTGGAAGGATGTACTTGCGCACGGGATAGGAGCTCCTTCGGAGAGCCGCGCGCGAGCATAGCGCTGTCCCGGCCCGAAAAGGCGAACGCCGCATGTGGGCTCTAACCCATGCGGCGTTCTGAAGCTGTCCCGACCGAAGTCCTGACCGCTCCGACCTGGCGAGTGTACCTCAGTCGTCGCCCCCCAAGGGCTGGGTGAACTCGGCCCACTCCTCCGAGGGGCCGCTATCGGCCACCCAGCGCAGGGCATCGAGGACGCCAGCGCAGTAGCTTCGGGGCTGGACGGATCTGGCCGCCCCGTAGTGCGCCGTGACCGCCTTGATCCGGTGCTTCACGTTCTCGATCCCCGGGCGCCCGCGCGATCTGCGCGGCGCCCCACCGTTCGGCGGCGGTACGAGCTTGGCGCGCTGCTGCTCGGGGGGCAGTTCGGAGATCTGCTTCACGTGCTCGAAGGGCAGTTGGCCCGCTGCCCATGCCTCGTGGAGCTCGGGGCAGGCCATGCGCCAGGTCGTGGTGATCCGCGAGACGAAGCTCTTGCTCTTGCCGATCAACGTGCCGATCTTCGTCACGCTGGCGCCTGCGTGGTGCATGCGCATCACGCGCTCGGCGATCTCGTAGCTGGAGAGCTCGGCGTGGAGGAGGTTGTCGGCCAAGGCGATGCCATCGATCTCGGCCGCGTCGGGCCCCGGACCGTATTCATCGGTGTCGCCCTGGACGACGATGACGGGCACGTCTTGCTCGAGCTTGGTCGCGCGCTGCTCGAAGACCACGCTCGATTCCCCCGCGCTCTCGGCGAGCGCGCCCGGATCAGAGATGAGGAGGTAGATCGCGCGGTACCGGCGCTGACCGCCGACGATCGTGTCATTGGGCTTCACCATCAGCGGGTGCCAGAGGCCGTTGGCGCCGATCGAGATCGCCAGCTCGCGGATCGACTCGGCATCGAGGCCGCTCTCGAGCCTGGGGTTCGTGAAGTCCTCGTCTTCGAGGCGCAGCGCCTTGAAGGGTCTGGTCGTGGATCGGGTCTCGATCATCGTTGGTCTCCTAGCTGTTGGCGAGCGCTGGACGCTCGCAGTTCTTGAGGGCCCAGCCGAACCACCACTCGACCCAGATGAGGCGCGCGAGGATCGGATCGACCCCGGTCTTGGTCTCGGCCATGTAGCTGTGGCCGTCCTCGATCACGGGCGGCGCGTTCCAGAGCGGTTCCTCGAAACCGGGCACCGCGTTCGGATGCGCCGACCGCCACCGGTCGAGCGCCGCGGCGATTTGCTGGTGGTGCAAGGTCGTGATCACGACGCAACCGGGATGCTTGCTCATGAGCCCGTTATCCTCGCGATCCGCGTACTGCCTGCCTCCGTAGCCTCGGAAGGTCCCCTTCTTCTTGCCGAGGAAGAGGTCATCGAGATCAGCCGTCTTGCAGAACTCGCTCCATTGCGAGTAACCAGGATGGCGCCCGTTGCTCTTGCCGGTCATGTCATCGTTCGGGAACGTCGGCGCATCATCGCGCTCGACGCGTTCGACGCGAACCCAAGGGTGATAGACCTCGCCCGGGTTGAGATCGTCCCGGATATCGTCGGCGGTCGGCCAGTGTACGATCGCGTTGCCGATGTAGATGCTGTAGCTCATGACGTTCCTCCTGCGAACAGGTCGTGTTGGGCGCCCAGCGGCGCCTCGGGTTGCGGCATCCGCTCGGGCAAGAGTTGCCACGCGAGCAGGTTCTCCTCCTTCGTGCGGCCGACCAGCACGAAGCCGGCCTTGCGATAGCACCGGCCCGGATCGCGCTTGTGGGCGACCTTGGTCTCGTCGACGAAGGTCACGAGCCCCAGATCTGGCACGTCAGGCCAGTAGAAGCGCGTCGCCGCGATGGCCTCGGTGATGAGCTCGCTCGATCGGTGCTCGCGCCCGCGCTCGTTCCGGAACAGCGAGTTGACCCAGGCGCCGGCCCACGCGTGCTTGACGTACTCGGGCTTGGGCCACGACGTCACCCAGAGCGCGACGCCCGGCATGATCAGGACGACGCAGCGCCCGGGCGGCACGAACTGGTCGCTGTCGGGGTTCTGGCGGTTGTAGTGCGCATCGGCGATCCGCTTGCCTTGCGGATCTGCGCGCCACGAGAGGTGCCACCTCATCGCCTGATCCTTGAACGGATCGAATCAGCGAGCCGAAGGACCGTCGCCTCGACCAGAATGGCCTCGGCTTGATCGTCGGACAGCCCTTCCCAGAGCCCGCCGTCCACCAGCGGCAGCGTCTCGACGACGGCCGCGACGTAGGAGGTCGTGCGACGGATGATCTCCGAGCGGCGGGCGCGGGTCATCGAGACGGCCACCTGAACATCATCCACGAGTCGACGGGCGCACTGAACTCGTGGCCGCCGACGACGACGTGGATCATCGGCACGCGGACCCAGCGCATCTGGCCTTGGGGCTCGCGCGTGACGATCTGGTTCGCCATGTCGCCCTTGCCGTTGCAGAACGAGCAAGACTCGCCGCACTCGTAGGCGTCGCAGTCCTTGCCCTTGCCGCACGGCTTGCCCGTGCCGTCGCAGTGGCGGCACTTGACGTAGTCCCGGACGAACCGGTTGACGCGCGTCACCTCATAGCGGACGGCGATGCCCCGATCGAGCTTGCGAATGTGCTCTTGGCCTTCCTTGTCCGTGTACCACTCGTGCGCCTGGAGCTCGAGGCCACTGCCGCAGTGGATGGGCTTGTCGTCGAGGAAATCCCGCTCACCGCCGCCATCGTGGGCGTTCTTCATCCGGTGCCAGCTCATGGTTCCTTCTCCCATCGCTCCAGGAAGTCCTGCCAGTGACCGGTTCTGGCGAGCTTGGCCTTCGCCTCTTGGGGCAAGAGCTTCCACATGTCGGCGACCAAGATCTCCAGGTCGCCGACCATGTACTCGAAGCTCTCGGGCCAGTCGTGCATCTCGCCGTGCTTCTCGACCGCGTCGAACACGCGATCGAGCCAGTCGGGCGCGATCTTGATCTTGGTCTTGGTCTTCATCGTGCCCTCCTTCGGGGGCTGGTCCCTTCGCTCCGCGCCTCGATGATCGCGGCGAAGATGTCGTCGACCAGCCGGTCGTTGTTCTGGTGCTTGGTGAGCTAGCCGTTGACGATCGCCTTGGCGCGGACCAAGGCGGCGTTGAGCGGCCCGGGCGCGGACGCCGCCTGCGCGCTGCGGACGTAGTTCGCCAGGTACATCTCCCAGCACCGATCGCAGGTGCAGCCCTCGCCGTGGCGCCCGTTCCTCATGCGGCCTTCTTGACGCGCCGCGAGGCCGGCTTGGGCTTCGCGGCCTTCGCGGGTAGCACGAGCTGGGCCCAGAACGCCTCGATCGACATCCCGTGGGATTCGGCGCAGCCGGTTAGCCACCCGATCATGAAGTGGATCTCGCCGAGCTCTTCGGGCTCGATGTCGCCAGCCTGGCGGGCTCGGGGCCGGAGCCGCTCGTACAGCGGATCGAGCGCCTCGTCGGACTCGACCAGGAGCACCAGAGGCTTGCAGTTCTCACGTTCGCAGAATTCGAGCAGTCCATCGCGGTAGATCGCTGCGGAGGCGGCGGCGTACTTGTTGAGCTTGAGCTTCACGGCAGGACCTCCCACTGGTCCTGGCCCGGGATGAGCCCCAAGTTCGAGCCGTTGCTCCAGTTGACGAACAAGGTGCCGGTGTCGTCGACGAACATCACCGTGCCTTCGAGCCCGGGCGGGTTCCTGTTGTACGGGTCGCTGCAGTGCTGCAAGCGCACGCGCCTGCCGATCATCGGGTTCTTCTTCATGCTGTCCCTCCTGTCGGTTGTTGATCACGAACGTAGGTAAGCCACGTCCTTCTTGTGCCTGAGCGAGCGAGCTTCGGCGACGGTCAGCCCGATGAACTCGGACGCCGCGAACGAGATCTCGTCCGGGTAGTAGTCGAACAGGACCACCTCGGTCCCGTCGTCCAGCGTCGCGGTGACGCGCGATGCCCAAGGACCTGGCATCGCCCTGATGGTTGCGTGCTTGATGCGTCGTTGTTCTGGGGGCATGGGTCACTCCTCTTGGACGTACGCGGTCGGCATCCGCCAGCCGCCGTCGCGCCACGTCAGGTAGATGGTGAAGGCTTCTGGCTTGCAGCCCGCGAGCGGGCCGGTCTTGTAGCGGGTCGTGTAGAGCTCGCCGCGCCTCGAGCAGCGGCGCGCCGTCACGTGCGGCGGATCGACGTGGACCCGGAGGATCCGAACCCAGCGCCGCGATCCGGACGCGTAGATCTGCCCGGCCTCGACGTGGCGCCGGACCAGCGCGGGCGTGAGCGCGACCCTAGCCATGGCTCCGATCTTCCAGCTTGAACGCCCACGGCATCGTGGTGACCAGCCGCTCGACGTACTCGGGGCCCAGGAACCGGGCCAGCCCCAGCATCAGGTCGAGGAGGTCATGCTGGATCTCGTAGAGCGCCTCTTGCGCGACGAGATCGGCGGCGGTCCACGGCTGCGCCCGACGCGGGCCTCGTTCGGTCGGCGTCTGACCCTCGTGGTGATCGCGCTGCGCCAGCGCGAGCAGGCGGTCGAACGTCTGGACGATCATCTGCGGCGGCTTGAACCTTGGCTTGGTCATGTCAGTCCTCCTTGTCGGGTTGTCCCTCGGCCAGTCGGAAAGCCTTCTCTGCCAGCTCGCGCGTCAGCCGCAGGATCACGCCGCCTCGGCGAGCAGTGCCATCGTGGCCCCGCGTGCCCGGGGGAAAGCCTTGCGGCTCGATGTCGAAGCTGGCGACGATGTACGTCCACCCCGTGGTCGACTCGCCGCGATAGAAGATCGCGCCTTGGGGCCCGTGCTTGTCCCGGGTCCACGTGGCCGTCACGAGCCCCGCCGCCGCCTCGGCCAATGCGTCCGCGATCGACATCTGTGCCATGTCAGTCCTCCCCGACCTTGCCGTCAACCTCAGCGTCGTGCGTCATCTGGGTTCCTGCGTAATAGCCGGTCTTGTTATCGTGCAAATAGATGCCAGGTGCGTACCAGCGCACCGGCCCACCACGGTGAACACAGCGAGCACCGCACGGGTCGTGGAGCGCGAGGGTCTCGGCCAGCGCCTTCTGAGCCTCAGGCAAGACCGCCACGTCGTCGTCGGTCAAGCCGCCGACATCGCCGTCATCGAGGAAGACACCGCCCGGGTGCTGGCGCTGCAGCATCGCGTTGCAGTCGTCGCACCGCTCGATCCCCCAGCCGTACCGATCGCTCTCGGAGATGATCCAGCCGGGGCATGATGGGCTACAGGTCTCCTTGCGCAGCGCCAGGACCGCCCGCACCTTGTCGATCTTGGTCGCGTGAGGATCACACCACGGCCAGTTGCCGGGGGCCGTCATCGCTTCTGCTTCCGCAGGTGCGCGCGCAGCGCGGTGAGACAGGCATCCATGATCGCCTGCAGATCCTCGCGGGCGTTGAGCCAGGTCCGGCGCTCGTTGGCGGCGAAGCCCAAGGCGCCCGCTTGCGCGATGATCTCGTCGTGCGAGTCGCGGCGCTCGCGTAGGAGCGCGATCAGGGAGTGCAGCCGGTCATGGCTGATCGCGATGTAGAGCTCGTCGTTGTCGTTCGGGGTCGCCATCAGTGGATCCTTTCCGGGCCCCGCCCGGTCGTCAGAAGATCGATCAGCTCGTCGATCGCGTGATCGCGCAGCTCCTGTGCGTCGTCGGTCGCTTTGCTCGATCCGAGCAAGGTCTTGTCGGCGTGATCCTTCTCGATGGCATCCCAGATCGCGCTGTCGGCATCGGCCAGCTTGGTCAACGCCAGATCGATCCGGTGCCGCTCGGCGCGCATGAGCCGGATCACCTCGACCAGCGCGTACACCCCGAACGCGTAGGTACCAGCGTCCGCCTCGATCTCCATCGAGGTCGTGCCGTCGTCCAGCGCCTTGAACAACCAGCGGCGTAGCTTGGCGACCTCGGCCGGGGTCCACGCGTCGGGGTTGGTCATGGTGCCGCCTCCTCGAAAAGCGATCGGACGGACGATCTGGAGAATCCGAGCCGCATGGCCTCGGTCCTCCACGTGATGAACGCGTCGGCCAGCCGCGCAGCGGTCGCGCCGATCTCGGCGATGGAGCCGAGGCCGGTCACGCGTTTCTCCTCGACGGAGCCGGGTGATCGGCCGGTTCGACCTCGTACATCGTGAAGCCGTGGTAGCTCACCAGATCATCGGGCCCGGGAACGAGATCTCGTAGTCCGGATTCCTCGGCATGGTCGCGCAGGTACTCGCAGACCTCCGCGTGAGTCGCGGGTGTCACGCGGACGTTGAGCCAGCCGTTCCAGTGCGTGTCATCGGTGAGGCCGGGGAACGCCACCGGACAGCCGTCACAGGTGAAGAGGCAGGGTCTCATCGGCACCTCGGGCAGAACGGTTCGTGATCGTCCTCGGTCGCGGTGAAGCGGGCGCCGCACTCGGCGCACTCGTCCGGCCCGGCCTCGGCGATCTCGTCGGCGTGACGATCAAGCCACGGCTTCACCGCCGCGAACCACGCTTCCGCCGTGCGGACCGGGAACGGGACTTCGCACCCGTCTTGGTAGGCGGCGTCCCGGATCGCGTCGCCGCCAGAGTCGGTGATCTGGATGCTGATCCAGCCGTGCCGATTCCAGTCGGGCGTCGCCCACACCAACGTAGGGCGTCAACAAGCGAGCAAGCTCGCGTCCGCGTGCGGTGATCATGGTCGATTGCCTCCGTTCGTGCGTCGCCGGGTCTCGCACCCGGGTGCGCGGTCGTACCGCACACGACGCGATCAGATCACGCGGACAGCGAAGCCGTAGCTCGTCGACGCGAGACCAGCCGCGAGCCCACACGGCTTGCCGTCGACGAGGTAGCAGGTCGCGGCGGGGATCACGCACTCGTCACCACCGATCCCGACCGTGACCGGGGCCCCGGTGATCAGGTACGCGCCCGCCGCGTCCCGATCCGCGCCGACGGTGGCGAGGTAGTACCTCACCTGCGAGATCATGCCGATCCAGCCGCGCCCACTCACGCCGCGCACTCCGTCGCGGCGATGATCGCGTACACCGCGCGGTAGGCGCGCGAGACGCGCTCGCCCGCTTCGTCGGCGTGGATCGACTGCGTGCCCGTGAGGTGCGCGATCTTGTCCGCCCACAGGATCGTGATCGGGTGCCCGTTGCGCTCGTCGGTGCCCCGGGTGTGGTCCCCGAGATCGATCATCGCGCGGGCGAAGCTCTGCGCCACGCCGCACAGGTTGCACGCATCCTGTACCGCGAGAGCTTCGCGGGCGAGGTCGACCAGCGACCGCATCACGTTACCTCGACGATCCACACGTCTACCGTGTCGGGGCGAGATGCGAGCGCGACCGCCGCGCGCTCTGCCTCGGCACGCGAC
>Ga0247727_10011716_pt1 | contig 15222 bp, 11 predicted proteins | sample WisWelCaveWW1625_FD_202498 | JGI IMG/M metagenome (GOLD analysis project Ga0247727, IMG submission 202498) | Biofilm microbial communities from Wishing Well Cave, Virginia, United States - WW16-25 | ecosystem: Environmental > Aquatic > Deep subsurface > Groundwater > Cave microbial mat | place... | reverse complement strand
CTGGAGGAACTGGAGGCCATCGCCTGGAAGGAAGCCGGGCGGTCCCCGGGGCTCGCCCCGAACGGCGGGCGGCGCTGGACCTCCGAGGACAACGCCTTCGCGGTCTCCATCCTCGCCGCGGAAATGCGGACCCGGGGTTTCCGGAAGGCGAGGGACGCCGGGATGGCAAGGACCCAGGCCGGCCGCTGGCTTCTCAAGGCGCTTCACAACGGCCTCCTCAAACACGTCGTGCGCAATCGCCGGATGGAGTTGCTGGACGACCTCGGCCTCGACACCCTCCCCAGTAGGAGCGTTGGGCAGGAGGGCCTCGCCCCCCAAGACAGGCCCATCCTCGTGGAGAAGGTGCTTGCGAGACTCGCCGAAGGGGAACGGGCCACCGCTGCCGACTACTTCAGAGGAGACGGAATTCCGGTGACTGAGTCGAGGGCAGGTACGAGGTCCCGCGAACGCCACAGGGCGAGGCTCCGGGAAGTGGCTCGCGCGGTGGTGAGGGAGGCTGGACTGACCCGTGAAGAGGCGCTGGATCTCGTGGCGGCGCTGGCTGCCAAGTTGACAGGGGGGGGGCGAGAACTAGGAAAGACCCGAGAATCCATGGCGGGTTTAGGCCCCCTCGCGGACTGGTTCCTATAGGGGCCCGTCGAGGAGCCTGAATTGGTCGGAGGACGCGAGACCGGGCCCGTCAGGGGCCGCTCGGCCCCGGGAGACATTCGGACAGGAGGAGGCCGTACGGGGTCTACGGCCACCACCACCGGAGCGGCCGGCACGCCGGATGCCAATGCAAGGTGCGTGAACTTCACGACGCCGCGCCCGAGCTTCGGGACCGCAAATGCCTCACGCAAGGACCTCGACAACCACTTCCTGACCGGAGTGGGCCTCTGGCAGATCAACTACGACGTGGTGGACGACTTCCACCTCCAGGTCTCGGGAGTCGCCAATACATGGCCGTCGGACACCGCCTCGGCACAGGGGAGGGGGTGGATCAAGGACATCCCCAGCGGCGCGTCCATCAATCACGTGCTGTGGGCGACCTATCCCTCGGGGACGTCCGGGACCACCGCCACCGACCCGGTCCTCGTGATCGCCGGACTCGCGGTAAACCTGTACTTCGGCGAGGGGTCCTCGCAGCCCATCGAGGCGGAGACGCTTGCGGGCGCCACGGCGACCTCCAACGACCAGGCCAACGGCGTGGGCCTCTCGCAGAGTTCCATGACCCAGCCGCTGAAGGTGATCGTTAACGTCATGACCGACATCGGGTAGCGAAGTCCCCAGGGCGAGGCCGCAGCGGTTCTCGTCCTCCAGGATGGAAAGGGACGCTCATGCGGAGCGCGAGGATGACTCAGGCGAAGGAGACACAGCCCTGAGCGCCGGGAGGGGACGGCCATTCCTCGTGATCGGGGGGGCCGTGCTCGTCGTCGCGGCGGGACTCGTCCTCGGGACCCTGGCATCCCCGGCCCGGAGACCCGCCGGGAAAACGGAGGCGGCCGGAGGCCCGTCCGGTGGCCCCGATCGCGCCGACTCGTCCCCGGTCCCGCAGCGGGAATTCAAACCCGCGATGGAGAGCGCGGGCCGGGCTGCGCCGCACCCTCGGGCCGGCGACGGCGGGGAGGTGAGCAGGTGCGTGGCTCAGCTCTCGGAACTCCATGTCGCGGCCTTGAGAGGGCGCCTGGACGCGAACGCCTACCGCAGGTCGCTCCTGGCGCTCGCGAAGGAGCTGGACGGAGACCCCGGGCTGGCGACGGGGCTCCTCGCGTTCCTGTCCACCGGCGACGCTCCCGCGGGGGACGCGGCTAGCCAGGGCCTCCGGGCGATCCTCGGGAGCCTCGTCGAGGTCCGCGATGGCGCCCAGGAGGCGGACATCGGGACGCCGGGCACGCGCGTCGACAGGGGACTTGCGCAGCTGCTGATCTACGCCTGCGGCCTGTGCGAACGGCGGGAGGTGCGGGAGGTGCTGGTCGGCGTCGTCCGATCCCCCGTCGAGGGCGCCCCTTCCTTCCTCGTGGCGGACGCGGTCGCGGCCCTCGGACAGCCACGCAGCGGCGACTTCCTCCCGAGCGGCGCCGTCCAACTCGGCTCGATCCGGCCGCCGATCGTCTACGCGGGAGCACTGGTCTCGGCCCGCCGCCTGGAAGAGGACACCGAGGTGCCGGCCGTGCTGACCGCGCTGCGACGCGCTCGCGAGGGCGGCGACGCGGCAACCGTGGACGCCGCGCTCACCTGCCTGCTGCAATCGGGTGGTTCCGTGCCGGTGCGCGAGGCGGTCCAGGCGGCCGTCCAGGACCTGCCGGGAGCGGTTGCGTCGATTCACGCGCCAGACGCCTGGACCATGGGGATCCTACGGTTGGCGGCCCAGGTCGGAGCCGACGGGAGGCTGGACTCGGATTTGGGCGCCGTCGTGGCGGCGGGAACCAACGAGAGCGTGGTGTCGCTCGCGGTCGCGACGCTCGGGAGGCGGAATCCGGCGGGACTGCTGGACTCGCTCGCTGAACGCGAGGGTCGACGAGCGCTCGACGGGGCCGGTCCGCTGGCAAGCGCGACCCTTCAGGCGATACCCGTGGAGAAGTATTGCGAGGACGAGGCCCTGCGGAGGCGGCTCGTCGATTGGCTAGTGGCGCAGGCGGACCGCGAGGGGAGCCGTCTCTCGTCGTGGAGCGTCGCGTCCGCGCTGAGCCGCGCGATGTCGACGGAGTTCCACGGACCGGAGGTCGAGGCGCTCCTGCGGGCCGTGTCCCGGTTCAACGCCGATGAGGGCACTGCGACGGAGACGACGGAGACGAGCGTCGCGATGGCCGGAGGCGGGACAGCGCAGGTATCCACCGTCATGGAGGTCGACTCCAGCAGCGTCCCGATCGTCAAGCGTGTGACCGACCTGTTGATCGGGCGGATCGCCGTCGCAGGGAGGGCGAATCCAGACACTACGGATCGATGGGCGGGTCTGCTGTCACGCCTCTGGGCGATCGGGGGAGGGGAGCCCGCGATCCGCGACAGCATGGTGCGGACGTTGGAGGCCGTGCGCCCGCCGGAGACCGGGGGAATGATGGCCCTGGTCGAGGCGCTCGCGAACGGGACCCCCGGGGACGAGGGCCTCCGGCGCAGGCTGGCGGTGGCTTTCTCCTGGAGCAGGGCCGCCCGCGAGGGATTCCTCGCCATCCGGGGACGCTTCGAGGGGGCGGATCCGCAGGCATGGGTGGAGTGCTGCGACGGCGCCGTGATGGAGGAGTGCGCCTCCCGGCTCGGCGTCCCGGCGGAACGCCTGGTCCGGGACCTGCGGGGGCTGCTACGGGTCGGGAGGCTGCTCTCCGTGGACGCGCAATCGGATAGGACTGCAGTCGTGACCCTGTTGGAGGAGGGCGGCTCCATTGTTGAGGTGGGCATCGAGTTACGCGAGGACGTGTGGAGGGTCTGCGACGCCGCGGTCCGCCGCCTGGATCTCGGCCAGGTCGCGCACCGGAACAGCGGAGGCCCCGTGCGATGGACGCTGAGGCCCCGGACGGACGCCTCTGCGCGGGACGGTTTCGCCGTCTCCTTCACGGCGGTGAGTCAGGCCGGCGCCTACGCCAGCTGGTCGCCCGAAATGGTCTGGGAGAAGTGCGGATGGTTCCACACGGGAGTGGGAGTCGCGGCACGGGCGGTCGGATACGGCTCGCTGGAGAGGCACGACGCGGTGCCGGCGGGTACCGGGGGATGGACCACGGATCCCTTCCTGCCGCGGGACGGGTCGGTGTGGGTCTTCCGAGTGAGGCGCCCTCTCCACCACGAATACTTCGTCGTGGCGCGCTTCGCGAGGATGGTCGAGGGCGAGATGGAGATTGAGTGGGAACTGCTCCGGGCCAGCGACGGCGCGCCGGAGCGCATCCGGACCCCGCAGCCCGTGTTGTCCCCGACGCCGATCGACATCCCCGCGCCTTGCGGCCGGAGCCATGGGGGAATCCCGGGACGCTGAGTAGCCGTGAGCGAGACCACCCGCACACAGCCTCATTGGCCGCCGGCTTCAGCGGCCGACCCCGGGGCGGACCGTGAAATAGCGGTTGGGACTGTAGGCGGGCCGTCCTGCCCACTGGCGGGCCCCCTCCGGGTCTGCGGCCCCCCCTACTGGCCCATCTTCTCCCGGACGCGCTCCTCGCACCGCTGCATCCGCTCGGTCGCCTCGATGACCTGGGCCGACCCCGGGGGGAGGTCGGTGGCCTTGAGGAACCGCCGGTAGTCGTCGGCGGCGGCCCCGAAGCGGCCGAGCTCCTCCTGGTTCCGCCCGCGGTTGAAGAAGGCCGTGGCGCGGTAGGGGTCGAGCACGAGGACGCGGTCCAGCTCCGCCACGGAGGCCTCGTGGTCCCGGCGCTTGAACTGGATGTCGGCGATGAGGTCCCGCAGTTCGATCTCCTCCCGCTGGGTGCCCCGGATCTTGGCCTCGTAGACCGCCTCCAGCTTCGGCTCGCGCTTCTTCATCTCCCGCCAGAGGTCGCGGGACTTCTCGACCTCCCCCATGTAGCGCCCGAAGAAGGAGAGCGCCTCGTCGTACCCCGGCGCGTCCGTGGCCCGGAGCGCGCTCCGGGAGGCGAGGGAGAACAGCGCGGTGAGGTTGTTCCTCGCGAAGGGCTGGTCCTCCGCCGCGAGCACCGCCCGGAACTCCTCCTCGGCGCGGGCGTCGTAGGACTCCCTCTTCTGCCGGGCCTCGCGAAGCCGCGCCGCCGCCTCCGGGTCCCCCCCCTCGGAGGTCTTCCGCGCCAGCTCCTCTTTGCGGCCCCAGAGCTCGCCGAGGCGCGCCAGGACCATCCCCGAGGCGAGGTGCACCTTCCAGGCGCTCTCCCCGAAGTCCGCGGGGTCGAGCGCCCCGAACCTCTCCTCGGCGTCGAGCAGGTAGGGGCCCGCGGAGGGGTTCTCCCCGGCTCCCATCCAGTAGAGGCAGGTGGCCTCGCCGAGGAGCGCCGTGCGGCTGGAGGGGTTCACCTGGAGGGCGCGGCGGTACTGGGCCAGGGCCTGGTCGTAGTGGCCCCCCTCCATGTAGCCCCGGGCGTTGTCGAGGTAGGTCGCCGCGCCCAGGTTCTCCCGGTCGTCGTCCGAGGCGCAGGCGGCGGCCGCCAGGGCGGCGGCCAGGGCGAGGGCGAGGACGGCGGGGGATCGGACCATCGGCTTCGCCTCCTTCCTTCGCGGCCGAGGATGGCCCGGGGAGGTCACGGGCCGGTCACGGGGCTAGCGGGCCCCGTCGGAGACGTCGTAGACCCACGGGGCGTCGCCGGGCGCCCACTCCACGATCCCCTCGGCGCCGAAGAAGATCCCGATCTCCCGTGCCGCAGCCTCGGCGGAGTCCGACCCGTGGACGAGGTTGAAGCCGTCCGAGATGGCGAAGTCCCCCCGGATGGTCCCGGGCTCGGCCTTCGACCCGAAGGTGGCGCCCATCATCTTCCGCACGACCGCCACCGCGTTCTTCCCTCGGAGAGCGAGCACCACCACGGGGCTGCTGGCCATGTAGGAGACGAGGCCCTCGTAGAAGGGCTTCCCCTTGTGCGCACCGTAGTGGCGCTCCAGGAGGGACGGCTCGAGCCGGGTGAACCGGAGCCCCGCGATCTGGAGCCCCTTCTCCTCGAAGCGGGCGAGGATGCGTCCCACCAGGCGCCGCTGGACGCCGTCGGGCTTCACGAGGACGAGGGTGGTCTCCACGGGTTCTCCTCCGATGGGGCCGCGGGAACCGGCATGGTACGGGAGGGGGGGCGGCCGCGCGATTTTCGTCCGGGCCCCGCGGCGGGGGTCCTACCCTCCGGGGCTTCCCCGGACCCGAGGAGCCTGGACCATGCTGCGCACCCACACCTGCGGCGAGCTCCGGGAGGGCCATGCCGGGAGCCAGGTCGACCTCTGCGGCTGGGTCGCGTCGCGGCGCGACCACGGGGGCATCGTCTTCCTCGACCTCCGGGACCGCTACGGCGTCACGCAGGCCTTCGTGCCCCGGGAGAACGCGGACCTGGCGCGGCGGGCGCTGGACCTCGGGCCCGAGACCGTGGTCCGGGTCCGGGGAAAGGTGGCGCTCCGCCCCGAGGGCATGCGCAACCCGAAGCGGCCCACCGGCGGCGTCGAGGTGGAGGCCTCCGCGCTGGAGGTCCTGAACCCGGCGCGGCCCCCCGCCATCCCCGTGAACGACGAGGAGGCGCCGGCCAGCGACGAGGCGCGCCTCCGCCACCGCTACCTCGACCTCCGGCGGCCCGCGGCGCAGAAGGTCCTCCTCGGGCGCCACCGGATCGTCGCCGCCGTGCGGCGGTTCTTCGACGCCGAGGGCTTCGTGGACGTGGAGACCCCGGCGCTCGTCCGGTGGACCCCCGGCGGGGCGCGCAACTACCTGGTCCCCAGCCGCGTCCACCCGGGCTCCTTCTACGCGCTCGCCGAGTCGCCCCAGCTCTTCAAGCAGCTCCTCATGGTGGCGGGGCTCGACCGGTACGTGCAGGTCGTCCGCTGCTTCCGGGACGAGGACCTGCGCCTGGACCGCCAGCCGGAGTTCTCCCAGATCGACGTGGAGATGTCCTTCGTCGAGGAGGAGGACGTGATGGCCGTCGTCGAGCGCATGCTCGCGGCGGTCGTGAAGGAGGCGACGGGCGCCGCGCTCCCGCTCCCGCTCCCGAGGATCCCCTGCGCCGAGGCCATGCTCCGCTACGGCTGCGACAAGCCGGACCTCCGGTACGGCCTGGAGATCGCCGACGCCACGGACCTCGTCCGGGCGAGCGGCTTCGGGATCTTCCGCGGGGCGGCGGAGTCCGGCGGCGTCGTCCGCGGGCTCTCCGTCCCGGGAGGCGCCTCCCGCGGCCGCAGGGAGATCGAGGGGCTCGAGGCCGTCGCCCGGGAGGCTGGGGCGAAGGGCCTGGCGTGGATGAAGCGCGCGGAGGGGGAGGGAGGGTTCCAGGGGCCCTTCGTGAAGTTCCTCGCGGCGGGGGAGGCGGCGGCGCTGGCCGACCGCGTCGGGGCGGGCCCCGGGGGCCTCGCGCTCTTCGTCGCCGCCCCCGTGGAGACCGCCTGCGCCGCCCTTGCGGCCGTGCGCGCCGCATCGGCCCGGGTGCGGAACCTCGTGGACGGGGCAGCCCTGGCCGCCTGCTGGGTGGTGGACTTCCCCCTGCTGGAGGCCGCCCCCGGGGGCGGCTGGGCGGCCCGCCACCACGCCTTCACTAGCCCCCGCCCGGACCACCTCGACCTCCTGGAGACGGACCCGGGAAGGGTGCTCGCGCGGGCCTACGACCTCGTGGTCAACGGGTTCGAGATCGGCGGGGGGAGCATCCGGACCCACCGCGCCGACGTCCAGGAGCGCGTCTTCCGCGCCATCGGCATCGGGCCCGAGGAGGCACGGGAGAAGTTCGCCTTCCTCCTGGAGGCCCTCTCCTCGGGTGCCCCGCCCCACGGGGGCATCGCGCTCGGGGTGGACCGGCTCGCCATGGTGGTCCTCGGGCACCCGAACATCCGGGACGTCATCGCCTTCCCCAAGACCACGAGCGGCCAGGACCTGATGACCGGGGCTCCGGGGAAGGTCTCGGAGGCCCAGCTCCGGGAGCTCCGCATCCGGGCGGAACCCTGAGGGGCGTGCGGACCTGCTACATCGGGACCGCACGCCCCGGGGCGGCGGGGGGAGGGCGCGACCCGGGGGTGCCCCGTGGGGGGGGATTCGACCCTTTGACGCGGGGCCGGAAGGCCCCGGAATCAGGCCATTCTGGGATTGACACGGGGGAGGGCCGGTATAGTATTAGCAGTGGAACGGACGCAGGCGCTCCGCGGGGGGAGCGCCTTCGGGCAGCGACTTCCGGTCTCCGTCCCTGTTCCCGGGGGTGGAGCGCCGGGGACCCTGCGGCGGGGGGAACGCCGCGCGCGAGGACGCCGCACACGAGGAGGATCGCAATGAGGTTCTTCAGCTGGAAGAAGGCCACGGTCGCGGTCGCGCTGGCCGCCGTCGCCACCCTCGGTTCCGCGCCCCCCGGCGCCGCGAAGGACCCCCTGGTCGTGAAGGGGTTCCTCCTCGGCCGTCTCGAGGACAACACCTACAAGTTCATCGCCACGGGAGCGCGGGGCACCCAGAACGCGTACCGGAACAATGTCCTCTTGTTCGTGTTCTCGGCCCCCGTGGACTTCGACACCCTGGACGCCCGGACGGTGAAGATCGGGATCCCGGCGGGCACCGGGCTCTTCATCGACGCCGAGGGCTCCTTCTACCGCTACGTGGTCTACGAGCGGGACGAGAGCGCTCCCGCGGGTGACGTGTACATCCCCAAGCGGGTCTACCGCAACCGCGTCATCTTCGACCCGACCAGCAGGCAGGAAGAGGAGCTGAAGCAGAACCCCTACGGCTTCGAGGTGAACTCGCTGTACACGGTCACGGTCCCGGGCCTCGACACCGGGACGACGAAGGTGGTCCGCAGCACCGAGGGCGCCTACAACGAGCGGACCTTCACGACCACCTTCCGCACCACCGACAAGTACCTCCAGGACTACGACCAGCCGCACATCGTGAAGGTCGAGGCGAACGACGCCCCGAACGTCCCGCTGGACGGCCGCTCCAGCGTGGACAGCCGGGCGGACATCATCGCCTTCTTCACCGAGCCGATGCTGGTCTCCAGCTTCGACGTCAACTCCACCTTCCGGGTCTTCAACAGCGGGCAGAACCGCTACATGTCCGGCACCATCCGTGCCGCCCCGGACGGGAGGTCCTTCACCTTCCGCCCGGCCTTCGGCTACGGGCGCGGCCCCTTCAACATCCGCGTGACCCTCGCCAGCACCCTCACGGACCGCCCGGGGAACCCGCTGGACAAGGGCCTCACGGTGAACTTCACGACGGAGTACGACCCCTTCGCCCCGAACTACGACGAGATCACCGAGGACTTCGTCAACGGCACCTTCGAGGACAAGACCTACACCGCCACCTACGACAAGTCCACCTGGAACGCCACGCAGACCCCGGGGACGCTGAGCGGGGTCTTCGGGGCCAAGAGCCTCGACATCACCTTCGGCCAGACGGGCGGCTACGCCTCCCCCTTCTGGATCCAGCCCTGCCACACGCAGAACCTCTACTCCCCGGCCCAGATGGGGAGCACGGCCCGGACCGTCAGCCAGTGGGTCTGGCGCCACTACCTCGCCAACGGCCGCGCGACGACCTCCACCTACAGCACGGTCCTCTGCCTGCTCGGGCACAACGCGGCGGGGAGCCTCAACACCAACTTCACGGGCTCCTTCTCGGACACCCCGGTGCAGGTCTTCTCCGGGTCCTACACCCCGCCCTCCGCCGACGTCGAGTGGATCACGGGGCCCACCTTCACGACGACCTGGGCCTACAACGGCAGGGACCACGTCGTGGTGGACACCGACTCCAGGGTCGGCGGCTCCTCTCCCAACTACTGGAGGTACACGCGGACCGGCCAGGGCGGCGGCAACACGATGTACGACACCCTGAACGGCACCACGGTCCTCACCTGGAACCACGACATCCGGTTCCTGTACCTGGTGGACAAGTCCGAGGCCCAGTCGCTCTGGTACGACACGACGCAGACCAACCCCCTCTGGCTGGACCCCATCGTCCTTTCCACCGTCCCCCCGGGCACCGTGTCGAGCATCGTCTTCCAGGGGGGCCACGAGAGCCCGACGACCGCGAACACGGTGGACACGTCCACGATCACGGCCTGGACGAGCGACCCGTTCAGCGACCTGCCGGGCTTCCGGTTCATCCGGTTCCACGTGGACATGACCTCGAACCTGGGGTCCTCCACCCGGCCGTCCATCGACCAGGTCAAGTTGCCGTACATCTTCTACTAGTCGTTGCCGTCGGCCGCCACCGTCCGCCAGCAGCATCCGGATGAACGCTTGAGGAGCCGCCTTCCCCGGCGAGCGGGGGAGGGCGGCTCCCTCGATTCCCGGGGCGCCGCCTGATGGGCCCCGCCGCCGGGCGCCTCCCTTCCACCGCCGCGCATTCCCGGAGATTCGTTTCCCGCTAGAGGGGCCCGTCCCCGAGGAGAAGGATGACGACCGCAGCGACGAGCAACGAGCCGAGGGTCAACGAGAGGATCCGGATCCGCGAGGTCCGGCTCATCGACAAGGACGGGCGCCAGGTGGGGGTGGTCCCCACGGACAGGGCCATGCAGATGGCCCGGGAGGCGGGGCTGGACCTCGTCGAGGTGGCCCCCGACTCCCGGCCGCCCGTGGCGAAGATCATGGACTACGGGAAGTACAAGTACGAGAGGAAGAAGCAGCTCCAGGAGAGCCGCAAGAAGTCCCACGCGGTCCAGATCAAGGAGGTCCGCCTCCGCCCCAAGACCGACCGGCACGACTTCGACGTCAAGCTCTCCCGCGCCCGGCAGTTCCTGGAGGACGGGGACAAGGTCCAGGTGAACATGATGTTCCGGGGCCGGGAGCTGGCGCACCTCGAGGTGGGGCGCGAGGTCGTGGACCGCTTCTCGAAGGCGCTCGAGGACCTGGCCCGCATGGAGCGGCCGCCCATCTTCGAGGGCCGCCGGATGACCTGCCTCCTGTCGCACCGCTAGGGGGTTCCCCGTTTTTCGTGGCCGGCCCCCCGGGGGCCCGTAGAATGCCGCGCTTCCACCGCGCCCGGGGGGGGCGATTCCCCGCCGGCCGCGAGGGGGCGGCCCCCATGCCGAAGATGAAGACCAACAAGAGCGTCGCCAAGCGGTTCAAGGTGACCAAGAAGGGCAGGCTCCGCAGGTACAAGGCGGGGGTCGGCCACCTGAACTCCCACAAGACCCGCAGGCGCAAGGCCCACCTCCGCCACCCCGTCATCCACGAGGGGGCGCAGGTGCGGACCCTCAAGCGGCTCATGGCCCAGGCCTGAGGGGCCGGCCCCCGGAGAGGGAAGATGCGCGTCAAGACCGCCGTCCCGCGCCACCGCAGGATCAAGCGCCTGAAGAAGGCGACCCGGGGGTTCCACGCCGGGCGCCGCCGCCTGCTGCGGACCATGAAGGACGCCATCCAGCGCTCCATGGCGCAGTCCTACCGGGGGCGCAAGGAGAAGAAGCGCCAGTACCGCAGCCTCTGGATCATCCGCATCAACGCCGCCTGCCGCGAGCGGGGCCTCAGCTATGCCGCGCTGGTGGACCTCCTCGGGAAGAAGGGGATCGGCCTGGACCGCAAGGCCCTGGCGCACCTCGCCACCCACGACGCCGCGGGCTTCGACGCCGTGGTCGCCGCCGTCCGGGAGTAGCGCCCATGGAGGATGGATTCCGTGACGGGTCCCCCGGTCGAGGACGATCCGCCTCCGCGGACCGCTGAAGACGTCCGCCGGCGAAGCCTGAAGGTCGTCGCCTGGATTCGCACGGTCACGGACCCTTCGATCGTCCGGTTCACCAGGGACGCGTGGCTCAAGGGGGAGTGGAGCCGGACCCGGACGCGGTTGCAGGATCTCAAGAAGGCGTCCTCTCCCGAGGATCGTGCGGAGCTGGGCAGGGCCTTCAACGAGTTCAAGGACGGCGTGCAGGCGGCCTGCCAGGCCCGCCTCCGGGAGATGGAGGAACCGCATGGAGACGTCTCCTCTGCGGCCCCGGACTTCGACCCCACCGTGCCCGGCCGCCGTCCTCCCCGGGGAAGCCTCCACCCCATCACCCGGGTGACGGAGGAGCTGCTGCGCGTCTTCTCCGCCCTCGGCTTCGAGGTGGCGACGGGCCCCGAGGTCGAGGACGCGGCCCACAACTTCGAGGGGCTGAACATCCCCGAGGGGCACCCGGCGCGGGACCCGTCGGAGAACTTCTCCCTGCCGGGCGGGCTGCTCCTGAGGAGCCAGACCTCCCCCGTGCAGGTCCGGGTCCTGGAGACCCGGACGCCGCCCCTGCGGATCCTCGCCCCGGGGCGGGTGTACCGCCCCGACACGGTGGACGCGCGCCATCTCTACGCCTTCCACCAGGTGGAGGGCCTCTGCGTCGGCGAGGGGATCTCCATGGCGGACCTCAAGGGGACGCTGGCCGCCTTCGCGCAGGGGTTCTACGGGAGCGGCGTGGGGACGCGCTTCCGCCCGTCCTACTTCCCCTTCACCGAGCCCAGCGCCGAGATGGACGTCTCCTGCCCCTCCTGCGGGGGAGGGGAGGGGGTCCGGGGCTGCCCGACCTGCGGCGGCGAGGGCTGGATGGAGCTGCTGGGCTGCGGCATGGTCCATCCGGCGGTCCTCCGCCGCGCGGGCCACGACCCCGAGCGCTGGACGGGCTTCGCCTTCGGCATGGGGATCGAGCGGGCCGCCATGCGCCGCTGGGGAATCCGGGACATCCGCTCCCTTGTGGAGAACGACGTCCGCTTCCTGGGGCAGTTCGCGTGAGGATCCTGCTCTCCTGGCTGTACGACTTCATCGAGTGGCCCGGGAAGGGGCCCGAGTTGGCGCGGATCCTCACCGAGGTGGGGCTCCCGGTCGCCTCGGTGGAGTCCCTGCCCGGGGCGGAGGGGCACCCCCCCGACGCCCTCCTGGACGTCGAGGTGGGGAGCAACCGGGGGGACTGCATGTCCCACCTGGGCGTCGCCCGGGAGATCGCCGCGGCCACGGGCCAGCCCTTCCGGTCCGTCGTCCTGCCCGCGGGACCCCAGGAGGAGGCGCTCGAGGAGGCCTCCTCCCGGATCGCCGTGGAGGTCGAGGCTCCCGACCTCTGCCCCGCCTACGCGGCCCGCGTCCTCATGAACGTCCGGCCCGGGGCGGCCACGCCGGCCTGGATCGCCCGGCGGCTGGGGATCCTCGGACAGCGCCTCGTGAACCCCGTCGTGGACGCGGCCAACTTCGTCATGCTCGAGCGGGGCCAGCCGCTGCACGCCTTCGACCGCGCGAGGCTCCGGGGCGGCCGGATCGTGGTCCGCCGCTCCCGGGAGGGCGAGGGGATCGAGACCCTCGACGGCCGCCGCCGCACCCTCCCCGCGGGCCTCCTCGTCATCGCCGACGCGGAGCGCCCCGTGGCGGTGGCGGGGGTGATGGGGAGCCGGGAGACGGAGGTCGGCCCCGGGACCCAGGAGGTGGTGCTCGAATCGGCCCGCTTCGCCCCCGCGGCGGTCCGGGCCTCCGCCCAGGCGCTGGGGCTGGCCACGGACGCGGGCGCCCGCTTCTCGCGTCGCGTGGACCCCGCCGAGATGGAGATCTCCTCGCTGCGGTGCATGGCGCTCCTCGCCGAGGCGACGGGGGGGGCGGCGCTCCACGGCGCGGTCCTGGCGGGCCCACAGGCGCTATCGGCGCCCCCGCGGGCCGAGATCTCCCTGCGGTACGCCCGGCTCTCGCGCCTGCTCGGGTCGACCGTCTCCCGCGAGGAGGTCGCGGCGGTGCTGGCGAGCCTGAGCATCGAGGTGGTCTCCTGGGACGGGGAGGGGCTCAGGGCCCGCGCCCCCTCCTGGCGCGGGGACCTCGCCCTCGAGGAGGACCTCGTCGAGGAGGTGGCCCGGATCAGGGGGTACGGGAAGATCCCCTCCGGGCTCTCGCTCACGGTCCGGCCCGTGCCCCGGCGCCGTGAGGACATCGTCGCCGCCGCTGCTCGGGAAGCGCTCGCCGCGGCCGGCTTCCACGAGGCCCTCACCCTCCCCTTCGTCGCCCCGGGCCCGCTCGACGACGCCTCCCCGTGGACGGACCGCCCGGCCGTCCGCGTGGCGAACCCCGTGCGGGCCGAGGAGCCGCTCCTGCGGCGGTCGCTGCTGGGGCCCCTCCTGCGCTGCCTCGAGCGCAACCGGGCCCGGGGCGTCGCCGGGACGAGGCTCTTCGAGATCGGCGCCGCCTTCCTGCCCGTCGCCGAGGGTCCGCGTCCCGAGGAGCGCCGCCTGCTCTCCGGCCTCGCGGAGGGGGGGTACGCGGAGGTGCGGGGGGCGGTGGACGCCGTCGCCGCGGCGCTGGGGATGGAGGGACGGGTCCTCGCGGAGCGGGCCGCCCCGGAGGCCCCTGTCCGCCCGCTCGACCCCGCGCGCACGGCCCGGCTCGTCCTCGACGGCCGGACCGCGGGCTGGGCGGGGGAGGTCCGCCCCGGGGACCTCGAGGGGCTAGGGGTGCACCGGGAGGGCCTCCGCGCGGCCGCCTTCGAGCTCGACTGGGGGGTCTTCGAGCGGGCCGCGGTCCTGGATCGCCCCGTCCGGGAGCCGCCGGCGCACCCCCAGGCGACCCGGGATCTGGCGGTGGTCCTGCACCTCCCGGTCCCCTGGGCCGCCGTGGAGGCCCTGGTCCGGTCGTCGGCCGGGACGCTGCTGCGCAGTGTGGACCTCTTCGACGACTTCCGCGGGAAGGGGATCCCGGCGGGGTCCCGGAGCCTCGCCTTCCGCCTCGTCCTCGGTGCCGACGACCGGACGCTCCGCGGCGAGGAGGTGGACGCCGTCGTGGCCTCCGTCGTCGGGGCCCTCGAGAAGTCCCACGGGGCGAGGCTCCGCGCCGGACCCGGTTGACCCCGGAGGGGGCCCGTGCTACGCTCGATCCCGTAGCACCTCTGCCCTGTTCGCCTGGCCCCAGAGTCTCCCGAACCGATAAACGAAACCGGGGCGCCGGACTGGCGGGCGGCGAGGGAACGCCCTGTCGCAGGGACTCCCGGACCGCCCCCGTCGGCGCCACCCTTGCAAGAGGGTTCGCGGACCAGCGGCCGACGGCATGACGGCGGAGGAGGGGGGCCGCTCCGGCGACGGGGCGGCCCCTCGCACTTTCCCCCCACCCGGGTCAGGGAAGGGGTCCGGCGGCCCGATATGTCCTATAGCGCGGCCCCGCTCCCGCACCGCGTCCATCGCGCGCCCCGGAGGCATCCCATGGGAAGGACGATCCTCGCCGTGGCCTTCCTCGCGCTCCTCGCGTGGGGCGGGTGGGCCCTCCTGGGGGCGTTCCGGGGCGAGGGAGCCGCCACTCCAGCCTCCGGCCCTCCCGTCGCCGCTGGATCCGGGGGAGGCGCCACGGCGCTGCGGGATCCGGAGCTGGCGCCTCCGGCATCGGTCCCGCCGGGGTCCCCCGAGGCGGGCGAGGTGCGGAGCCTCCTCGGATCCGGGAAGGCACGGGAGGCCGTGGCTGCAGCGCGCGGGCTCCCCCTGGATGCGTTCCGGAACCCGGTTACTGCGGCGGCGGCCCGGGAGGCTGCGCTGGCGCTCGCGGACGCCCCCGGCGCGGGGCCCGCGGACAGGGCTCTGCGTGCGGACGAGGCCCGCCGTCTCCTCGGCCGGCTCGTCGTCGAGGAGGCTGTGCCGCCGGCCTCGGTCCAGGAGCGCCTCGACGCGCTCAACCGGGAGGTCCTCTTCGGCGGCCGCGAGGTCCCGGGCGTTCTGTTCCGCCACGTGGTGAAG
>Ga0247727_10011715_pt1 | contig 15222 bp, 17 predicted proteins | sample WisWelCaveWW1625_FD_202498 | JGI IMG/M metagenome (GOLD analysis project Ga0247727, IMG submission 202498) | Biofilm microbial communities from Wishing Well Cave, Virginia, United States - WW16-25 | ecosystem: Environmental > Aquatic > Deep subsurface > Groundwater > Cave microbial mat | place... | reverse complement strand
CAGTGCCAGTGCACTGCGACACTTCCTCGCCGCCGGCGGCTCGGTCGCAGGCGCGAGCGGGGGATGGGGGGCACACTTGCCTGAGTCAGCACGCCCCGCCGCCGAGCACCGCCGTGGGGTGGCGCAGCGGCAGGACCCGGCACAGTGAGATACAACCGGCTATTTCGCCTTGAAGGCGAGGAGGTCCTTGAGCTCGCGCATGAACTGCTCCACATCCTTGAACTCCCGGTAGACCGAAGCGAACCGCACGTAGGCCACCGGGTCGAGCTCGTGGAGCCGCTTCATGACGCGCTCGCCGACTTCGCGGGAGGGGACTTCGCGCTCGAAGTGCTGGGAGAGGTCGCGCTCGAGCTCATCGACTAGGTTCTCGAGCTGGTCCATGCTGACCGGCCGCTTCTCGCACGCCTTGACGAGCCCGGCGAGCAGCTTGTGCCGGTCGAACGGTTCCCGGCGCCCGTCCTTCTTGATGACCATGAGCGGCTGCTCTTCCACGTGCTCATAGGTCGTGAAGCGCTTGGCGCACGCGAGGCACTCGCGCCGGCGGCGGATCGACATCTCGTCGGAGCTCGCCCGTGAATCGACGACTTTGTCTTCCTGGTGGCTGCAGAACGGGCACTTCATGGCGCCCTAGAGGCCGCGGAGCTCCGGGTACAATGGGAACCGCGCCGCAAGCTCGCCGACCTGGGCCCGCACCGTCTTGAGCGCCGCCGCGTCGGTGCGGCCGGCCAGCGCGCGGTCGATCAGCCCGGCGATCAGCGCCATCTCCGGCTCTTTCATGCCGCGGCTCGTGACCGCCGGCGTGCCGAGCCTGATGCCGCTCGCCTTCCCCGGCGGCAGCGGGTCGAAGGGGATCGCGTTCTTGTTCACGGTGATCTTGGCCTCGCCCAGGGCGTCCTGCGCTTCCTTGCCGTTCAACCCCTTCGGCGTCACGTCCACCAGCATGAGGTGGTTGTCGGTGCCGCCGGAGACGATGCGATACCCAAGGCCCGTCAGCATCTTCGCCAGCGTCTGCGCGTTGGCAACGACCTGCTTCCCGTACGCCTTGAACTCATCGCTCAGGGCCTCCTTGAAGCACACGGCCTTGCCGGCGATCACGTGCATGAGCGGCCCGCCCTGGTTGCCCGGGAACAGCGCCGAATCGATCGCCTTGGCGTACTGGCTGCGGCAGAGGATGAAGCCGCCGCGCGGCCCGCGCAAGGTCTTGTGGGTGGTCGACGTGACGAACTCCGCGTGCGGCACCGGGTTCGGGTAGACGCCGGCGGCCACAAGCCCGGCGAAATGGGCCATGTCCACGAGCAGGATCGCGCCGACCTTGTCCGCGATCGCGCGGAACCGCGCGAAGTCGAGCACGCGCGGGTAGGCGGAGTACCCGGCCAGGATCAGCTTCGGCTTGTGCTGGACAGCCAGCGCCTCGATCTCGTCGTAGTTGATCCGCTCGGTCTTCTGGTCCACGCCGTACGGGACGATGGTGAAGAACCGCCCGGAGAAGTTCTTGGGGTGGCCGTGCGACAGGTGGCCGCCGTGCGCCAGGCTCATGGCGAGGATGGTGTCGCCCGGCTGCAGCATCGCGTAGAGGACGACGAGGTTCGCCTGGGTGCCGGAGTGGGGCTGCACGTTCGCGTGCTCGGCGCCGAAAAGGGCCTTCACCCGGTCGATCGCGAGCCGTTCGACGATGTCCACGAACTCGCAGCCGCCGTACCAGCGCGCCCCCGGATAGCCTTCGGCGTACTTGTTCGTCAGCACCGAACCCTGGGCCTCGAGGACGGCGAGGCTTGTGAAATTCTCCGACGCGATCAGCTCCAGATGCTCATGCTGGCGGTCGGCCTCATGCCGAATCGCGTCGGCCACCTCGGGATCCACCTCGCGCAGTCGGGACGACATGACCTCCTTCATGACCTCCTCTTTGATGCCTGTTTGCGGACCGATTGCTCGATGGCCGCGATCTGCTTCACGCGGCGCTCGTGGCGCCCGCCCGCCTCAAACGGCGTCGTGAGCCACGTGCTGACGATCTGCTTCGCCGTTGCCTCGCTCACCTTCTCCGCGCCCAGCACGAGCACGTTGGCGTCGTTGTGCTGGCGGCTGCGCTCAGCGTCGAAGCGGTCGGCGCACACGGCGGCGCGAATGCCCGGGACTTTGTTCGCCGCGATCGCGATGCCGATCCCGGACTTGCACAGCAAGATTCCCCGGTCGAACTGCCCTTGCGCGACCGACGCGGCCACCTTATAGCCGATCTCCGGGTAGTCGCAGGGGGCCTCGGAATGGGTGCCCAGATCGGCGACTTCCACCCCCATGCCCTGCAGCAAGGTGACCAGCTTCGCCTTCAGCGCGAAGCCGCCGTGATCCGCGCCGATCGCGATCCGCCGGACGGCGGCGCTCGAGGCGCGCTTCATTGGCTCGCGACGCCCATCGACTTGGCCACGCGCTCGACGGCCTCGCGGATCTCCGCGAAACAGACCTCGTACACCTCGAGCGGCTTGCCGATGGGGTCGGGGATGTTGGGGTTGCCGATCGCCGAGCCTTGGGGGAGCGCGTACAGCTTGAGGAGATGCACCTTGCCCTTCGCCGAGGGGAACCGGCGCAAGAGCTCCTCGCCCTGGAAGTGCTCCATGACGAGGATGAGGTCGGCGGCGTCCGCCATCTCGGCGGTCGCGGTCCGCGCGCGGTGGCGGACCCGGTCCACGCCGATCTCCTGCAGGACTTTCAGTGTCTCCCGGGTGGCGCCCATGCCCTCGACGGCGAAAATCCCCGCCGACTCGACGGACGGCGTCTCGAGGCCCGCGCGGCGCAGGGCGTGCTCCATGAGGCCCTCCGCCATCACGCTCCGGCAGCTGTTGCCGGTGCAGACAAACAGGATGCGCTTGATCTCCATGCCTGTCACTCTATCGCCTCGCTTCCCGGGGCGTCAAGCCTGGCCTGCGGCGGCGAGGATATCGCGGCGCGCGATCGCCCCTTCGCGCCGGATCTCCACCCGGCCGTTCACCAGCTCCACCACCGTGGATTCTTTTCCGAACCGGGTCGGGCCGCCGTCCAGAATGAAATCGACCGCCGGGCCCAGGGCCGCGTGGACTTCCCGCGCGTCGGTCGGCGGCGCATGGCCCGAGCGGTTGGCGCTGGGGGCTGCCACCGGCACGCCGCAGGCCAGCAGGAACGCCTGCGCGACCGGATGGTCCGGCAGCCGGAAGCCGACCGTGCCGCCCTCTTTGCCGGGCAGCACGATCGTCAGCGGCCCGGGCCAGTAGGCGTCCATCAGCCGCCGCGCGGCCGGCGGCACCTCGCGGACGTACGGGATGATCTGGTCGGGGCTGTGCAGGTGCAGCGAGTACGGCTTCTCGGGCGGGCGGCCTTTCACCTGGTTCAGCCGGCTGATTGCTTTCGCGTTCGTCGCATCCGCCCCGAGCCCGTAAACGGTTTCCGTGGGAAACACCACGAGGCCCCCGGCCCGGAGAATGCCCGCGGCCTCGGCGAGCACCTCGCGGTTGAGGGCGTCGCCGGCCACCCAGGCGATGCGCGGACCGTCGCTCATCCCCCGCGCTTCACCTGCGACTGCAGCCCCTGGTCCGCCTTCTGGGCGCTCTCGATGAGCCGCTGCTTGTGCGCGACGAGCTCCCGCGCGAGGCGCGCATCGCTCAGCGCCAGACACTGGACCGCCAGGATCGCCGCGTTCGCGGCCCCGTCGATCGCCACCGTCGCCACCGGGATGCCTTTGGGCATCTGCGCCGTCGAGAGCAGGCTGTCGAGCCCTTTGAGGCTTTTGCTCTCGACCGGCACGCCGATCACCGGCAGCGTCGTGTGGGCCGCGACCACGCCGGCCAGATGGGCCGCCCCGCCGGCGCCGGCGATGACGACCTTCAGGCCCCGGCTGATCGCGCCCTTGGCGTACTCCGCCACGAGCTCGGGGCAGCGGTGGGCCGACTGCACGCGCGCTTCGTAGGCGACGCCGAAGCTCTCGAGCGTCCTGGCCGCCTGCTCCATGACCGGCCAGTCCGAGTCAGACCCCATTAAAATTCCAACCAAAGGCCGATGCTTCGTGATTGGGTGATTAGGTGATTGGGTGATTGGTGACCGTCTTGTCTGTGCCATGCTCTCCTCCTATCAATCCCGCCGCATCTTCTCAATGACCTAATCACTCAATCACTTAATCACTGGTTTCTTGAGCGCGCGGTACCCGATATCCTTCCGGTACACCATGCCATCGAACTGCACCGGGCCGATCGCCTCGTACGCCCGCTTGAGCGCCTGCTCGAGGTCGGGGCCGGTCGCGACCACGTTGAGCACGCGCCCGCCCCAGCTGACGAACTTCTGCTTCTCTTTCTTGGATCCGGCGTGGAAGACGAGCACGTCGCGCCGGTCCTTGAACGCGTCCGTACCGCGGATCTCCTTGCCGATCTGGATGTCGCCCGGATAGCCGGCCGAGGCCAGCACGACGCAGACGCTGCTGCCGCTCTCCCACTGGCACTGCGTGGTCGAGAGCCGCCCTTCCACCGTGTCATCGAGGATCGGCACGAGGTCGCTCTTCAGGAGCGGCAGGATCGCCTGGATCTCGGGGTCGCCGAAGCGCACGTTGTATTCGAGCACCTTGGGCCCGTCGCTCGTCAGCATGAGCCCGGCGTAGAGCACGCCCTTGAACCCCAGCCCCTCGTTGGCCAGCGCCTGGATCGTGGGGTGGATGATCTGCTCCATGATCTGCGCGGCGAGGGCGCGGTCGATCACGGGCGCCGGCGCGTAGGCGCCCATGCCGCCGGTGTTCGGGCCCTTGTCGCCGTCGAGCAGCCGCTTGTGGTCCTGCGCGGCCAGGAGCGGCAGCGCCGTCACGCCGTCCGTCACGACGATGATGGAGGCCTCTTCCCCGACCAGCCGCTCCTCGATGATGACCCGCTCGCCGGCCTGCTTGAAGATCTTGTCCTCCATGAGCAGGTCGATCGCGCCGAGCGCTTCGCTCAAGGTGCTCGCCACGATGACGCCTTTGCCGCTGCACAGGCCGTCGGCCTTCACGACAATCGGGACCCCGAGCTGCCGCACGTAGGCGCGCGCCGCCTGCGGGTCGTCGAAGACCGCGAACTGGCCGGTCGGAATATTGTGCTTCTTCATCAGGTTCTTGGCGAAGGCCTTGCTCGATTCGAGCCGGGTCGCCGCCTTCGTCGGCCCGAAGATCCTGAGGCCCCGCTTCTCGAACAAATCCGCGATCCCCTTCGCGAGGGACGCCTCCGGCCCGACCACCGTCAGGTCAATGTCCTTGCTCTCCGCAAACTCGGCCAGCGCCTCGACATCCTCGGCGCCGATGTCCACGAGCTCCGCGAGATCGCCGATGCCGCCGTTGCCCGGAGCGCAGTACAGCTTGGTGATCTCGGGCGACTGGCTGAGCTTCCACACCAGCGCGTGCTCGCGTCCGCCGGATCCAATCACGAGTACCCGCATACGCTCCTCCCGGTGCCTTACGACCGCTCGATGGATCCGATGGACCGGGCCGCCACCCCGGCCTCTTGCATCAACTTGATCAGCGGCTTCGCATCCTGGGGACGGCACACCAGCGCCATCCCGATGCCCATGTTGAACGTCCGCGCCATTTCATCATCCGACACCGCCCCGGCCGCCTGGATCGCGCGGAAGATCTTCGGCACCGTCCAGCTGCCCGGCGCCAGGCGCGCGGCCAGACCCCGCGCGTTCGAGACGAGGCTCGGAATCCGCCGGCTGATCCCGCCGCCGGTCACGTGCGTGATCGCCCGGACCGGGAAGCGGCGGACCGCCGCCAGCACCGGCTTCACGTAGATGCGGGTCGGCTTCATGAGCTGCGGGCCATACCGCGTGAGCTCCGCCTCGGTAAACACCTTGCGGACCAGCGAAAATCCGTTCGAATGCACCCCGGAGGACGCCAGCCCGATGATCCGGTCCCCGGCGCGCGCCGCAGCGCCATCGATCAGCGCCGAGCGCTCGGCGACCGCGACGCAGAAGCCGGCGATGTCATACTCGCCGTCCGCGTACACCCCCGGCATCTCCGCCGTCTCCCCGCCGAGCAACGCCGCTCCGCTCTGCCGGCAGCCGTTCACGACACCGCGCAGCAGCCGGCTCAACAGCGCCGGCTGGATCCGCCCGACCGCCAGGTAATCCAGGAAGAACAACGGCTCGGCGCCGTACGCAATCACGTCGTTCACGTTCATCGCCACGCAATCGATGCCGATGGCGACGTGCGCGTTCATCCGGCGGTCGGAGCGCGCCACCCGTTCCTGGCGGCGAGCGTCCGATTCGCGCATCGGCGCGAGCAGCTGCGCCACCTTGAGCTTCGTGCCCACGCCGTCCGTCGAGGACACGAGCACCGGGTCGCGGTAGCGCGTCTTCGCCAGGCGGAACAGCCCTGCGAATTGTCCCCGGTCGGCCAGCACCTCTGCGCGGGAGGTGCTGCGGATGAGCGGCTTCATCCCGTCGAGCCACGCATCCGCCGCCTTGATGTTGACCCCGGCGGTCCGGTAGGTCACGGGCATGGCTTAGCCGCCGCTCTGCCCGGCGTGCTTGGCCTGGCGCTCCAGCGCGAACTTATCTCCGGCGTCCCCGAAACTGATCGGGTACGTGCCGCTCCAGCACGCATTGCAGTAATTGCCGGGCTTGCGCACCGAGGCCAGCATGCCCTCAAGCGACAGGTAGCCGAGCGTATCGACGCCGATGAACTTGCGGATCTCCTCGAGCGACATCGTGTTGGCGATCAGCTGGCTCTTGTTCGGAAAATCGATGCCGTAGAAGCACGCGAACTTGGTCGGCGGGCAGCTCACCCGCAGGTGGATCTCCTTCGCTCCCGCCTCCTTCAGGCTCTTCACGCGTGCGCGCGTCGTCGTGCCCCGGACGATCGAATCGTCCACGATCACGAGCCGCTTCCCCTGGATGATCTCCTTGATCGGGTTGAACTTCACGCGCACCTTGAGGTCGCGGATCTCCTGCGCCGGCTGGATGAACGTCCGGCCGACGTAGTGGTTCCGGGTCATCCCGAGCGTGAAGGGAATCTTCGACTCCATGCTGTAGCCGAGGGCCGCGAAATTCCCCGAGTCCGGGATCGGCATCACGAAGTCCGCTTCGACCGGGTACTCCTTCGCCAGCTGCCGGCCGAGCCGGACGCGGACCGCCTGCACGCTCTCCCCGAACACCTGCGAGTCCGGCCGCGAGAAGTAGACGTGCTCGAAGAGGCAGTGCGAGAGCTTCTGCTCCTCCCCCCTGAAGGGATGGAGCGAGCGGATCCCGCTCGGCCCGATGATCACCACCTCGCCCGGCGCCACCTCGCGGACGAACTTGGCCCCGATGATGTCGAGCGCGCACGTTTCCGAGGCCAGGACGTACGCCCGGTTGAGCCGCCCGATGCACAGCGGGCGGAACCCGTTCGGGTCGCGGGCTCCGATCAGCTCGCGCTCGGTCATGAAAAGCAGCGAGAACGCCCCTTTCAGCTTCGGCAAGCACTCGGCCAGGTCGTCGTCGAACGAGTCGTGCTGGGCGCGCGCGAGCAGGTGCAGAATGATCTCGCTGTCCACGGTCGTCTGGAAAATGGAGCCGTTCGCTTCCAGATCGCGCCGCAGATCGAAGGCGTTGATCAGGTTGCCGTTGTGGGCGACCGTGAGCGAGCCTTTCGCGTACGTCACGACGAGCGGCTGCGAGTTTTTCAGGGTGCTGGACCCGGTCGTCGAATAGCGCGTGTGGCCGACCGCGATGCGGCCCGGAAGTGCCCGCAGCGTCTCCTCGTGGAACACTTCGGAGACCAGGCCCATCCCCTTGTGCGTGTGCGTGGCTTTGCCGTCGTAGGACACGATGCCGGCCGCCTCTTCGCCGCGGTGCTGCAGCGAGTAGAGCCCGAGATACGTCAGCCGGGCCGCTTCCCGGTGGCCGTAGATCCCGAACAACCCGCAATAGTGTTTGACGCCGTCGTCCATGCTGTTCAGCTCAGTTGGCGTTCCAGGGCGTGCAGCCACGCGTCCGCGAGTCGCGCGACCGGAGCGTCGATCCACTCGCCGATCACGAGCCGCTCGCCCCCCACGGTGCCGATCGCTTCCGCCGGCACCTGGCGCCGCCGCGCCAGCTCCACGAGCCGCTCGGCCTGATGCGGCTGGCAGCTCACGATCACCCGGCCGGCCGTTTCCCCGAAGAGCCAGGCGTCCGCGCGCATCCCAATCGTCCCCGGGGCCACCCGGGCGCCGACGAGCCGTCCGCGATCCATCACGCAGCTTTCCGCCAGGGCGACCGCGAACCCGCCTTCGGAGCAGTCGTGCGCCGATTGCAGGAGCCGCTGGCCGTGGGCCGCGGCCAAGAGCTGCTGCAGCCGCTTCTCATGGGCCAGGTCCACGCGCGGCGGCTTGCCGGCCTTCCGTCCGTGGATCACCGCCAAATACTCGCTCCCACCCAGCTCTTCACGAGTGTCGCCAAGCAGGATGATGGCGTCGCCTGTCTCCTTAAAGGATGCTGTCAGAGATGTCGGGGCTTCCCCTGCCCCCTGCCCCCTGCCCCCTGTCCCGTTGATCAGGCCGATCATGCCGATCACCGGCGTCGGATCGATGGCGCCGCTCGGCCCTTCGTTGTAGAAGCTCACATTGCCGCCGGTGATCGGCGTCTCGAAGGCGCGGCACGCGTCGCTGATCCCGCGCACCGCCTCCTTGAACTGCCACATGATTTCCGGATCGCGCGGATTGCCGAAGTTGAGGCAGTCGGTGACCGCAAGCGGCACCGCCCCGACGCAGGCCACGTTGCGCGCGACCTCGGCCACCGCGAGCTTTCCGCCCTCGTACGGATCCAGATAGCAGTACCGCCCGCTGCCGCCGGTCGCCGCCGCCAGGAGCCGGCTCGTGCCTTTCAGCCGCAGCACCGCGGCGTCGGCCCGTCCCGGCAGCACGACGGTGTTGGTCTGCACCATGTGGTCGTACTGTTCGTAGACATAGTGTTTGTCCGCGATCGTCGGCGAAGCGAGCAGCCGTTCCAGCGTTCGGTTGAAGTCGCGCGGCTGCGGCACCCGGGCGAGCGACAGCGCCTGCACCTTGTCCAGATAGGCCGGCCGCTTGACCGGCCGGTGATAGATCGGCGCCTCATCCGTGAGCGCGAGCGCCGGGATGTCGGCGACGAGGTCCTTGCCTTCGAACACCCGCATGCGGTCATCTGCCGTGACCCGGCCGATCACGACGGCGCTCAAACCCCATTTCCGGAAGATGCGCATGATGCCGCGCTCGGTGCCCCGCGTGGCGATCACGAGCATGCGCTCCTGCGACTCGGAGAGCATCACCTCGTACGGCGTCAGGCCCGCTTCCCGCCGGGGCACCTTGAGCACGTCGATCTCGATCCCGAGCCCGCCGCGCGCGGCTGTTTCGGCCGTCGAGCAGGTGAGCCCTGCGGCTCCCATGTCCTGAATGCCGACGACATCCCCGGTGGCGAGCGCCTCGAGCGTCGCCTCGATCAAGCACTTCTCGGCGAATGGATCCCCGATCTGCACCGCCGGGCGGTCCGCCTCGGAGGACTCGGTCAGCTCGCGCGAGGCGAAGCTGGCGCCGCCCAAGCCGTCGCGGCCGGTCGACGAGCCGACGTAGATGACCGGATTGCCCGGGCCGCTCGCCCGGGCGCGCGCGATCTTGTCCGCCTCCACGACCCCGATGCACATGACGTTGACGAGCGGATTCTCGCGGTAGCTCTCATCGAAGACGATCTCGCCGCCCACGGTGGGGACCCCGACCGCGTTGCCGTAATCCGCGATCCCCTTCACGACGCCGTGGAACAGGAACCTGGTCCGCGCATCCCCCTTGAGCGGCGCGAAGCGCAGCGCGTCGAACAGCGCGATGGGCCTGGCCCCCATCGTGAAGATGTCGCGGATGATCCCGCCCACCCCGGTCGCTGCGCCGGCATGGGGCTCGACCGCAGAGGGGTGGTTGTGGCTTTCGACCTTGAAGGCGACCCCGATGCCGTCGCCCACGTCCACGAGCCCCGCGTTCTCCGCCCCGGCCGGCACCAGAATCCGCCGGCCCTTCGTGGGGAAGGTCTTCAGGTACGGCTTCGAGCTGCAGTAACTGCAATGCTCGCTCCACATGACGCCGAAGATGCCGACCTCGGTCAGGCTCGGACAGCGGCCCAGGATCGTCACGATGCGCCGGTAGGCCGCCTCATCCAGGTTGTGCGATGCCGCCACCCGGCGCATCAGCGGCTCATCGCCGTCCATCCGCGGCGTGCGGACGGCGGCGCGCGGTGCGCGCAGGGCACCCGTGGATCGCGGGCTCGCTCGTCTGGCAGCGGTCATCGTGCTAGACATGGGTGTACGCTTCGACCATTGATTGAAACAGCAGCCGCCCGTCGGCCCCGCCGAGCGCCTCTTCCGCCGCCCGCTCCGGATGCGGCATCATGCCGAGCACGTTGCCGGAAGCGTTCGTGAGCCCGGCGATCGCGTCCACTGAGCCGTTCGGGTTGGCGGATGCGGTCACCTGGCCGTCCTCGTCGCAGTAGCGGAAGAGCACGTCCTTCCGGATGCGCGGCAGGTCCTTCGCGTCCACCGTGTAGCGGCCCTCGTTGTGCGCGATCGGGAGGCGGATCACCTGGCCCTGCTGGAACTGGTTGGTAAACGGCGTACCCGTGCGCTCGACCCTGAGCGTGACGAACCGGCAGATGAACCTGAGGCCGGTGTTGCGCAGCATGGCGCCCGGCAAGAGCCCGCTCTCGAGCAAAATCTGGAAGCCGTTGCAGATCCCGATCACGAGCCCGCCGTCCTTCGCGAACGCGGCGACCGACTTCATGATCGGCGAGAACCGGGCGACCGCTCCGGTCCGCAGGTAATCGCCGTAGCTGAAGCCGCCGGGCAGGATGACCGCGTCCGCGCCCTTGAGCGACGTCTCCTGGTGCCACAGCGACACCACGGGCTGGCCCACGACGTCCTTGACGACGCGGACGCAGTCCTGGTCGCAGTTGGATCCTGGAAACACCACCACGCCGAATTTCATCGTTTCAGAAATCAGATGTCAGATGTCCGAAGTCAGAACAAACACGGGCTATTTCTGACTTCTGAATTCGGACCTCTGACTTCTGAACCCTAGGTTTTCCCCACTTCAATCCGATAGGTTTCAACAATCGGATTCGCCAGCAGTTTACGACACATCTGCTCGACGGCCTTCTGCGCCGCGATGCCCCTGCCGTTGGCGAGCTCGAGCTCGATGCACTTCCCGACCCGGACGTCTTTGACGCCCTTGAACCCGAGCGCCTCGAGGGCGCTCTTCACCGTTTTGCCCTGGACGTCCAGGAGCCCGGGCTTCAGCGTCACGTAGACCCGCGCCTTCATTGCTCCTTGCCCGGTGGTCCCTGGTTGGCCACGCCGCGGAAGAGCGGCATGTTCGCCTCGGTCGCCACGTAGATCACGTTCTTATTGTCCTGCAGGTTGCGGATCCAGAGGTAGTTCAGGTACTGCGGCGTCAGCGTCTCGCTGATGACCGCCTGCGAGTCGCGCACGCCCTTCGACTCGATCCGCTTGCGCTCGGCTTCCATCTCCTCGCGCTGGTTCACGAACTTCATCCGCTCGAACTCCTGCTCGGCGCGCAGTTTTTGCTCGATGGCGTCGCGGACGGTCGGCGGCAGCGCGACCCGGCGCAATAGGACGTTCTCGACCTCGATGCCGCGGCCGCTCACCATCGCCTGCAAATGCTCGTGGATCAGCTTGCCAAGCGCTTCGCGCTCCGAGGTATACAGTCCCTTGGCTTCGCTGCCACCGGTCACCCCGCGCGACGCCGCGCGGAACTGCGGCACGAACAGCACCTCCTGATAGCGCGGCCCGACCGTCCGGTATACGTCCACCGCGTGCTCGGGCGATAGATGGAAGAGTGCCGAGATTTCCAGCTCGATCGTGAGCCCCTCCTTCGAGGGCACGCTCATGACTTCCTTGTCCTCTTGCGTCCTGATGGACATGGGCACGACCCGCGCGAGCGGATTCACGAAGTTAATGCCGCTCTTGAGCGAATGCGGGCTGACGGTGCCGAAGAAGTCCACGACGCCGACGTGTCCGGCCGGCACCACGCGGACCGAGCCCAGCAGCGTCCCGACGACGAGCCCCAAGATGGCGAAGATGAGGATCGGCTTGGCGTACTGCCGCTCGAGCCCCAGAATCAGCGCGAGCCCTGCCACCAATCCCACCGCTCCCAGCACCAGGATCCACATGGCCATGCTCCTCCGGTTGACGCGCCTACGGCTTGCGCCGCCGGCTGCCCAGCACCCATCGAACGAACTCTGCCAGAAACATCGCCGCCACCCCGGCGAAGACGGCGCCGAGGAGCGGTTTGCGCGCTAATTCTACCAGCACGCCCACGACCACGCCGAGGAGCACGGAGCTGGCCAGCGTGCGCCGGGCCTGCGGCTTGGCGCCGAGGAGGTACAAGACGCCGAGGAGGATGCCGCCGAGCAGGCCGAGCAGGATGGCGGCCATCGCCGGGCTGCTTAGCGGGACGCTGCGGTCGAGCCGAGGACCCGGTTCAGCATCTCCTGGTACGCGGCCTCGACATCGCCGAGGTCCCGCCGGAACCGGTCTTTGTCGAGCTTCTTCCTGGTCCCCTGCTCCCAGAACCGGCAGGTGTCCGGCGAGATCTCGTCGCCCAGCAGGATCTGCCCCCCGTGCCGGCCGAACTCGAGCTTGAAGTCCACCAGGTCGATCCCGCGCGTCCGGAAGTAGGCGAGGAGGATCTGATTGATCTTCTCGGACTGCTGCCGGATGTGCGCGAGCTCCGCCTTGGTGGCCGCGCCGATCGCGAGGATGTGGTCGTCGTTGATGAGCGGGTCGCTCAGCGCGTCGCTCTTGTAGTGCCACTCGAACACCGGCGTCTTCAGCACGATGCCTTCCTCGATGCCGAGCATCCGGCACATGCCGCCGGCGGTGATGTTGCGCATCGTGACCTCAAGCGGCACGATCTCGAGCCGCTTGACCAGCATCTCCCGGTCGGAGAGCTGCTTCACGAAATGCGTCGGAATGCCTTCCTTCTCGAGCATCTGGAAGAGCGCAGCCGAGATCTGGTTGTTCACCACGCCCTTGCCGATGATGGTGCCTTTCTTCTGCGCGTTGAACGCGGTGGCGTCGTCCTTGAAATACTGGACCACCCGTGTCGGATCCTCGGTGGCGTAGAGGATCTTCGCCTTCCCCTCGTAGAGCTTCTCACCGTGCGGCATCGCTCGTCTCCTCTGTCGGGACCGGGAATAAGACCTGCCCGGCGGATGTTTGCGTTGCGGTTGTCCCTCCGGCTGCGCCTCCGGGATTCGCCTGCCCGCCCGGCTCAGCCGAATGCCCGGGCAGGCTCGGCGGCGTCGGCGCGGGCAGCGCAGACGACGGCGTCAGCCGGTACGCCCAGGTGCGCCGGTCGCGGATCTGAAACGGCAGCAGCTCCATCACGAAATCGAGCGGAATCCAGAGATGGACCGGGGCCCGCAGCATCTTCCGGTCGTCGAGACGCTGGTAGCCGTCCTTGCGCAGCATGACCCGGTGCCACCCGTACCACACGAAGTCGTACGTGACCGGCGTCGGGCCCTTCAGCTGATCGTTCACATAGGCCAGCGCTCCGGGCGGATCGCTCGTGATGGTGAGCGAACGCTTGACGCACCCCGTCGCGGCGAGCAACAGCGCGGCGGCCACCCATGGCGTCGCCCGCGTCATAGCCCCACCCGCTTGAAGATGCGGTCCACGTGCTTCACATGGCGGCGCGCGTCCACGCACCGCCGGACCGCCTCGGGCGTCAGGTGCCGCCGGATGGCGGGGTCGGCCAGCAGCACCTGCGTGAAGTCGTGCCCGTTTTTCCAGGCCGCGAGCGCCGCGGGCTGCACGAGCTCATAGGCTTGCGTGCGGGTCAGCCCCTTGCGCATCAGCGCGAGCAGCACCTGGCCGGAAAAGGTCGCGCCGCGCATGCTCTCCAGGTTGGCGCGCATCCGCTTGGGGTGCACCACCAGCTCGCGGACCACGCGGGTCATCGTCTGCAGCATGTAGTCGAGCGTGATGGCCCCATCGGGCAGGATCACCCGTTCGACGGACGAGTGGCTGATGTCCCGCTCGTGCCACAGCGGGACGTTCTCCATCGCGGCCACGACGTAGCCGCGCAGGAGCCGGCCCATGCCGCTGATCCGCTCGCAGATGATGGGGTTCTTCTTGTGCGGCATCGCCGAGGAGCCCTTCTGCCCCCGGCCGAACGGTTCCTCCGCCTCGCGGACTTCGGTGCGCTGCAGGTGGCGGATCTCCGTCGCCAGCTGCTCGAGGCTCGAGCCGATGAGCGCGAGTGCTGTCATGAACACGGCGTGCCGGTCCCGCTGCAGGATCTGGGTGCTGATCGGCGCGGGGGTCAGCCCTAAGCGGCGGCACACCGAGGCCTCGATCGACGGGTCCACGTTGGCGAAGGTGCCCACGGCGCCGGAGATCTTGCCGACGGCGATCTCCTTGCGCGCCGCAGTGAGCCGGTCCAGGTGGCGGCGGAACTCGTCGTAAAACACCGCGATCTTGAGACCGAAGGTCGTCGGCTCGGCGTGGACGCCGTGCGTGCGGCCGATCATGAGCGTCCGCTTGTGGCGGCGGGCTTGCCCGCCCAGCGCCTTGAGGAGCGCGCGGAGGTCGGCGATCAGCAGGTCGGTGGATTGGGTCAGCAGCACCGCCAGCGACGTGTCGAGCACGTCGCTCGAGGTCAGCCCGAAATGCAGGTAGCGGCCGTAGGGGCCAACGTGGTCCTCGAGATGCTCGATAAACGCGATGACGTCGTGCTGCGTCTTGGCTTCCTTCGCGTTGATCCGCTGCGCATTGACGCGCGCGTTGCGCCGGATCGCGGCAACCGCCTTGCGCGGCACGATGCCGAGCCTGGCTTGGGCATCCAGCACCAGGAGCTCGACCTGGAGCATGACGTCAAGCCGGTGGGCATCGCTCCAGATCGCTCCCATAGCCGGCAACGTATAGCGGGGGATCATCGGCGGGTAGCAGCGGGCAGCCGGATTTCCCGGTGGCCGGACAAGCCGGCGGCGACTGCACTGCTAAAGGGTGGTGGCTGGCTGACCACGGATGTGTGCTGAACAGGCGTGCCTGCGTCGAGCAAAGGCCATTCTAGCATAGCCTGCTTGTGGTGTCAAAACCCGGCCTATCGTGGCGGTGTCTCAATTTGCGGGGTGACGCGGAGCCGGGGACCCACGCCGGCCCGGTCGCAGTGCCAGTGCACTGCGACACTTCCTCGCCGCCGGCGGCTCGGTCGCAGGCGCGAGCGGGGGATGGGGGGCACACTTGCC
>Ga0247727_10011714_pt1 | contig 15223 bp, 13 predicted proteins | sample WisWelCaveWW1625_FD_202498 | JGI IMG/M metagenome (GOLD analysis project Ga0247727, IMG submission 202498) | Biofilm microbial communities from Wishing Well Cave, Virginia, United States - WW16-25 | ecosystem: Environmental > Aquatic > Deep subsurface > Groundwater > Cave microbial mat | place... | reverse complement strand
TTGCCAACGTCGCGCTCAATCTGTTTCTCATTCCGCGTTACGCGCATCTCGGCGCCGCGTGGGCTTCGGTGGCGACTGAAGGCCTCGTCTTTCTGCTCGCTTTTTACATGACCGTCACAAAAATTACTCGCATTGCCGAAAGCGCTTTCTTTTGGAAGAGCTTGGTCGCCACTGCCGTGATGATGGCCTTCCTTTTAACCACGCCCTCGTTACACATTTTTGTAAGCGTTCTCGTGGCAATGCTGGTATATTTCATTAGTTTATATCTGCTGCGTGGTTTCGCACTGGCCGAAATTTTATCATTCCGCCAGCAAACCGAAGGTTGAGAAGTGGCATACGCTTTGCTTTTTAGATTGTTTTGATTTCCGCAGTTTGTAGTTGTTTTAAGCTTACGCATTTTGTTCAGAATTGAGCGAATTTTTGTTATATTGTAACTAGGCAGTTTTCGATACATGGATCATTTCGTATCAGTTTGAGAAAGGAGGCTCTCTTGCGACGTCAATTTGTAAATTTCACGAACGGGTGTTTTTTTGTTCTTTTTTCATTGAGCTTGGTTGTAACGGCAACAGCCCAAAATTTCAATCCGCCATATCCCCGTTTGGGCGTTTTCACGTTTAGCGGCTTCACCTCGGCGAGCATCGATATTCTCGAGAAATATGACGTGATCGCGTTTCCGCTGAGCAACGAGCAAGCGCGGCGATTCAAGCAAGCGAATCCGAATCGTATCGTGTTGCGCACGACGGATAGCTTCACCGGTTATCAATTGCCGATCAACGTGCCGGATCAATGGCGCGCGCGCACGGCAGACGGCGGCGACATCAAACTGTGGGATGGCGGCGCGTACATTATGAACTTCACGCGCTTCTGCCCGAAAGTCGACGTCGGCAACGGGCCGGAAACGTTTGCCGATTGGTTGTTGCGTTGGTATCGTGAGTCCATCGATTTTAATTATTACGATGGCATCATGCACGATTGGTGGTGGTCGGCGTTGTCGCAGGGCGACGAGGTGGTCGATTTCAACAACAATCGGGTGCCCGATAAAAACGAAATGAACGTCGACGAGTTGTGGCGCGAGAGCCTGAGCGATTTTCATAAACGCGAAGCGCAGATTCCCGGCTTAAAATACATCGTCGTGCAGATCGGCGAAAAATGGGTGGCGCCTTATGTGAACGGCTTGAATTACGAAGACTGGCCGGATTTTCACGGGCAGTGGATTTATTGGAAAGATTATCATCTGGAAGAAGCATGGGAGAAAAATGCCGGGGCGCGCCAGCCGCAAATCATTTTGCTGGACGGCTCGCACAATCAGTTTGTGAAATACGGCCTCGGCACGGAACCGTACAAAAATAATTATCGCGCCATGCGTTTCGCGCTCGGCAGCGCGTTGATGGGCTCGGCGTATTTTTACGTCGACGAGGGCAATGATCTCGGCCATCACGGTAATCATCATTATTATGATGAGTTCGAGGCCAAAGGCATGCTCGGCCAGCCGCTCGGCGAGCCGCGCTTGTTGCCGAACAAACGCCTCGGCGCTTCGTCAAATTGTTCCGGCGTGTGGGCGCGTTATTTTGAAAACGGTGTCGCGCTCGTGAATGTCTCGGGGCTCGATCAATCGATCACCGAGGCGGAATTGGCGGCGCTCGACCCGCGTCGCGGCACGGGCTATCATCGCATGAAAGGCGGGCAAGATCCCATTTTCAATAATGGCCGCCGCGTGACCAACGCCGATCCGTTGAAATTGTGGGGCACGACGGTGAAGCGCCACTGGCCGGAGAACGATCCGGTCGGCGACGGCGTGATGTTGTTCCGCGAAGCGAAGACGCTGATCGCGCCGGTCGTGGTTGACAATAATGTGAACAATCAAACTTCGCCGGGCAGCGATCCGGTTCTGCTCACGGGCGATTGGATCAACACCAACGACGGCGGCGATTATTATGCGTATTACAACGGGCGGGATTACAGCGTTTTTCAACCGTCCGGTTTTGCCGTCAGCAACAAAGGCGCCGGCGAGAACAAAGCGAAATATGTGCCGACCATCGGCGCGACGGGCTATTACGAAATTTTTGAATGGCACGGTTATTACGGCGGTTCGCCGAATACGACGCAGGAAGCGCGCAATGTGCCGTGCGCGATTGTTTATTCCAGCGGACAGAAATCCGTGACGATCAATCAATCGCTCAATTCCGGCCGGTGGAATTCGTTAGGAACTTATTATTTTAATAGCGGCAACGGCGGCAGCGTCACGCTGAGCAATAACGCCGACGGCCTCGTGCTGGCCGATGCGATCAAATTCGTGTATCGCGGCGCCAATCAAAATCGGGATAGCACGGCGCCCCAACCGCCGGCAGGGTTGAGAGTCAGTAATTAGACTAGCATGCAGCAAGAATTAGAAAAATCGCGATAGCTAAATCATGATCAACGGATTAAAAGCTGCCAACGGATTTTGAAAACTGTAATGGTTAAGCAAGATGTTTTGAAAAGAAAAATGATTTTTATTATAGTTTTTATCCGTTGGCCGTTGTTCATCCGTTGGCGTAGTTATTTTTGAAATGGGTTGTTTAATTTATGCCGCATGCACTGAAAAGAGAGATCGATCCGTTTCTGCGCTATTGCGTCATCGGCGCCTTCGTGACGTTCATCGATCTTTTTTCGGTTTATGTTTTTCGCGAGTTCGTGCAGGCGAAATTGTTGTGGGCGGTTTTGTGGGGATTCGTGCTGGCCAACACCACGAGTTTCATTCTCAATAAATACTGGACGTTCAAAAACTACGCCGAGAATATCGTCCGGCAATACACCAGGTTTTTAATCGTCTCGCTTGTCGGCCTAGGCCTGACGATTTTTCTGATGTGGCTGTTGGCCGAGCAGTGGAAGCTCTTCAGCGCGTGGACGCCGAAGTATTATCTCATTTGCAAAGGCCTCACTTCCGGCATCGTCGTCCTGTGGAATTTTTTGAGCAACAAGCTCTGGACGTTCAGCCAGGAAGTGCGCCTTTCGCCGCGCTTGAATTTTTCCGGCGAGTATCCGTGTTTTTTGTCGGTGATCATTCCAGCTTACAATGAACAAGCCCGCATCATTCCGACGCTGCAGGCGGTGAGCGAATATTTGACGCGCCGTAATTTGAGTTACGAGATTTTAGTCGTTGATGACGGCAGCCGCGATTGCACGAGCCAAATTTGCCGTAGCGAATTTGGGCGCCACGAAAATTTTCGCGTGTTGCGCAATCCCATGAATCACGGCAAAGGCTTTGCCGTGAAAACCGGCATTCAAAATGCGCGCGGCGAATATATTCTGTTTGCCGACGCCGACAACTCGACGCCGATCGAAGAGTTTGAAAAATTTTTGCCACTGCTTACACCAAAACAAGTTCTCATTGGGTCGCGCTATGTCGAGCCGACTCTCGTCGAGCGCCGCCAGCCGTGGTATCGCATTTTTATTTCACGCGCCGCGAATTTGATCATCCGGTGTTTCGTCGTCGAAAGTGTGAAAGACACCCAATGCGGCTTCAAAGTTTTTCACCACGAAATCGGCGAAGTGTTGTCGCGTTTGCAGCGCATCAATCGCTTTGCTTTCGACATCGAATTTTTGAGTTTGGCCCAGCTTGCCGGCATCGAGATCAAAGAAATTCCCGTGCGCTGGCTCAATTCGGCAGGCAGCCGCATTCGCCCGATTCGCGACACCCTGCGCACGTTCGGCGATCTGGTTTTGATCAAATTTTATATTTGGAGCCGCGCCTACGCGCGTTCGGTAAAAGCGGTGAATCGGTGGAATGAGTTGTCACACGCGCTGCCGGTGAACGGCAAGACAGAAGCCGTGCCGATAGCTCAAATGCAATAAGAAGAAAACTGTCATTTCGTAGGAATCTTTTTTCAACCCAAGATCATTGCTGAGTATAAAAAAGATTCTTTCAGAATGACATTAAAATGAGATTTAATCGTTGTCATTCTAAAGTGGTCATCACATACTTCAGCTACCTCTGGGACATCGACGGCGTTTCGGCCGGCTCGGCGATCAAGGCGAAAGAGTTCATCCGCGCCATGAAGGCGCTTGGCCACACCGCGCATCTCGAATGGCGCTTGCCGCAGCCGAATGGCGCGGTTTCGGTGACGCAAAAAGCGAAGGAGCGGCTGAAGCCGTTACTACAAAAGTATTTGCACGAGCCTAAACGCGTCGCGCTGAATGCAAAATACTTGCGGCAAGAGTATCAAATTTTCAAACGCCAGAAGCCGGATATTTTTTTCAACCGCTTGGAATTGTACACGTTCTCCGGAACGTGGTTGAGCAAACGGCTCGGCATTCCGATGGTCGTCGAGGCGGATTGCCCGCCGGCGTATGAGCACATGAATTTCTACGGCAAGAAGTATATGCATCTCGGCAATCTTGCCAGGCATCTTGAAATGCAAACCATGCGCGACGCCAGCGCGGTGATTGCGATTAGCAATATTCTGAAAAATTATTACGTCGAACAAGGCATCGCGGCGGAGAAAATTCACGTTATTCCCAATGGCGCCGATCCGGAAAAATTCAAGCCGTCTCCTAAAGATCGCGAGCTTGCCGTAAAATATAACCTCGCCGATAAAATCGTCATCGGCTGGATCGGCTCGCTCGTCGGCTGGAGCGGCATTGAAAATTTAATTGAGGCCGCGCGAAAAATTTTACAGACGCGCTCTAACGTTTGTTTTATGATGGTCGGCGGCGGCAAGAATCAGGAATTTTTCCGCGAGAAATTGCAATACGGCGGCCACGCCAGCCGCGTGATTTTGCCGGGGCTCGTGCCGCACGAGGAAGTGCCGCGTTATCTCTCGTGCATGGACATCGTGCTGGCGCCTTATCCGAAATTGGATTTTTGGTATCCTTCGTCGATGAAGTTGTTTGAATATATGTCCGCCGGCAAAGCCGTCGTCGCCACCGGCGTCGGCCAGATGAGCGAGATTATCCAAGACGGCGTGAACGGCTACATTTTTGATCCCGATGTTGCCGGCGATTTATTTCAGAAACTGATAACGTTGGGTGATTCCTCGGAAGCGCGCCAGCGCGTTTCCGCCCGCGCCCGCCGCGACATCGAGGAAAAATGGAATTGGCAGGCGCATGCGAAGAAGATGGTCGAAATTTTCGACGACATCTTGCAGCGCCGGCGACGCAGCATGAGTTAAAAATTTTATTAAAATAAGTTCATAGACGGACGTCATGCCCAGGGAAGAGGCGTTTTCTGTTTAGCCTTTTTGAGTCTGACAACACCTAATCAATTTTCGAGGATGCATCATGGGAAATGTCCTCTCCCCTGCAGTTGAGCGGGCTGTGCAACCTGCCGATGCGACAACGGAAGCCGCGGCTAAGCGCTCATATTTTTGGCTTATTTTGCTTGCCGCGTTCGTTTTGCGCGCGGCGGTCATTTGGGGGGCAAAGGATAAAGAGGTCTTCTATCCTGACGAGCATGAGTATGTCGAGTTGGCACGAAGCTTAGCAGAGCACAATGACTATGCTTATAAGGGCCATTTGACGTCGTTTCGTCCCCCGTTATTTCCGTTCTTTGTCTCGCTCGCATTTCGCGCCGTGGATACGGCGTCTCCCGTGCCCGCGCGGGTGCTGCAAATGATTTTTGGTTTAATGACAATCGGCGTGATTTACCGGCTCGGACGCGACGGTTGGGGCGAATGGGTTGGGCTAACCGCCGCGGCTATTTTCGCTTTTTATCCGACACTGATCGGTTATACGAACATGCTATTAACCGAGATGGCGTGCATTTTTTTTCGTGAGTCTAACGTGTTGGGCAATGCAGCGTTATTTGCAAAAATCCGACTGGCGTTGGGCCGCCGGCGCCGGCATGGCGTTGGGCTTGGGCGCGCTGGTGCGCGACACGCTGTTTTATGCCGGGCCGATTATGAGCGTTTTTCTTATTGTGCACCATTGGCGCGACCGCCTTTATCGGTTCAAACATGTTGCGGTCTTTGCCGCCGGTTTTGTGTTGGTGATTTTGCCGTGGTCGATCCGGAATACGATTTTACACGGCCAACCGACTTTGATTTCCTCGGTCGGCGGCGTCACCTTCTACATGTGCAACAATGAAAAAGCGCCAGTGATTCACTCCGACAGTATTTTTTTTGAAAAACAAATTGGGCAAGATGATCGTTATTATTATGAGACGTTGCTGCCGGAATTGAACGGTTTGAGCGAAACGGAAAAACACGAAACCGCCACCCGCATGGCTTTTGCATATATGCTGGCTAATCCGGGTAAGACGTTACTCCGCATGCTCGTGCGCTTCGTCGATTTTTGGGGGCAAGAACGTTTGGTGGTCAACCAAGTCCTGGCGAAGTTTTATGGCGATCTTCCGATGAGCGGCGCGGCGATGATCGTCGCCGCCGTGTTTGGCTTCTATAGCCTGATTATTTTCAGCACTTGCTTTGGTTATTTTTTTACCAAATTACGCGCCTTCGACGTCTTCGGCTTGTTGTTCATTGGTTACTACACCGCCATGCACTTGTTGGTCTTTGCGCATTCTCGTTATCATATGCCGTTGTTGCCGATCATCGTGATCTTGGCGGCGCGCGGTTTTGCGGCACGTTCGGAAATTCTTGCCAATCGCAAAACTTGGCGTTTTAAAGCTGCCCTTGGCGCGATGGCGGCCTTTATCATCATCTGGATGGTCGGACTTTTCGTTTTCGATAAAGAATATATTGAAATGTTTATGCAACGCTTAAGCTGAATTGAATGATCGCGTTTTAATTTGGCCCTATTAAAAACTGACCATTGGAGTTGATCATCGTGACGCAGCAAAATCCCGCGGGGCGGGACAAAATCGATTTCGGCGATTTGCAGCAAAAGCTGATGAAGCAAATCAAAGTTCTCGAGATCGAAAGAAACCTCGCGGGGCGCCGCGGCTTTTGGAAAGGACTTGCGGCCGGGCTGCTGGTGGTGACGCTGGCATGGGGCGGCCTCGGTCTGTACGTTTGGCAAAATCCGCTGGCGACGGTGGAATGGGCGGCGGAAAATTTCGCCATGGAATATATCGAAAAAATTTTCGCGGGGTTTCCGGAAGCCTATATGACCAACAATCGCGAGCGCGTGCTGCAAACGCTGGATGAATTTACCAACGCCATGCAAAACCAGCGCGTCAGCCGCGACGATTTCCGCGCGATTGCGCGACAGGCTTTGGGCGCGATGAAAGATCAGCGCCTCACGTATCAAGAAATGGACGGCATTCTCGAAAAGCTGCATCAAGCGGCGCAAGCGCAGCCGTGACTTTTCTATTGCAAAATTCATTTTTATTCATAACATTCACCTTCTGTTTATCAGGTGTGAGGTCGTGGTGTGAGTGACTCGAAGATTTTCAAAATAATTGCAATATTCTCTTTTGGCTTTTTTGTCGGAGGCTTTGCTGCCGTCACCGTGGTGCGGGAAGCCATTCCCCTGCGCGATCATGCGTGGATGATCGCCGTCACTTTGATGTGCGCCATGCCGATTTTGGCCGGCCTCGTCATGTGGTATCTCCGCGTCGTCAATGTCTGCAAACAAATGCTGGGGCCGAAAGGCGGCGAGATGATCAACGCCGTTTTGACCTTTCAGTTGGTCAGTAATGCGTTGTTGATTTTGATTCTCATGAGTATTTTCTATGCTGCCATCGCATGATCCGGTGCGGCAACGCATTCCGGTTTTGCTCTATCATCGGATCGATACGGAAGCCGAGGCGCAGTGGCGGCCTTTTTGCGTGGCGCCGCAAAATTTTGCCGATCAAATGCGCTGGCTGGCGCATCAAGGTTTTACGACGATTCACCTCGGGCAAATGCTCGATTATTATCGCCACGGCGGGCCGATTCCGGCAAAACCGGTGGTGATTACTTTTGACGACGGATATTTTTGCAATTACAGCCGCGCGTTTCCGATTTTACAAAAATATGGTTTTGCCGCTACGGTTTTTCTGGCGTGCAATCTTTTGCGTTATGAATTTGATAAACCGTCGGCGAGCCGGCAGAGCTTCATGTCGTGGCCGGAAATTCTCGAGATGCAGCGCCGCGGTTGGGAGTTTCATTCGCACGGACTCGATCATCGCCCGATGACGGAGTTGACGCGCGAAGAACTCGCTGCCGAGATCGGCGTGTCGCGGCAACGGCTAACGGCGCGGTTGAATCGGCCAGTGGAATTCTTTTGTTATCCCTTTGCGCAATTCAATGCCGACGTGCAAAAAACCGTGCGCGCGTTCGGTTACCGCGGCGCCTGCGGCGGACCGCCCTTTGAAGCGACCGGCCCCGTCGACGATTACGCCATCGGCCGCACCGAAATTTTGTGGAGCGATTCGTTCCGCCAATTTGTTTTTAAAATGGAGAACGGACTCGGGTATTATTATTTTGCCAAAAAGCAGATCGGTAATATCAAACGTCGATTGTTTGCAACATCATATTGAGCAAATAAGTTTGACAAAATAAGGAGAAGTTTTCATGAAAGTGTTGATCACCGGCGGCGCCGGATTTGTCGGCTCGCATCTTGCCGAAGCGTTGTTGCATCGCGGACAGCATGTGACGATTATCGACGATCTGTCGACGGGCCGCATGGAGAATATCGCGCATTTGCGCGCGCTGCCGCATTTTCGTTTTGCCATTGAAACCATTATGAACGAAGCGGTGATGGATCGGCTCGTGAGCGAATGCGACGTCATCTATCATCTGGCTTCCGCGGTCGGCGTCGAGTTGATCGTCAACCGCCCGGTCGAAGTGATCGAGCGCTGCATTTTAGGCTCTGAAGTCGTGCTCAAGATTGCGAATCGCTACAAGAAAAAAGTTCTGATCACCTCGACCTCGGAAGTTTATGGCAAAAGCAGCAAAGTGCCGTTTAGTGAAGAAGACGATCGCATTCTCGGCCCGACCACGAAGAGCCGCTGGAGTTATTCCTGCTCGAAAGCGATTGACGAGTTTTTAGCGCTGGCTTATCACAAAGAGAAACAATTGCCGGTCGTGCTCGTGCGTTTGTTCAATACCGTCGGCCCACGCCAAACCGGCCAATATGGCATGGTCGTGCCGCGCTTCGTGCAAGCCGCGATGAGTAACCAACCGATTCGCGTTTACGGCGACGGCGCGCAATCACGCTGCTTCGGTTACGTCGGCGACGTGGTTGGCGCGATCGTTGCACTGATGAATCATCCCGGCGCGATCGGCCAGATTTTTAACATCGGCAGCAGCGAAGAAATTACGATTATGGATTTGGCCAAGCGTGTGAAAACGCTGACGCAGAGCAAATCGGAAATTGTAAAAATCCCCTATGAACAGGCTTACGAGCAGGGATTTGAAGACATGGCGCGGCGCGTGCCTGATTTGACGAAAATTAAAAAGCTCATCGGCTACGCGCCAAAAGTCAAGCTCGATGAAATCATCGGCCGCGTGCGCGATCATTTTTCCGAGCAGCAGACGAACGGCAAATTGCCGGAAGCGGATGACCATTTGGAAACGTTGATGCACGAGCCGGCGCTGCTTTAGATTTTTAATGCCAAACCATTCAGGAAGAAAAATATGCAGAAAGGATTTCCGCGGCGTTTGGCGGTGTTTTTGGGAGCGCTGGCGGCGTCGATGATGGCAGACGCCGGCAGCGATCACCTGTCTTTAGCTTTTGCCCAATCAATTTTCGAGCGCGAGAAGCAGCAGTGGATGGAGCGCGATGGGCATTTGTTGGACGGCGGTTTCAATCTCGGGCACAATCAGTTCGCCTGGTTTGCCAAAGGCACGTCGGAAGAACATTATGGCGACATCAAAAAAGCGCTGAACGAGTTTTTTTACGGCGAATCGTGGTTCAGCGGCAATCGCAGCAGCGCCGTGATTGCCACGCAATTGTATTATTGGCACGGCGACCAATTTCATGAGGCTGAACGCACGCAGCTTGCCGATAAGCTCAAGGCGTTGATCAAAGACGAGTATTATTATGGCGTCGGCAACAGCAACACCGGGTTCAATTGTATGACGGCGCGTTACCTCGCCGCGCAGCATGATAAAACCGCGCCGGTCAAATATAGCTCAGCCGATCAGATTTACGGCCCGCCTAATTTCACCTACAACGGCCGCACTTACACGCGCGGCCAATCGTACTCCTCTTACGAGCTGGCGCGCGACTATCTCTTCAATTGGTTCGAGCTGCTGCTGGACGGCGGCTACATCCACGGCGAATTGTTTTCCGAAATTTACTCGATACATTTCATCAACTGCTTGGTGACATTGGCGGATAGCCGTGTCGTGCAAGATCCGGTTATGCGCCAGCGCGCGAAGTTGATCGCCGATTTTTTTCTCTTGGAACACGCCGTGAATGCCAACGGCCATCATCTCGCCGGGCCGATCGGCCGTACTTATATGGATATGCATCTCAACGGCGGCAAGCATTTTTTTTATTGGGATGTGTATTGGGGCCAGATGCATCCGACGTGGTACGGCCATCCCGATGGGCCGTTTCTAGCGGAATATCGCATAACGCCTTTAATGGAAGATATTGGACGCTATGAGGATGAACTCAATAATTATTGGCACTTGCTGCGTTCAAGCGTACAAGGCGAACGCCATGTTTTTATCACCAAAGATTATACGCTCGGCAGCAGCCCCGATGACGGCGATTGGATGCTGGAGATTAACAGCAATGATCCCGGCCCTTATCCGAGCGCGCGGCCGGGCATGGGCTTTCGTCTATGGATGAATGAATATAAAGATGATTTGAATCCCTCGACCTGCGACGGCGAGTGTTACGCGCAAATGGGCATGCACGCGCATCAATACAAAAATGCGATGTTCATCAAAATCGGCAATGCCTATTTGCATCAAGCGTTGACCTCGAATAAATGGGATGTCGTCGAAAATCATGGCAGCGGCTGGCGCTTTTCGCAGGAAGGGCAAGTGGCGGTGGCGATTTTGCGCGAGCCTGCCTCGGCGGCGTTGGAAGTCGCGCGCCTCGGCGTCGATTACGCCTCGTTTAATGATTTTAAAAACGCGATTCTGAACCGCGCCCGTTTAGAAGCCAATGCCTTCGTCAGCAGCAAAGGCGACCGCCTCGAAGCGCGGCTCAATGCGAGCACGCGCGAATTGGAAACTTACGTGAATGGCAAGGACTATTGGCAAAGCCCGCCGCGCCTCGAAGTCGTCACCAATCGCAATGATAAGGTCGTGGAGTTTCAAAACCGCGTCATGACTTTGCGCAAGCACGGTCGCATGGGCATTTATGATTTCAATCGCTGGACCTACCGCGAAGTCGATGATGGAACGGTCGTCGATCGCGCCCCGCCCAAAGTTCCAAGCGGATTTAAAGTGAGTCCATAAACTAAAAAAGCCGGGATTGGTTGCGCCAATTCCGGCTTTTTAGTTTTTCCCCTATTGGGGTTATGCGAAATTCGAGTGAATAAAACTCTTGCAAATTAGTTTTGCCACGAGTATGGGAAAACGCTTTTCGTTCAGGATTGCCACATTAAGATGATGCGGGATTGGATTGCCAAACAAAGTGGAAGGCTTGCTGTTAGTAAATAATGTTGGAAAAGTAATCTTACGCCGATAGTTGGCCGGAATCACAGATTGGGATAGTTTTCAAAATAGTAGGTTTTGCATTCTTTTTCAATAATCGCCAGACTGTTGAGAGCCTCTTCACATTCAGTCTTTCTGATTTGGATTTTTCGGTTGGACATATATCGAGCCTTCCATGACTTTTCATATAATCGCCAATAAGCTCTTTTAGTCTCCGCTATGAAAAAGTACATCTCACAACTTCCCATCCACCCCATCAACTTCTCCGACCCCGCCGACAAATCCCGCCACGACTGGATGGTGGAATTGGTCGAGCGCATGCTGGCTTTGCACAAGCAGTTGACGGCGGCGAAAATCGAGCACGAGAAAACCGTCCTGCAACGCCAAATCGAGGCGACGGATCGACAGATTGATGCGCTGGTGTACGAGCTTTACGGGTTGACCGAAGAGGAGATCAAAATTGTGGAGGGGCGAGAGTAAGCGTGGACGCGCTCAACCCAAGCACACGAGAGATTAGAATCAATGAAGTGCGGAGAGAGTGGGATTCGAACCCACGGTAGAACTTGTGGCCCTACACGCGATTTCCAGTCGCGTTCCTTCGGCCGCTCGGACATCTCTCCTGATGGCGGGTTGCAGATTTCGGATTGTGGATTTTTTTGTGTCCGAAATCCGCAATCGAAAATCCGAAATCCAATAAAAAAGGCCATCTATCAATGGCCGTCCTGCCAGCGGAGAGGGGGGGATTCGAACCCCCGATCGAGAGATTAAGCCCGATAACGGTTTTCGAGACCGCCGCTTTCGACCACTCAGCCACCTCTCCGAATTGTGGATTGAAGATTTCGGATTGCGGATTTTATAGGCAGTCTGGTTTCCGAAATCCGCAATCAATAATCCGGAATCCAAATATGGTGGAGCAGAGCGGGATCGAACCGCCGGCCTCCACGTTGCGAACGTGGCGCTCTCCCAGCTGAGCTACTGCCCCGAGGGGTAAAAAGAAAACAGCAAAAAGAAAAAGGCAAACAGCAAATTTATTTTTGGCGTAATTTTTTAAAGAACTCTTGCAGCAACGCCTGGCAATCGTTTTGTCTAATACCGACAATGGGTTGAAGCGGCGGACCAAAAGGGTTTGTGCCAATCACATTGCTGATCGAACCGCAGGCGCCGAAGCGCGTGTCTGCGGTGCCGTACACGAGCGAGGAAATGCGCGAGAGCAACAGTGCGCCGCTGCACATCGGACACGGCTCGACGGTCACATACAGCGTGGCGCCTTCAAGCCGCCAACTTGCCGCGGTTCCAGCCGCCGCGGTGATCGCCAGCATTTCGGCGTGCGCGGTGGCATCTTGCAGTGTTTCAACGAGATTATGACCCCGCCCGATAATCCGATTTTCCATCACCACGACGGCGCCGATCGGCACTTCGCCTTTCGTCAACGCTTTCTCGGCTTCTGTGATCGCGGACTGCATCCAATGCTCATGCGTCATGCCGATTTCCGTGTGATGATTTTCCCTCCCGCTTCTAAATACCCCGATTTTGCATTGTGCGTCTAAAGCAAAATCCTACCGCCGCAGTCGGGGTTTTACTTTTATATGTGCACATTAAGGAAAAAAAAGAAGGACGAATGTATAAAAACTCCGCCCTTCAGTTCGTACGCCCGGAAGGATTTGAACCCTCAGCCTCTTGGTCCGTAGCCAAGCGCTCTATCCAGTTGAGCTACGGGCGCATGTTATATAATAGATAATTTTTCTCGAAAAGTCAAACGCTAATTTTGTGTTCGTAAAAAAAGCGAGAATCGAAAATTGATGATCGAAGGCAGAAAGCCACAATGGAGAACTCGATTTTCTAGCAGCGCTCTGCTATTTTCGATTCTCGATCTTCGACGAAGTGACGCATACGGGAGTCGAACCCGTGTTACCGGCGTGAGAGGCCAGCGTCCTAACCACTAGACGAATGCGCCAAAAACTCTTACCTCAAGACAAAATCTTTTTAGCCTTTGTCTTTTTATCTTTTTACTTCGCTGGGGTGCCAGGATTCGAACCTAGATAGCCAGATCCAGAGTCTGGAGTCCTGCCGTTGGACGACACCCCAATTTAGGCATTGGCTTGCAAAATTGCAATAGCTTTGTTGAGCCGGCGGATAACGCCCTCGCGTCCCAACAACGTCATAACTTCAAAAAGTCCCGGGCTCACCCCGAAGCCGGTGAGCGCCAACCGCGCCGGATGAATGAGCTTTCCGGCGGTGATTTGCAACTCTTCAGCTAATTGCCGCGCACAAGCTTCCGTCGATGCCGCGGAGAACTCATGCAGTTCTTGCAAGCGTTTGGTGAAGCTGGTCAGCCATGCCGTGGTTTGCGGCTCTTTCCAATGTTTGGCGCGCGCCGTTTCTTCATATTGTTCCGGATCGCGAAAGAAATAAATTCCGTACGTGGCGAAGTCCGGAATAAGCTTGACTTTTGATTTGAGAAGAGCAATCACCTTCCGCAAATATTCGCGATCATTTTGCAGCTCCACGGCGGTGGCAACGCCGGCGTCAATCAAATTTTTTTCAACGAGCGGTTCGAGTCGCTCGACGGAAGCGGCGCTGAGATATTGGCCGTTCATCCATTCGAGTTTTTTTTCGTCAAACACCGCGCCGCTTTTGGAAATGCCGCTGAGATTAAATAACTGCATCAACTCGGCGCGGCTGAAAATTTCACGATCTTCGCCGGGCGACCAACCGAGGCGGGCGAGAAAATTAAACAGCGTTTCCGGCAGAAAGCCTTTGGTTTCATACTCGCCAACCGCGGTTGCGCCGTGGCGTTTGCTCAAGCGCGATTTGTCGGCGCCGAGAATCAGCGGCACGTGCGCAAACACCGGCAACGGCCAGCCAAAGGCATTATACAAGATCACCTGCTTTGGCGTATTCGTGATATGATCTTCACCGCGAATAATATGGGTGATGCCCATCTCGTGATCATCGATCACCACCGCCAAATGATACGTCGGCACGCCGTCCGACCGCAGGATCACAAAATCGTCAATGAACTCGTTTTCAAAACTAACTTTCTCGCGCACTTCATCTTGGAACGAAGTCGCGCCGCCGGACTGCACGGCAAACCGGATGGCGAACGGCTTGTGCGCCGCGAGATTGCTCTCAATTTCCGCCGGGCTTAATCTGCGGCAACGACCGTCGTATTTGAAATTCTGCTTCTCGGCTTTGGCTTGTTCGCGCGCGGCGCTGATCTCTTCCGGCGCACAGAAGCAACGATACGCTTTGCCCTGTTTAACCAACAGCCGCGCATAATCTTGATAAATGAAAAAGCGCTGCGATTGATAAACCGGCTCGCCTTCCCAATCCAAGCCGAGCCACGCGAGGCTCTCCAGAATGGCGCGCGTCATCTCTGCGCCGGAGCGCTGCAGGTCGGTGTCTTCGATCCGCAGAAAGAATTTGCCGCCGTGCTTTTTGGCAAAGAGCCAGTTGAAAATTGCCGTGCGCGCGCCGCCGATATGCAGATAACCGGTGGGGCTGGGCGCGAAACGAACAGAAACCATGCGGAATCTCGAATTTTTGCAAAGCACATGGCGCATAGAGCATGGCGAAGTTGCCTCGCTATGCTCCATGCCCTCTGCGCTTTGCGCCTGCGGAGAGACAGGGATTCGAACCCTGGGTAGCGCTTTTGGCACTACAACCGCTTAGCAGGCGGCTCCTATCGGCCACTCAGGCACCTCTCCGAATATTTTTGGTATCGGACGGTAATTTTAAGCTGCAAG
>Ga0247727_10011713_pt1 | contig 15226 bp, 6 predicted proteins | sample WisWelCaveWW1625_FD_202498 | JGI IMG/M metagenome (GOLD analysis project Ga0247727, IMG submission 202498) | Biofilm microbial communities from Wishing Well Cave, Virginia, United States - WW16-25 | ecosystem: Environmental > Aquatic > Deep subsurface > Groundwater > Cave microbial mat | place... | reverse complement strand
CGGCCCACGGTGAACATGAGATTGCTCCGCAGGGGAAATGAAAATTCCGTAAGCATGTGCGCGCCCGCATCCAGTCCGAAGAATTGACCGAACCCGTTATCGACCCGTCCAAGCCAGCGGTGCGCAATGCGGTAGGAAAACGAACCCTTCGGCATGGTTTGGGCGGTTTGCAGTGTTGCCAGTGACAGTCCCGGAAACGGCTGGCTATACCTGATTTTGGGCTGCACAGCTTGTGTTTCTTGCGGCAGCGATTTTATCCATGCCGCGATGGTTTTCAGTTCCGCTTTTGCCAACGGCTCGGCTCCCTTCGGCATCCTCGCGCCTTTAATGCCGGAGGCGCCAACCAATTTCATAATCAGGTAACTTTTGAGCGGGTCGCCGGCCTTGACCAGCGAGAGATTCGGAAAGTCGCTGCTGGGTTGATTCACAGTAGAAGCATAAGCAAACTTTTCGGTGAGGTCGAGATCAGTGGACGAAGCGCCGGCATGACACCCAGCGAACGCGCATTTATTTTCAAAAATCTCCAGCACTTTGTCAGGAACAGGTTCCTGAGAATAGGCTGACACCTGTGAGATAAGGAGGAAACTAATGACTAAGCAAAACAAAGATATTTTGAAGGCATCCGGCCTTCCAAACTGCAACATACTTCTTTTCATATTTAACCAACCTTGGTTTTTGTTCGAAGAAAAGGGTTCGTTATAACTTAAAATCTCTTGGATTCTTTTGTCGGTTTCTAATCGTCATATCTTGTATCCAGATCTTGGTCTTCCCAGAAAATTCCTTTGGCGGCGTGGTGAATTTTTCTTGCGAGTTTAATGAGCACAGGAGATTGTCTTTGATTTCAAAAACATCCAAAACTTTTAGACTATCGACAACAAATAAGTAGCAGTTTTCCAGCAAGGCAAAATCGACGTTGCTGCCAATAGAAATCAAATTTTGTCGCCGGAATTTCTCAAAGCTATGCAGCAGCGCGGGTGTGTCTTTCACTTTCACTAAACTTTGAATAGCTGAAATCTGCGACGGCGTCCGGTGAAACAACTTTTTGCCCAGCCCGGAAAACGACAAAGCAAGGACCACCGCGATGGTCACCAGTACGGTCAGCGATAATGGCGCCGGGACCCTTGTTCCGCTGATTTTTCTTACGCTGAGTTTGGACCGAATCAACAGCAACAAAAAAGACGCCTTAAATTTTGCGATGCCGATACGGAAGAAGTTGGATTCAATATCGCGAATGTTCAGCGTGATCGCTTCCATCATCGGTTTTTTGGTTCTGACTTTCCGGGAGTACGACCTTCTTTCCTTTTTCAAATCGGATAAAATTTCGTCGACACTTTGATAGCGGCTTTTCTGATCTTTTTTCAAAGCCTTATCGATGATTCTTTGCAAGCCCGGTGAAATATCGGTTTTGTATTTGCTCAAAGGCTTCTGAGTCCGGTGTAGGATCGAATAGAGAACCTCGTCTTCGGTGTTGCCATCGAACGGGTGGTGTCCCGTTAGTAATTGATAGAAAAGCACGCCCAGTGAAAAAATGTCGGAGGCTGGCCCGAGTTCCTCGCCTCTGAACTGTTCCGGAGATGAGTAGGGAGCGGTGCCCATGCGCACGCCGTATCTTGTGATTCGAGTATTCTCAGTTAATTTGGCCAAGCCAAAGTCAAGAATTTTGACCCAGCCCTCACTATCAATCATAACATTCGCAGGCTTGATGTCGCGATGAATAATGCCGGCTTGATGCGCCTTGCGCAGCCCGCGGCAAATCTGGATGGTCATAATCAAGGCGTTGTCAACCGAAATCTGTCGCTGCTCCATGAGGCTGCACAGACTGATCCCATCGACGTACTCCATTGCGATGTAGAATTGTTCCTGATGTTTGGCCAACTCATAGACCGTGACGATATTGGGGTGTTTCAACGCTGCGGCTGCCCGAGCCTCCCGCTTGAAGCGATCGATCAACTCTTTGTTTGAGGTGAAGTTGGACGGCAGGAATTTGAGCGCGACTTGCCGATTCAAGACTGTATCTTCGGCGAGATAGATCTTCCCCATGCCGCCCTCATCTATTTTTTTGAGTATTTTAAAATGAGAGATAATCATGTTACTTCTTTCACAGAATCTTAGTGAGTTGCTCTGTCATCAACAATTCGATCAATCATTCGGGTTACTTCGGGGCGAGATTTCTCATTGGCCCATCGGGTGCAATAAACGAATTGCAGAAGAGGTCAGTTCATTCCAAGCAACTTCGATACCAGTTTTTCTGCGTCTTCATAGACTCTGTAAAAACAACAGTTACAGTAGATGCCTGATCTGGCTGAGCTGCAAAAAAACTCTGTCGAATAACAAATGCGTTACACGATTTTGTAAGTCGGATCAGTTGTTTAAAAACAGTCGCAGATTTGCGCGGCGCTCTTTGTTAGGATGAAATTGATGACAGGTCACGCAGCGATTCGAGGTCTTGTCTGCGGTGTGACAGGTCTGGCAATTGCGAATGGTTGGAACGTTTTGCGTCGCCGCATGATCGGCTTTGAATGTCTGGGGCAACGTTTCTGCGAATTCGCTGTACCTCTCAACAGAAAACCGCAGTTTTTTCTCATCCACTGAAATGCTGGTGTGGCATTCTGTACAGCGTCTGTCTAAAATGTGGGCGCGGTGATTGAATTCGGCACGAATGAGAACATTCTGATCGGCTTGAACCCGCCGAATGCTGGCATTCTCGACGACGTGGCATTTCTGGCATTCCGGCCCATCCGATCTGGTGAGGTCGAACGCCAATTGCAGAAAGCCAGCTCGTTGGCTTTCCGTCAACCCGCGATTCGGAAGCGAAAACGGAAATTTAAATGGCGCCGCTGTTCGCGTTGGCGACGGCGTATCGAGACGTTGTCTCGCGGCATTGAGCAAAGCGTTGATCTTGTTGATTTCTCCCTTAAGCTCGCTGCGGTTCTGCAATTCATTGGCATAAACTTGCAGTGTGCCGATAACCGCGCTGTACAGCGAATCCACTCGTTGTTGTGAAACCGCGCCGGACGAATTCAATAAATCAAAAAGCCCGTCCGAGGGATATAGCTTTTTACGGATAAGCTTCAAGTTTTCGAGAATCCACGGATCTTTGTGGATGAGCGAATTTTTCGATACTTCACCATCTTGATCGCTGACGAGATTGGGATTGGTGGCGAACGTCCATGAGAGGCCGGGGCCGCCGCGCTGCTGCATCTGCCGGATCGTTTCCGCGCCCGCCGTATTAGAGTTGCCGGGATCGAACTTGGGCAGCCCCTGCACCACAGCATCTGCTTTCAAATGGCATTGCGCGCAATGTTTGTCAAAATCGATGTTCTTAAAATTCTTGCCATCGGGCTCCGGGTTATGGCAGTAGAGACAAGCCGCTTCATAAAAGTGTACAAAATCCATGGTCTCTGCTTTCAGAGTTTTGAACAGCGGCTCCACTTGCTCCATGCCCTTCAATTGCTGAAGCACAAACACAGTGTGGCGAAGATGGGTCATCTTCAACGTGGAATCGTCCGCGATGCGGGCCCGAGCAAATTCAAATTCCGGATGGTTCGTATTGAATGAACCATAGCGGTGGCAGCCCAAACATTTGGCATCCGGAACTTCTGTAATCGCAGCCTCGCGACCCCGATGCTCGACGTGGCAGGAACGACACGGCAGCTCCCGGTTGTGGTATTTATGCAATGTGTCGTTGGAAGTTCTTTGAAAATCGTTGGATCGATACAAATAGTGCGACGCGAAATTATAGACAAGCAAGTCACTGGTCTTTTCATGACAACTACTGCAGAGAGCGTCCGCAACGGAATTGCCGGGCTTATGACATGCGGCGCAGTCCGTTTCAAAGTTGGCGTGATTTGAGGAAGTCTCGCCAGTTGAAATGAAATGGCTTTTCTGGAAAAGTGTGTCAAACGAAAAGTAAATCAAAATGGCCGCGCCAATTCCGCTACCGAAAAGCACCATCGTGCGTCTCGATCCGGGTAACAAGTAGCCCGGACTCACCGGCAGATTTATGGGAGTGAACTGTTTTTTTCGTCGCTGTGGGTTCATTTGAAATCCCCCTTCGAAGGGGGGTAAAGAAGTCCCCCTTTGAAGGGGGATTTAGGGGGATGTTGTAGCCACCGGCTCATGCTTAGTAATAAAATGCTGCAAATAGATGAATGACCACCAACACCAGCAGCACAATCGAAGCGGGGAGATGCAAATAGAGCCACACTTTCAACGCTTTCTGCAAAGTATAGTGGGCGTCGATTTCCAGTTTTGATTTGTACATCGCCTCCAACTCAATCAATTTCTCGCGCTCGAGGCTGGAAAGCAGAGTCTTTAAAAAGTCGAATTGCCGCAATCGCCGCTGAATGCCACCGGTGATGTCAACATAATAGATCAACCGCGATCTTGGCGCCGTCAACGATGGCGCAATCTTTTTGCGGTAGAAATCTTTGATCGGCTGCGAACAGTTGGCCGCCAGACTGTCGGCGTTTTTTCGAATGGCTTGAATTAGCTCCGGAATGCGCTCGTACACCACTTCGATCGAAAGCGCCGAAGCCAGAATCCGCGGCAGCCATTTCTGCAAGCCGACTCCCAGAATTCCGCTGATGGTGACCCACACCGACAAAATCCACAGCCACCAAAACAAAGCGCCATTTGGCAAACTGAAACCGCTGTGCATGAACACCAGCAGCAGGAAAACCGCGCCGCCGTAAATATGAAATTGCACCCAGCCCTGTGCCTTGCCCCACTTGTGTCGAGAAGCCGTTCGCATTTTCCGTCGGCGAACGCCATAAAATGCCGCGCCGAGCATCAGGGCAGCGGCAGCGGCGCCGTAACTCAAACCCCACGCATTACCCGGATTGACTTCTGAAGCGATGACGTTGATGAGGTAAGAAAACACACAAACAACCGTGGCGGCGATAAAGGCCGAAGCCCAGTTTGGTGACTGCACGAACTTAAGCAATTCAAACCGGCTGCTGTTTTTGATGCGCTCTCTGCGGGACACGAGTTTTGAAAATCTGTCCATACTCGGTACCCGAATCGCGGAGCCATGCGGGCAATTACTCACACACGCCGGTGCATGACCGGTGTTAAAACAAAGGTCGCATTTGGTCGCGATTTGAGTGATCTCGTTGCGCGCCTTTTTGACCGCGGCGTGTTGGCCTAAGAGGACATCCGTCTTCACCATCGTGATGGCGTTGTACGGACATTTTTGGTAGCAGGCCTGGCAACCGATACACAGCTCCGCGTCGATTTCCACCACGTCACCGACGCCAGCGCGGCGAATGGCGCCGGTTGGGCATCCGATCAAACACACCGGATCCTGACACTGATAGCAGGAGCGTGCGATGAGAAAGTTTTGATATTTCTCGCCCTCGCGCACAAACCTCGGCAATCCGCCGTGGGTATCTGCGCACCCGCGCACGCAGTCGTCGCAGCGCGTGCAAGTGTCGAGGTCGATGGCCAGCACGCTATTGCCCTCGACCAGCCCGGTTTCCAGCGCCGCATTCAAGAATTCCGATTCGGCGATATTGCGTTTGCTAAATCCGGATTCTTTGATCCGTTTCGCCGAGGATTCCCACAACGCTTTCTGCGCTTGCGGCTGCTTCGCCATTAGCTTTTCAAAATCGGCGTGAGAGATGCACACCAGTTCCGTGTTTTCAACCGACGCTGCGGTGTAAATCCACTCGGAGTGCTTCAATAAAAACTCAATCTCTCCTAACACCATCCCCTTCGAAAGATAGTTGACGACGATCTCGCCGGCGCCGAATTTCTGCGACAGTTTCACAAACCCGGAGCGCACGAGATACACCGCATCCGCCGGCGCGCCCTCCTGCGTGATCACGTCGTTGCAGCGAAACGATTGCAGCTCGACGTTCTTTTTGAATTCTTCGATAAATTGATCCGAGCAACCCTGAAACAACGGCGTGTTTTTGAGCTGCGCCGACAGCGAGCGCTCGACATAAATTTGATTGAGCCGCTTTTTCAGCGCCGGCGATTTCCGTTTCATCGCTTCGAGCGCCGGCACGCGGATCTGGATCAAAATACACTGCGTTGCGGTTTTGGCGGTGACCGATTGCGGCCACCCGACGGACGCGCCGGTTTCACCAAAAATTTCTCCCGGGCCCAGCGACAACGTGCTGCCCCACGAGAGGTCAACATCCATCGAGGAAAGAAAGGTGACCTTGCGGGTCTTTTTGATCTGCGTAATCTGGGTTTGCAAAACCGTCGGGCTGGGCCGTTTTTCTCGGCCATTGCCATCCGCGACGGCGCCATAAATCTTCGAGCGCTCTTTGTCGAAAATGGGTTGCGACAGCAGATTCTGTTGCTTCTGGATATAAATATTGACCTGGCCCTTCACCACAAAAAACGCCAGGTCGATGTACGAGCCCTCCTCGTACAAAACTTTTTGGTTGTCCCACACCGCGACGCAAATATCCGGGCTGATCTTTTCCAGAAACTCCAGATCGTAATCTTGAAAAATGTCAAATTTCTTGAGCTTGACCGCGGGCAGTCGGCTGTAAATTTTCCGGATGCCGGTGTGCTTGCCGAACGACGTCCAGCGATCCTGAAATTGCTCTTCGCGCCGGACAAAACTCCGGCTCCGAACTTGATTCATCGTTGGTTTATCTGCTGGTGAATGTATTCGATGTAGTTTTTGATTTCGAGCAAAATGGAATCCAGCGGCGCGTTTTGTGTGGACTTGGGCTCGAAGGGCTTGACCGCAGTCGTGTTGTCCGGATTCAACCACGGCGGCAAGCTTGGATCGACATAAACGAAAACTGTGTCGGTCTCGCCGGCGGCCAGCATCTCCACGCCTTCGGGAACTCCCACGACTTTGACGGTGAATTCCGGAATCGGCTTGGCTTGCACCGCGCGCTGGTACGCCGCATCGGCCAAATCTTCACCGCGCGGCTTGTAGTCCCAATGTTTTGAAATGTTGTTGCGAATGCCTTTGATGTAATCGAATCCTTCGCCGGTTGGGTGGTCGGCTTCGAGCAATTTTTTCTCGTTGATTTGATGGCAGTCCACACAAGTCTTGGCGCGGGTGTTGACGTTTCGCAACTCCCTCAAGCCCACGCGCAGCGCTTTTTGATAACCGGTTCGCTCGGTGCTGAGCGGGTCGCTTGGCGGCGCCCCTTCCTGATGAACTTCAAAGTAGCCGACGCCTTTCGGCCCGGCGGCGCCGTGACAACTTTCACAGCTCACGCCGGTGTTCAAATTATTGGCCTCCCTACCGCTCACCACTTCGCCGTGACATCCAGCGCAGGGGGAATTGGCTTTCAAATAATCAGATGGGTCAAGACCGTAGCCCTGCGCGATGCGCGCCGCCTTCTGCTTCTTACGTTTTAGATTTTGCAGAGAGCTAAAATGCGGATCCCCTTTCCACCAGTTGCCATCGGATTGGTGACAGGTGCCGCGCTCCGTGCCGCACGATCGGTAGCCCATCGTCTGATATTTTTTCTGCTGCGCGTCGCTGGGTTGAATGGACGGCAAAACAAAAACTCCTGAAAGCATCGCCGCGCCAACGAGCATCACTCGAACAAGGCTTACCGTTGACTGGCTGCTCCTAGGAACGTTCCTCCCCCATTTTCGCTTTTTTAAAATGGGGGAGGTTAGGAGGGGGTCGACCCCCTCCCGGCCTCCCCCAAATTCCACAGAACGGAATTTTGGGGAGGAGAATACGTGAACGTTCCGTGATTTTCGGCAAAGCCGATTCGCTTTCGCGGAAAAACAACTCCTAAAAAACAAAAAGCGGATCCCGAAGCATCGGGATAAACAGGCAAAGAAATCGCAAACAAAATCTTTGAGCGCTCTTTGCGTCTCTGCGTCTCTGCGTGAGCTCCTTTGCATTTTCATCTTTTTGAAAAATCCTTCTTCACAAATTGTTTCCAATCGTCGTCGGAGACGGTGTAGATCTCGCCAGCTTCGTTGATGTAAAATGCTCGCTGCTCATCGAGGGTGAATGGCCGCGATCCAATTCTTCCGAAAATGCTGACTTGGTTGCCGCTTTCATCCACGGCGCGGTCGCGGTCGAGACCTTTGGAAATCGCCAGCGCCGGACCGCGAGTTGGATGCGTGGCAATCAGCAGCGGCTGCGGCGGTGGACTGAATCCCAAATGGCCGGGCGTGAGCGGCGAAGCCAGTTGAACGACGCGCAAACCGTTTTTGCCATCGGCGACATACGCAAAAAGACTGGCGTTGGTGGAAGCGACTTTCACGCCGCGGGCATCGTTAATTTTGCCGTTCGCAGTGAACTTTTGCGCAATGAAAATCGAATCTGGCTTCTCGATGTCCACGATCACCAGCCCCTGCCGGCCGGCCGCGACGTACGCATAAGTGCGGGCGCAGTAGATGTCCATCGCCTGCTGCAACGGCACAAAACTGTTGCTGACAATTTGCGGGGATTCCGGATCTGTGATGTCGATGACTTTGACGCCGTTCTCATCGCATACAAAGGCATAACGAAATTGAATGGCGATGCTGCGCGGATCATTCAATTCCGGCGACGATATCGTGCTGACCTCTTCGGGATTGAGCGGATCGTCGATGCTCACAACAACCAATCCCTTTTGGCAGAGGACATAGACATAATTGCCGGCGATGGCCAAATTGCGAGCGCCGTTCAAAATGCCCCGGGGGTTAAACGTGACTGCTCGTTTCAGAAAATTGTTGGTCGGGTCGCCGTCGGCCAATGTCATCACATCCACTAAAATCAAGCCCTCAAATTTGTCAGTGATGTACGCGTAGGTGTAAAGCGGGTGCAGCGGCTTTTCCTGATTATCCGGATTCTCAAGCGCGGCCTTTCTTTTAGTGTTGATGGGCATATTAGTGGGCAGCGCGACCGCGGTGGCAAATTTGGTCTTGACTTGCGTATCCTGCCCGAACGGCGACACCGGCGCCGACACAACGCGCTCCGAAAAAGCTTTGTTGTCGATGTTGGCGACGTCGTACACGCGAAAACCGTCCGCGCCGTTGGCGGTGTAAAGATATTCCCCGCGCAGTTGCAGGCTGCGGATGTAATCGCCGCCGTGGTGGTGCGCGGTCTGCAGTTCCTGCTTTTCAGCGAGATGCTTTTTGTAATTGTCGGGATACGCCAGCTTTTGCAGGTAACTGCCAATCACCGCCTGCGGCTCGCCGTCCTCCGTGACGGCGGCCGCTTCTAGACCATCCTGGCCTTCGGCGACGTAAGCATACTTTCCCATGAAATTAACAAAATTGGTGCCCTGCAACAGCAGTTGCGCCATCCACGCGTTGTTGTCGTTGTCGCTCGAAACGTGGCAATCGGTGCAGGTTCGCGTTTCCGCCTTGCGCACCGTGTGGGCAAAATGCGGGTTGAACGCTTGACTACTGTAACCCGGCGCGGAAACCGGCGGCTGCTGCAAATAGATCTGCTCGCGGTTGGCATTTTTAGAGCTCAGCACCAGTGCGCTGCTGGAGCGAGCGGTGGTGATTTTGTTGCCTTTGGTTGTGCCGGAGATGCACAGCATGAAGCCGTCGTCGCGAACCACCTGAGGATTGTAGGTCGTCCAGTTGCGGCTTTCGTCGCCTTCGAAGTGGTTCATCGATTTTTTCCAGTTGGCTTGCTGCGGCAGATGGCAGCCAAAGCAGTTGGTAATCCACGAGGTGTGGCAGGATTGGCATTCCATTTTCTCCGAAGCGTGCGCCAGCCGCGCTTCATCGATGCCATCGGCGGTTTGCATGTCGCCGCCTTTGGCGATCAACTTGGCGGCGTAGGATTTTGGATTGTACTCGCTCGAGTTGGGATCGATGGAATCGCGAACCTGGCTGATCTCCCATTTCAAGGCATCGCTCATCATCGATCGTTGAATGCGCTTGTCGCCAATCATTTCGAAACGGGCGTCGCGAAACGGCGTTTGCAGCAGCGTCAAATCCGTGCCGCCCTCCGGCGCGGCCACACCGGAGGTTTTGAATGTGGCGAACTCGTTGACCGTGCCGTGGCAATCCGCGCACTGAATTTCGATAGCATTGTGAAATTCGCCATAGAGCTTGCCATTGCTGTGAACGTCCCGCTCGAAGTGGCAGTCGATGCACTGCATCCCTTTTTCCAAATGGATGTCTTTCAGATGCACCGCCTTCTGCGCGATTCGACAAGCGTCGTCGCAGAAAGAATCAGAACCGGCAAGCGGTACGACGCCGTGAAATTTGTGTTCGGAATTCTCCGCGATGATGTTGTCGTCTTTGTCCAGCAAATTGCCTTTGCGATCTTTTTTGAACACCGCCCGGAAAATCCAGCCGTGGCCGTGGTAATCGGAAAACTGCGTGTCTTCTAATTTGGGATTGAGCTTGCTGACATTGGCGAGGAAGCGGCGATCCGCCCATTTGCCGCGTAACACCGCTTCCTCTGGGTTGCGCTCGAGCAGCGCGCGCTTTTCATCCGCCGAAAACTCCTGCTGTTTTTCCGGGTACATCGCCTGGCCATCAGTTTCATAGTCCCACATTTGAAAGCCGTAAAACGTATTGAGAAACGCATTGGGCTGATGCATGTGGCAAGTCATGCACTGGCTCGAAGGAATACTGCGGGTGAATTGATGCCGGATCGGGTGGCCCTCTTGCTTCTTGGGAATCGCTTTATCGGCGGTGGCCGTGTAGCCGGTATTGCCGTATTTTGCATACGCCCCGGAATGCACCGGCGAGCGATCGTTGGCATACACAACATGACACGCGGTGCAGCCACCGGAACGATAATCGCCCGGCTGATCGTTCGTTCCCATGAATGACAGATGCGGATCGTTGAGCCGGGTTTTGTGCAGGTTGAGCACCGGTGAGCTGATGCGGAGCTGCGTGCCGAGACCGCGATCGCCAACCTTCATATCTGGCCGGCCCGGATCCTCCAACGCCGGCACGCCGATGTTAGAAGGATTAATGCGCGGAATTTTTCCGCCACGCTCAAAGGTGCGGAACATGTCGGTCACCTGGCTGATCTCCCAGCGCGGCAGCGGCAGCACAAACGGCAACACGCCCTTATTTTTGATTTCCTCTGCCGTCGGAGGCGGCACGGTGTTGATGCGCTGCGGTGTGCCATCGCGGCCGTAGCTCTCGCCTAAATTATAAACTTTGTTGGAGACAATGCCATTGTTGTAGGCTGCGCCGCCAAACAAAAGTATGGACGTCGTCATCATACTTTTTTTGACGTTCAAAACTTCCTGCGGATGACACGCGCCGCAGGTCTCCTCCGCGACCCGCAGGTCACCGGGATTGACGAACTTGATGAACTCCGGCTTCTCTTCGTTGAGAACCGTGAACGAGCGCTTGGGATTGGCCGACGATTTCCAAACATCCGAAAACGTAGGTTTGACGTGCGCCATGTCAAGAGTTTTGGCGAGCGGGTTGCCGCCGTGGCAATCGGTGCAGCCCAACTTGACCACCGGCGACTCGTGCATATTTTCGGTGCCGCGATGGCAAGTCAGGCAACCCTGACTTTTGTTGGCCACATCGTCCAGCGCCTGCCGCACCTGCCGCCGGCCTTTGGCTTTGACATCATCCGAGTTTTGAGCCCCCCCCTTTTGAAGGGGGGTTAGGGGGGATGTCTCCTCTTTCGATTTAACATCTTCCGTCTTCTGAGCTTGTACATTACCCAAGAAAAAAACCGTCAGGCAAATGGCAATTGATATGATTCGTTTTTTAAAAAAGGACTCTCGCAACCCAATGACTGTCATTTCGAGCGCAGCGAGAAATCTGGAACAGCACGATGCGTGCGTTGCCAGATTTCTCACCCCGACAAAAAGCGTCAGGGTTCGAAATGACAATGCTGTCCTTAGAATCCCAGTACGCCGACAAGCGTGGGGGTTCGAAATGACATTGAATATTTGCTGTTCCTTCATCACTCCCTCGATTCAGAGTTTAAAGCATCAATGATGCAAATTCAATAGGTGAATACAAAACTCGAAAACAGCGCAAACTGAACTCGGGAAGATTCATACAAATCTTTGAAACCGCCAAGCGGCGTGAATGTGCTCAGGGAAAAAGTAAAAACCGCGTTGTTGTTGAGAAAGGGCCGATACAAAACGCCGACGCCGGCATCGAATCCGACATCGTTGCGAATTCCACCCTGATTCAGAAAAAACGACAGCGATGAGGTATCGACAAAGCGAATGTAGTTGGCGTTAACAATGAACTCGGTTTTCGGAGTGAGGTCCATGTCGAAACCGAGGTTCACGATCAGCAAACCCGGATTGACAAAATTCGCCTGAGCTTCGGCTTTGCTGGGTCGCAGGCTCGGAACCAAACTCAGCTTGTTGGTGAGATTAACTCCCAACAGTCGAATGCGCTGATTGCTCCAGTAGCTGAACGATCCGCCGGCAAAGAAAGGCACATCCAAAATGGTGTCGAAACCCTGGCCGGTGCCATCCAGCGGGTTTGGATCCCCGGACGAAAAAAAGCCGGAGGCGCGCAGCCGCAGCCAATCTTTGTCAATGGACAATTCCAGCGCGGCCATCTGCGCGCTGATATCGATGGGCCGACCGGCCAACGCATTGAAGGTGTCTCTTCCCAACACTTGATAGATTGCATGATTGATGTTCAACCGGCCGAAATGGCCATCGCCGGCCCAACCGAGATAGTACGCTTTGATGTCGTGCGGCTGCGTGTTGCCGATCACCGCCGGCCGCACCGTGACGCCATTTTCATCAACGTATTGGCTCGGCTTGTCGTGATTATAGTGAAAGCTAAGCTGGCCCGTATAGCCGAGACCCAAAAAGTCTTGCTTATAAATATTGAAAATGAAGACTTCCTGATCCCGCCAATCGAACACAGTGTTGAGTTCGCTGTTCGTGTCTTTTTCCAGCAGGTTGAAGTAAGCAAAATTATACTGAAAGCGATTGGAGCCGGCGCTGCCAAATATGCGCGCGCCCAAATTGAAGTCATCAAAAATGAACCCGCGAAAATCACTCTTGAATTGTTGAATGCCGCCTTTGAATGAAACGAAATCGTAATGAGCGCTCAGATCGAAGAGATGTTTTTCGAGAAAAAGCTCCTGCAGCGCAACGTGATCGTCGTAGCGTTTTGTCCCCTGCTGCACATTGACGTTGACATCATTATTTTCTTTGCTGTCGAGATAATTCAAATTAAACACGGAGGTCATTTTGATTTCAAAATCGCGCGGCCGAAACGCGGTATTGCCGCGATAAAGTTCCAACGACAATCTGAGATTTTCATTCATAAAAAACCGCTCGGCATCGCCGAAGAAGCCCTGGTTGTTGGGCTGGTTGGTGCTCACTGCGCTGGGGGTTGGAACGGCGGACGCTTCGAAGAAACTCTCCGTGCTTGCCGTGAAAACGAAGAACGTGTTTTGGCCGATAATCGGAAAATCGCCCTTCAGCACATTTTGATTGTACGGGTCGATGAGCCGGCCTTTGACATTCAGCTCATACGGCCGCAACTTGATGCTGCGCCAGCGATCCGGCATCGACACAAAATGCGGCACGTCTCTTTGAACGCGCTCCCGTTTGACGGAATCCGCTTTTGAAAGAGTCAATTCCGCCGGCGATGCGCTCGCACCCGACTTAAATGTGAACAAGGCCGCGAGAAGCAAAAACACAAACGGCAGAAATCTTTGAAGAACCATAATCGTCGCCTTTTGTTACTTAAGTGATGATCCATTTGACATGCCTGTAAATGCCATTCCGAGGTTCAATAGCTGTGTCATTTCTTTTGTAAGAAAGCCCGTAGGTCGATGAGATTGCTTCGACTCGCTGAGAAGCGCGAGTCTCGCAATGACAGCACCCGACCTGTCACTGCGAGGCGTTTTTTTCCGAAGCAGTCCCATGGAACGAGCAACTACCTTAGAGGTGAGGAATCTGGTTGGGCACAGATTCCTCACCGTATGACATTTCGGATTGTGTTATTACAAATCCGGATTGCGTGGAAATTTCACGTACGGCAGCCGCACATTCAGATAGAAAAATTGGTCGCTGCGAATTTGCATCTGCGGCTCGAACCCGGTTGCGCCCGCTGCCGCGATGTAATCGTCCTGATCGACGCCATCGCCGCTCACGCCAATTCCCCCCGCGAGCTGGCCATTTTTATACAGCGGGATGCCGCCCGGAAAAATGGTGATGCCGTTGCCGAACGGTGTCAGCGCGATGTTTTGCTGCCAGCGGTAATCGTTCAGCGGCAGAACCGGATCGGGAACGAACAACGGTCCGGCTTGTGGGACATTGCCATTGGTCGGCTGATCGATTCCCGGTGGAAAAAAGCGCTGGCTCAAAAATCCAACAGCCCGCGTGGTAACTGCCAGCGGCTGATTGGCGGGCATTCCCAGCACTTGCCGAATTTGCGCGCCGAAGGGATTGTTGGGATCGCTGAATGCCACGACGGTTCGGGCCTTTTGCCCGGAGACATCGTAGCTGAAAAATGTCGCATCCGGCGTGCGCCAAACTCCCAAAAGACGGCCGTCGACATCCACCACACTGATGAACACTTGCGCAGCCGAATTGAATGGGCGACGAATCGCGGCACGGGTTTGATTTGCCTTTGCCACCGCCTGATCGATGATGAGCTGCACGTCAGTCGCAGACAAAATTTGTCCGGCCGTGACATTATAATTGTGAATGCCGTCGCCCAAATCCACCGTACCTTGATCTGGAAAGCGCACGGGATTCGGCAGCGGGTACGTCGGATCGAGTGTGCCGCGGCTGCTCACATCTGCAAAAGTGAAGGTGAAATTTCCGGACGGTGTTTGCGCAATCTGATAAAGCAATTGCACGCCGTCGATAAAAATCGTGTCCGCGCGCTTTTCGCTGGGAACCGAGTAGCCAATGACGGCTCCGAGTGCAATAGACTCGTCGGCGATGGGAACGCCGCTGCCGCAATCGGTGAGAAAGGTCGCGGGTAACCGCCCCACGGTGCCGAAGCTGCTCACGCCCAAGCCGCCAGCCAACAAACCATTTTTGAATACCGGTACGCCACCCGGCACGCCGGTCAAGCCCTGCTGCCCGTTGCCGGTTTGGCCCGGTGGCGCGCTATTGTTCGGCTGAACGTCGCTGCCGCCGAGATTCGAGAAGGGCACTCCGTACAAGGGCCCGCCGGGTGTATTGGCGATTCCCGGTGGAAAATGGGAGCGAGTAATGAAGCAAGCCGTCAGCGTGGTGAATCCGTGTTGATTGCTGCTGAGATACGCCGCCGTACGCGCTTTGGACACCGCGCCGACGTTCACGTCCCAAACCGACCCTTGCGTACCCGTCATGCTGTAAGACGCCAGGATATTCCCGGCACGATCGCT
>Ga0247727_10011712_pt1 | contig 15228 bp, 13 predicted proteins | sample WisWelCaveWW1625_FD_202498 | JGI IMG/M metagenome (GOLD analysis project Ga0247727, IMG submission 202498) | Biofilm microbial communities from Wishing Well Cave, Virginia, United States - WW16-25 | ecosystem: Environmental > Aquatic > Deep subsurface > Groundwater > Cave microbial mat | place... | reverse complement strand
GTGGCCGCCGAGGGCAAGCGCTCCGACGTGACTCGGCAGCGGGCTGCGTTCGGTGCGATTTCTCCCGGAGTCGCCGTCGAGGGCAAGCGCTCCGACGTGACTCGGCAGCGGGCTGCGTTCGGTGCGATTTCTCCCGGAGTCGCCGTCGAGGGCAAGCGCTCCGACGTGACTCGGCAGCGGGCGACGCTCGGCGCGACGTCTCGCGGGGTCGTCGTGAAGGGGTACAAGCTCGGAGGCTGGGCCGCGCGGCTACAGAGCCTCGTCCGCCGCTCACGCCCGCTGGCAGCGTGGGTCGCGGGAAACGGCCTCCGGGTCCGCGGCTTTGCCGCAGCCGAGCCGTACGGGCTCGTCCTCCGCCGCGTCGGGCCCTTCACGAGCGAGGCGTACCTCGTGATGGAAGACCTCGGCGAAGACTGCCGGGCGGACCTCGTGGTGCTGCACCGCCATGCGCGGACGCACGTGGCCAGAGAGGTCGCTGAGAAGAGAGCCCTGGTGCTCGCGACGGCACGCTTCGTCCGCGCGCTCCACACGGCGGGTGTGTACCACGCCGACCTCAAGGCGGTGAACCTCTTCGTCCGCGAGCGGCGTGGCGCAGCGCCCGAGATCGTCTGCGCCGACTACGACCGGGTCGTCTTCGACCGCCCCGTGAGCGAACGGAGACGCATCAAGAACCTCGCTCAGCTCTCGGCCAGCGTGGCCGTGTGCGTGTCCCGCTCGGACCGCCTGCGGTTCTTTCGCGAGTACGCGGGGGACGACGTTGCGCTGCGCGCGCGCTGGAAGGAGTGGTTTCGCGCCGTGGCGGACGAGTGTGGTGACAAGATCGTGGTTCGCATGCAGCCGATCGAGTGATGCGGATCAGGGGCGCGAGGCGAGCACTGGTTCCCGCGGTCGTTCTCGCGATCGCGGCCGTGCTCGGTGGGCTGCTCGGGGTCGAGGCGCAGCCGCCTCCGGGCGCGGATCTGCATGGATTCTCGTTCTTCGCCCTCGGCGACACGGGCAAGCCCCCCGACTGGCGCGGCCCACTTTCGCCGGCGCTGCGTGTGGCCCGCGCCGTGGTGCGCGAAGACCGCCGCGCCCCGATCGATGCGCTCGTGCTGCTCGGAGACAACTTCTACCCGAGCGGCCTTCACGAGCGCGAGCTGGCCGAGCAGCTGGGGGAGAACCTGGTCGGCCCCTATTGCCGGTTCGTCGAGATCTCCCCACTCGGGGCCCGCATGCTGAGCAACGCCTGCGACGAGCCGGCCGCTGCGCGCCACGTGGTTCCCATTCTCGCGGTGCTCGGCAATCACGACGTGAAGACGCCGGAGGGCGGTCCGCTCCAGATCGAGCGCGTGCCCGAGCTCGTGACCAACTGGCGGGCGGAGGTGGGCGCCCTGGAGCTCGTCCCGGGGCTCAGCCTGATCACACTGGATTCGAAGGCAATCGCGGACGGAGGGGATCTGGGGGCCTTCCGCGCCGCGCTACGGCAGGCGCGGGGGCCGTGGCGGCTCGTGGCAGCCCACCAGCCGATCGTCGACGCCGGCGGCGGCGAACCCACCGACTACTCACGGCGCATGCACGAGGCCATCGCGAGCGCGGGCGTCCCCGTGCAGATCTTCTTCGCGGGTCACGTCCACAGCCTTCAGGTGCTTCGGGGCGCCGGTGCGGCGCTTCACGTCGTCTCGGGGGGCGGCTCGGACGCGAGGCCCGTCGGTCCGACCCGCGCCGAGCGTCTGTTCGCCAGCGCCGAGCTCGGCTTCGTGCGGGTCGATGCGCCCGGGGCTGGCGAGGAGCCGCCGGCATCCCTCGAGATCACGCTCTTCGGCATCCGCGGCTCGCCGCTCGGCGTGGGGACGCCGCGCGCCCGCTTCCGTCTGACGCTCGATGGCAGCGTCGAGCGACTTCCCCTCGATGGGGCGCTGTGACGGATCGCTATGATCGCGCGCGATGCCTGCCGTCACCGTCCTCGTCAATACGTACAACCGCAAGGAGTACCTGGAGCGGGTTCTCGTCGCGTATGCGCGGCAGTCCTTTCGGGACTTCGAGCTCGTCGTCGCGGACGACGGCTCCGACGACGGGACCCCGGAGGTCGTCGAGCGCGTGAGGCGGGAGCTCCCCTACCCAGTGGGGTACGTGAGCCACGGGCGGCAGGGGCACCGCCGTGCCAAGACCCTCAACATGGGCATCCGCCTCGGCACCGCGCCCTACGTCCTGTTCACCGACTGCGACTGCCTGCCGCGGGCCGACCTGCTGGCAGTGCACATGGCAAAGCGCGAGCCGAGGCGGTTGCTGCTGGGTGGCTACCTCCGGCTCTCGCAGCAATTCTCCAGTACCGTCGAAGTCGACAAGGCGCGGCGGGGGGACTATGAACGCGCGCTCACCCCGAAGGCGCTCTGGAGCCTGCGCCGCGAGCACGCGAAGATCGCGATCTACCTCGCGCTCCGCGGCAAGCGTCCCCACAACATGGGGCTCAACTATTCGATGTGGCGGGGGGACCTCCTCGCCGTCAATGGTTACGACGAGAACTTCCAGGGCTGGGGAAAGGCAGACGGAGACGTTCGAGACCGGCTCCGCGCCCTCGGCGTCCTGCCGAAGACCGCCTGGGCGGAGGCGATCGTCTTCCACCTCTGGCATCCGCCCCACCCCACGAAGTTCCAGTTCGTCGACGGGGAGCGTACGCGCAACGTCCTCTATGCCCGCCGGCCGGTACGCCCGCCCCGCTGTCTCAACGGCCTCGAGAAGCTCCCCGGCTGGGAGGAGGAGGCTCGGGCGCTGGAGGCGCTCCTCGCCCGGGCATCGTCGAGCTAGCTAGCCGGCCTCCACCTCGCGCAAGATCGATTCGAGCCGATCCGTCATGCGCTCGAGCGAGTGGTCGCGCAGGGCCAGCTCCCGCGCGGCACGGCCCATCCGCTCGCGTTCCTCGCGGTCGCCGAGCAAGTCGGCGATCGCCCCGGCGAGCGCGCGCGGATCACCGGGCGGGACGCTGCGGCAGGCGCCGCGCTCGAGCGCACTCCCGAGCCCGCCGCACGCGGCTTCGCTCACCACGACCGGCCTGGCGTGAGCCATCGCCTCGAGCAAGGCATGGCTCATGCTCTCGTCTCGCACCGAGCAGAGCACGAAGACGTCGAGGGCGTCGTAGAGGGAGCCGACGTCGCTGCGAAAGCCCGCGAACGTGACCGACGCCGCAATGCCGAGTCCCGCGGCCTGCTGCTCGAGCCCGCTCCGCAGCTCGCCGTCGCCGAAGATCACGAGGCGCGCTCCAGGGTGCTTCTCGAGCACGAGTGGCCAGGCGACGAGCAGGTGCTCGAAGCCCTTCATGGGCGTGAGGCGCCCGACTGCGCCGACCAGCTTCGCGTCACTCGTGATCCCGAGCTCCGCGCGGAGTCGCGTGCCCTCGCCGGCGAGCGGCTGGCTCGCATCGGCCGCATTCGGCAGCAACACGACGCGGTCCGCGAGGAAGGGAGCGCTCCCGAGGAGGAGGCGTCGCAGCGCCTCCGAGTTCACGATCACCCTGCGTACGAAGCGCGCGTACAGCCAACGGTTGATGGGCCCGCTCCGCAGCGGGCGCATGAGGCCACGCCGCTGGAGCAACGCAGCGCCCACGAGCCAGCAGGCCGCTGCGCCGAGGCGCAGATCGCGGCCGACGTTGCCGATCACGAGGGTGACGCGTTCGCGCCGCAGGAAGCGTGCCAGCGAGAGGGCGCTGCCGAAGCGCCAGCCGAGCCGACCCACCGGTGCGCTCCAAACGGGAATCCCGGCGCTGCGCGCGCGCGCTTCGAGCGCGCTGCTCTCCGCACATGCGATGGCGACGAAGTGGCCCCGTCGCGCGAGAGACAGGGCGGCCTGGAGGTCCCACTTCTGACCGCCACCCCAGAGCGGGATCGAGTCGAGCAGTGCGAGGCGCAGCCGCTCGTCGTTGGCGCGCACCGAGATAGTCTATATCTCCAACTGGAAGCGGGCGGCAATGTTCCTCGCCGCTTCGATCGTCTTTGGGTCGAGATACTCCGAGTAGCCTCGGACAACCCCCTTTCTCATCTTCAGAGACTCGTGATCGTCGGGGCGGTCTCCGCGCAAGCGCCATCCGGCAGGAGCGCCGCTCAGCTCGATTTCTCGCATGGACTGGAAGCTACTTGCTTTGGCCAACTCTCTGGCATCGACGGACTTCAGGTCGACAAACTCGAGAATTCGACCGATCGCCAGCTCGGGATTGCTCACCGCATCTTCATACCGCAATAAGAAGCTGTTCTTCCTTCCATCGAAAAACTCGAGCCACTCGGAGTTGTAGCGACATATGTTTTCGACCCCCCAAACCGGATCGATGACGAAATGAGCAATGTCTCGAGGAGGCAAGCATCCCAGGGAGGAAAGCTTCTCATACTTCTCGGCGTAATCGAGAGACGTCGGAGAGAAGTCCCTCTTGTGGATCTGAAAGTACAAAGACACCGCGGTATCCAGCGGGTTGCGGTGCATGAAGATGTTCCTGCGGCCCAGCAGGTCGGTACGCAATCCGGAAAACGCCGTTCCGATCTCGGACAGTTTGGCAGTGCCGTGGCCGGCATGCGTGAACCTCACCTGGCACCTGGCGAGCGAGAATACATATCGCATCCATGTGCGGCCGGATTTCGGGTAGGAAACGAATACGAAACGGCGTGAGGGCCGATACCGATTCAATAGGGTCGAGGTCGACATCGGAGCTACCTGCCGTGGGTCGGGCGCTGGCGTCCCGCCGGAGTGAGGCGCAGCCGCTCGTCGTTGGCGCGCACGCGTCGGTTGTTAACATACGTGCCTTCGAACTGCACGCGAGGTGCGCGTGATCCGGCGGCTTCCGTTCCTCGAGTACGACTTGTTTCGTGCACCGCGCTGGACGATCCGTTCACTCGCATGGCGTGCGTTTCATCCCGAGGCAAAGCTCGCCGCTCCCATCTTCCTGGTGGGCTCACCGCGCAGCGGGACCTCGCTGGCCGTAGACCTGTTCGCCACACACCCCGACGTCGCGAACTGGTCCGAAGCCGGCCGCCTCTGGGACCCGATCGGGTATCACGACGACGAGGCCGATCACCACTTTGCGGTCGAACGCGCCACGCCCGCCCAGGCGGCACGCCTCCACCGCTGGTGTGAGTGGTATCGCCGATCACACGGCAAGGCGCGCTTCGTGAACAAGCACCCCCGCAACTCTGTGCGGATCGACTACTTGCGGCGCGTCTTCCCAGACGCGCGCTTCATCCACGTGATTCGGGACGGGCGCGCGGTCGTGAGCTCGATCGTGACCCTGATCCGAGGCAATGCCCGGCGGGAGCAGCAACCGATGGGGGGCTTCTGCCGGCCGCCGGGCTGGCGCACGCTGCTGCGGGACGATCTGGTCGAGCAGACCGCGCTCCAGTGGCAGGGCATCGTGCGCCACGTGCAGGGCCGGCGCGCCACGCTCGGCCCCGACTACCTAGAGGTTCGCTACGAGGAGCTGTGCGCGCGGCCGCGCGAGGTCTATCGGCACCTGTTCGAGTTCGCAGGCCTCGCCGCCGGCGACGCGCAGCTGGCGGGAGTTTCGGAACGACAGCTCGAGCGACGCGACGGCTGGCGCCAGCGCCTCAGCGCGCCGGAGATCGCGACGGTCGAGAAGACGGCGGGTGATCTGCTGGCCGAGCTGGGCTACGGCGGGTGACTCGGTATGCTGCGCCTTCCCCAGGAGGAGGCTTCATGCGATCCATGTTTCTTGCTTGCGCCATGACTGCGCTCGCCTTGGGCTGCTCACAGGCCGAGGATGCCAGCCCGGCCGCTCCCGCTCCGGAGGTCGCAACGGTGGGAGGTCTGCGGGTCGAGCAGATTCTCGAGGGCAGCGGCCCCGCGCCGAGCGCTACCGACGTCGTGAAGGTCCACTATCACGGCACCTTCAGCGACGGCCGCGTCTTCGACAGCAGTGTGCAGCGCGGTGAGCCCGCGAGCTTCCCGCTGAATCGCGTGATCCCGTGCTGGACACAGGGGCTGCAGCAGATGAAGGTGGGCGGCAAGGCAAAGCTCACCTGTCCGCCCGAGCTTGCCTATGGTGAACGCGGCGCGCCGCCCACCATCCCGCCGAACTCGACGCTGACCTTCGAGGTCGAGCTGCTCGGGATCGAGTAGCTATGGGGCTCGCGGTGCAAGCGCCGGAACGGCGCGCGCAGCGAGCCGCAGGCGAGCGGAGGCACAAGTGAACGCGCTCGTCATAGGCGGCACCGGTCCGACCGGATACTTCCTCGTGAACGGGCTTCGCGCGCGCGGCTACGACGTCACCATCTTCCACAGCGGGCGGCACGAACGGGACGAGATTCCGCCCGAGGTCGAGCATCTGCACGGTGATCCCTTCGCGCCGGGCGCGATCGAAGCCGCGCTCGGCGCCCGCAGCTTCGACGTGTGCATCGCCACGTACGGGCGGCTACGCCGTCTGGCCGAGGCGATGCTGGGCCGCTGTGGGCGCTTCCTCTCGATCGGGGCGCGCCCGCCTACCGCGGCTTCATGAACCCGGAGCTGTTCGCGCCGGCCGGGCTGCCGGTGCCCGTGCGCGAGGATGCGCCCAAAGTCGAGCACGAGTCGGAGGACGCGAAGGGCTATCGCATCGTTCGCACCGAAGAGGCCGTGTTCGCGGCGCAGCCTTCGGCCACGCACTTCCGCTACCCGTACGTCTATGGGCCGTATCAGCTCGTGCCGCGCGAGTGGTGCATCGTGCGGCGTGTGCTCGACGGGCGGGGCGTAATCGTGCTGCCCGAGGACGGGCTCACGCTGCATCATCACGGCTACGCGGAGAACCTCGCGCACGCCGTGCTGCTCGGCGTGGACCACCCCGAAGCCGCAGCCGGTCAGATCTATCACTGTGCCGACGAGGAGGTGCTGACGCTCCGGCAGGTGGTCGAGATCGTAGCGAGTGCGCTCGATCACCGCTTCGAGATCGTGTCGATGCCGTGGTGGCTCGCCGTGCCGGCGCGTCCGCTTCTCGCGCAGCCGCTGCCGACGCACCGCGTCTTCGACCTCGGCAAGATCCAGCGCGAGCTCGGCTACCGCGACGTGGTGCCGGCGCGCGAGGCGCTCGCGCGCACTGCGCACTGGCTCGCCGCGCATCCGCCGGTGCCCGGCGGTCAGGAAGAGACGGTGCTCCAGGATCCCTTCGACTACGACACCGAAGACCGGCTCATCGCGGCCTGGAAGCACGCGCTCGCCGCGTTGCCCGAGATCGAGTGGAAGCGCGCGCCGGGCTACACGCTCTCCTACAGCGGCCCCGGCGGCCGCGCACGCTCGTCCGCCAGCTTCGAGTGAGCGCAAGCGGGGACGTTCGTCAAGTTGTCAAGTTCCGCTAGGGTGCCGCGGCGAACAACTTGACAACTTGACGAACGTCCCCGTCCGGGAGGTGTTATGGCGATCTACGAGCGCATCAGCGACGTGCCGAGGCGGCGCTACCGCGTGCGCAGCCCGGTCACCCTGGAGCCGATCGGCGAGTTCGAGAGCGCCAGCGCCGACGACGTGCGCGCGGCCGTCGAGCGCGCGCGCAAGGCGCAGGCCGGCTGGGCGGAGCTCTCGGTGAAGCAGCGAGCCGAGTACATGTGGCGCCTGCTCGACCAGTTCGTCAAGCGCCAGGACGAGATCATCGACGCCGTGATCGCGGAGACCGGGAAGGCGCGCAGCGAAGCCATCGGCATGGAGGTGTTCTCCTGCTGCGACTCGATCTCGTTCTACGCAAAGCGCGCGCCGCGCTTCCTGGCGCCCGAGAAGCGCCGCATCCATGGGCTGCTCGGCTTCGCCAAGCGCCTGCGCGTGATCTACAAGCCGCTCGGTGTGGTCGGCCTGATCACGCCCTGGAACGGCCCAGTCGTGCTGGCGGTCAATCCGATGGTGCAGGCGCTGCTCGCCGGCAACGCAGTCGTGCACAAGCCGTCGGAGGTCACGCCCTTCTCCGCGCTCGTGGTCAAGAAGCTCACCGAGGCTGCGGGTTTCCCGGCGGATCTGTATCAGGTGGTACAGGGCGACGGCTCGACCGGCGCCGCACTGATCGAGTCGGGCGTGGACAAGGTCTCCTTCACCGGCAGCGTGGCCACCGGCCGCAAGGTGGCCGAGGCCTGCGGCCGGCGTCTGATCCCCTGCACGCTCGAGCTCGGCGGCAAGGACGCCATGATCGTGTGCGCCGACGCCGACCTCGAGCGCGCCGCGCAGGGTGCGCTGCTCGGCTCGTGCATGAACACCGGCCACTACTGCTGCGGCACCGAGCGCATCTACGTGATGGACTCGATCCACGACGCCTTCGTCGCGAAGGTGGTCGCCGCCGCGAAGCAGCTGCGCCAGAGCGACACGGGCGAGACCGACGTCGGCGCCGTGTTCTGGGACCAGCAGCTGAGCATCATCGAGGGCCACATGGCGGACGCCGTCGCGAAGGGCGCCCAGGTGCTCGTCGGTGGCCGCCGCAACCCGAAGCTCAGGGGGCTCTACTATGAGCCCACCGTGGTGGTCGGCGTGAACCACGGCATGGAGCTGATGCAGAAGGAGACCTTCGGGCCGATCGTCGCGATCCAGCGGGTCGCGAGCGAGGAGGAGGCGCTGCGTCTCGCGAACGATAGCGACTACGGCCTCAACGGCAACGTCTGGACCAGCGACCCGCAGAAGGGCCAGCGCCTCGCCGAGCGCATGGAGACCGGCGGCGTGTGCGTGAACGACATGGCGCTCACCTACGGCGTGCCCGAGGCGCCCTTCGGCGGTGTGAAGGCCAGCGGCGTCGGCCAGGTGAACGGCGCGCAGGGCATCCGCGGCTACAGCCACGTGCACCCGATCCTGTCGGATCGGAAGGGCAAAGGCCCGATCCAGGGCGGCTACCCGTACACCCGGAAGGGTGAGGACGGCATGCAGAAGTTCATCCGCTTCCTCTGGGGCACCCCGCTCGGCCGCTGGCTCGCGTAGCAGCGAAGGCGGCAGTTACGGCCTCGTAACCGGGTGCTCGCGGCTCTTCAGCCGGCGCGGCGGTTGGCCGATGAACGGCCCGAAGCGCGCCGCTTGCGCGCTGCCCTGGAGGTCGAGCCGTGCGTCTCGCGCTGGTATCCTTGGTCGCACTTGCGCTGGGGCTCGCCCCCGCGCCCGCCGCGGGCCAGGCCTGCACCGCGTCGAACGGGACCTTCCGCTTCCTGAACGACGTGTTCCCGCCGCTCAGCACGAACGGGCCGGTGTTCAACGGGCAGCTCGTGGTCGCGAACGCGGATGGCACGGTGACCTTCAGCGTGGATCCGGCGAGCCCGGATCCACTTCCCGGCGGGTTCGAGCTCGATCCCGAATCGGGCATGATCACCGGGCTCGCGGAGAATTCCGGCAACGATGTGGTCAGGTTCCGAGCCGACGACACGACGCAGTTCATCACCCGGGACGTCACGTTCAGCATCAGCTCCTCGGGCGGCGGTGGGAACGGAGGCTCCGGGCTCGCTAACCCCGTCTTTCCCGACGGCAGCGTAGGCGCCGCCTACAGCCACACCGTGATCCCGAGCCCGGACGGACCGTACACGTTCGGCGGCTCGGATCTTCCGCCGGGCCTGTCCCTGAATGGCGCCACCGGTGAGGTCTCGGGCACGCCGACGGCGGCCGGCACCTTCTTCATCAGCCTCACCGTTTACGACGCGCTCCCGGGCGAAGAGAACATCGGCACCTCTGTCGTGCCGATCCGGATCTTCCCGCTGGCCTCGACCTTCGCGTTCGTGACCCAGTTCCTGAACAACGGCGAGATCGGCACTCCCTATTGCGATCAGTACGAGGTCGAGAATCCGGCCCCGCTGGGCGTCGTGACCTTCGGCGCCAGCGGTCTGCCCGCGGGCCTCGCCCTCGACCCGGCGACCGGCGCGGTCACGGGCACTCCGACCGTGGCGGGCACCTTCCTCGTCACGCTCACCGCGAACGACGGCACCAGCACGATCACGACGAACCTCTCGCTGGTGATCGCGACCAGCTCGAGCAGCGACTTCCACTGGAACTATCTTGGGCTCCCTGCGGCGCTCTTGAACACACTCTACGACCGCGATCCCCCGATCGTGCTCAGCGCCGAGGGCGCCCCGAGCGCGATCACCTACGCCGCGACGGGCCTGCCGGGCGGGATGAGCTACGACGCAGCCTCGGGCGAGCTCTCCGGGACGGCGACGCAAGTCGGCGAGTACCCGGCCACGTTCACGGCGACGGCCGGCGCGGAGACGATCACGCTCGACACGGTCTTCATCGTGCTGCCGGCGACAGGCGGCGACGTCTCCCAGATCACCGTGAACTTCTGGGTCACGCGCGCGGCGCTCAAGCTCGGGGCGGACGGCGCCGAGTCGTGGAAGGTGTCCGCGATCTACAACGCGGACCGCCGCACCGGCAGCCGCTTCGATCCGGCCACCGATGCCTTCCAGGCGAAGCTCGGCTCGCACGTGCTGGGTGTCGAACCCGGTGAATGCACGGGGACGGTCCCGGACCAGGCCTGCGCCTACAAGAGCCTGAGCGGCGAGATCCCGGTCGAGAGCCTGAAGCTCACGCCCGACAAGCAGACCCTCTCCTGGGCGACGGGAAGCGATACGATCGCGGAGACCGTGCCGGGTGCGCTGTCGCAGACCGTCACGCTCGGTGACCGCGCCTACCGGCTGCTGCTGCGCTTCGACGAGAAGGGAGGCTTCCGGCCCGCGCTCGCCTTCGAGCGCACTGCCTTCGTGCTCTCGAAGGGTGCGATGAGCGTGGCCGGGCCGGGCCTCGACTCTGCGAAGCTCTCGCTGCTGCTGGCCGACCCGAACCTCTCCTACGAGGCAGGCGTGAGCACGCTCCGGGTGCGCATCCTCGACGGTGCGACGGTGCTGCTGGATCGCGACTTCACCGCGCTCGGCGGCCCAGAGAAGCAGGACCTCGAGTCGAGCAGGATCTTCTCGTTCAAGACGCTCGCCGACACGGAACTCACGAACCGCGTCGCCATGTCCTACTCGAGCAGCAAGGGCGCCATGAAGCTCACGCTCTCGAACCTGGACCTGACCGGCATCACGCCCGGCGAGGCGCACCTCGGCCTCGAGGTCACGATCGGGAGCCGCGTCTACACCACCTACGTCACGTTCTTCGAGCCGTCCGCAGGCAAGTACGGCCTCGCGATCCCGTAGAGCGAGAGCGAGAGCGGGGACGTTCGTCCCCGTCTTCGTTTCTCAGCCCATCTTCTCGCCACCGTCGACGCGTAGGTATTGGCCGGTCACCATGCGCATGCGGTCGGAGCAGAACAGCACGGCGACCTCGGCCACGTCCTCGTCGGCGGGGATCTCGCCCAGCGGGAACTTCCGGGTGATTTCTGCCTTCACCACGCTCTCGTCGAGCTTGCGCTGCTTGGCCTGCCACTTGACGTAGCCCTGCACGGGCGGCCCCCACATCCAGGTGGGCACCACGGTGTTCACGCGGATCTTCTTCGGGCCGAGGTCCTTCGCCATCTGGAACATGGCTGACATGAGCGCGCCCTTCGACGAGGCGTAGGCGAGCTGCGGCGTATCGGGCGGCAGCGCGTAGCTCTGTGAGCCGATCAGCACGAGCGATCCGCCGCCCCGCCTTTCCAGCGCCGGCACCGCTTTGCTACAGAGCTGCGTCGTGCCGATCACGTTCACTTCCATGACGCGGCGCCAGTCGTCCGCCTGCGTGGTGGCGAGCGTGCCGAATACGGCGTCGAAGGCCGCCACCTGCACCAGCGCGTCGAGGCCGCCGAAGCGCTGCTCGGCGAAGGCCACGAGGCCTTCGCATGCGGCGGCATCGGTGATGTCGAAGGCGTGGGCGGCCACGCGCCGGCCGGAGGAGTCGAGCTGCTTCGCGATCGCCTCGAGCTTGGCGGCGCCTCGCGCCGCGATCACCACCTGTGCGCCATCACGCAGCGCGATGCGCGCGATCTCGCCGCCGAGGCCCGGCCCGACCCCCGACACGATCACCGTCTTGCCTCGTAGCACCAAACGCACTCCTTCGCGTGGCGAGACAGAGCACCGCGGGCTTTGCCGGGTGTCAAGGCGCGCACCGGAAAACAACTCGGGAAACGCCGGTTTGCGGGGCGCTCCTGCGAGCGTGTGTGCGGCTGGATCCGGGCCCGAAGAGATGGCTTTTCGTCAATCTTTTCGATTGGTTGCGAGATTGTTCCGACGGAACGTCGCGCACCAATCGAGCCTCGGTTTCTGCTAAGCTCGGCCGTCTTTTTCCGCCCGTCCGCTGTGGCTGGGACCCCCGAACACGATGAACGACAAGGACCGCTACTGGGATTGCCTCGATCGGGCCATGGAGGCTTCCCACGGCGGCCGCACGGACGACGCGCTGGCGTGGCTCGACGAAGCGCTGCGCGCACAGCCCAACGGTGCAGAGGCGCACAACGGGCGCGGTGAGATCCTCTGGGACGAAGGCCGCATCGACGAGGCGGGCTACCAGTTCGAGCTTGCCACCCAGGCCGACCCGAAGTTCGTGACGGCTCACCTGAATCGGGTGGAGCTCTTGATCGAGGAGCTCGGGGAGCACGAGCAGGCGATCGAATACTGTGACCGGCTGCTGACGGCTCGCGACCCGCTGCCGCGCCCGGATCGCTCGACCGAAGCCGAGCTGCTCTACCTCAAGTCGAAGGCGCTGTTCTACCTCGACGACCTCGAGGGCGCGCTCTTCCTGGTGCGGCGCGCGATTCGCGTAACTCCCGACGTAGCGGTGTACCGCGCCTTCGAGGGGCAGATCTGCTTCGAGCTGGGGCGCTTCGACGAGGCACGCCGCCGCCTCGACCGCGCCGTCGCCCTCGACCCCGAGTCCGCGCACGCGCTCTATCACCTCGGGCTCGCGCTCGAACGGCTGGGCCAGGGGCCCGAGTCCGCTCGCGCGCTCCAGCAGGCCAACTCGCTGGATCCCGACCACTATGCGGTGCCGACCCCCGTGGACGAAGCGGCCTTCGAGCGCATTGCGGCCGAGGCCCTCGGTGACCTGCCGCGCTCGATCCGCGAGTACGTCGAGCACGTGCCGGTGTTGATCCGCGACTTCCCGGAGGAGGAGCTGGTCCAGGGCGAGCACGTCTCGCCGCAGGTGCTCGGGCTCTTCATCGGCGTGCCGCGCACCGAGGCCGCCGTCACCGCGCAGGCCCGCGACGTCGATCGCGTGATCCTCTACAAGAAGAATCTCGAGAAGGTGTGCCGCACCCATGCGGAGCTGGTCGAGCAGATCCAGATCACGGTGAAGCACGAGATCGGCCACTACCTCGGCCTCGACGAAGAGGATCTCGAGCGCCTGGGCCTCGCGTAGTGCAAGTGGCGCGGCAAGCGCCGCGCGCAGCGAGGGCCGGAGGCCCGAGCGGAGTCCTCGGGCCTGCCGCTGCCGGGCTCGTCGCGGCGCTGCGGGAGATCGTCGGTCCCGAAGCGGTGCTCGCACGCCCCGAGGATCTGCTCGTCTACGAGGCCGACGGCTTGACCCTGCACGGGGCGCTGCCCTCCGCGGTCGTGCTGCCGAGCGACAAGACCGAGGTGGCGCGCGTGGTGCGCGCCTGCCGCGCCCACGGCGTGCCCTTCGTTCCGCGCGGCGCCGGCACGGGGCTCTCGGGCGGCGCGGTCGCGCTCGACTCCGGCGTGGTGATCGAGTGCTCGCGGCTGAACCGCATCCTGCGCGTGGACGCCGAAAACCGCATCGCGGTGGTGCAGCCGGGCGTCGTGAATGCGGACCTCGGCAAGGCGGTGGCGCCGCACGGCCTGTTCTTCGCGCCCGACCCGTCGAGCCAGCTGGCCTGCACGCTCGGCGGCAATGCCGCCGAGAACTCCGGCGGCCCGCACACGCTCAAGTACGGCACCACCACGAACCACGTGCTCGCGCTCGAGCTGGTGCTGCCCGATGGCGAGATCGTGCGGCTCGGCTCTGCGGTCGGTGTCGCACCGGGCTACGACCTGGTCGGCGCCGTGGTCGGCAGCGAAGGGACGCTCGGCATCGTGACCGAGCTGACCGTCCGCCTCTCGCCGCTGCCCGAGCGCAGCGAGACTCTGCTCGGGATCTTCGGCGACGTGGTCTCGGCCTGCCGCGCGGTGAGCGAGATCATCAAGAGCGGGCTCGTGCCGGCGGCGCTCGAGATCGTGGACCGGCGCACGATCGCCGCCGTCGAGGCAAGCGTCTACGCCGCGGGGTTGCCCACGGATGCGGGCGCAGTGCTGCTGATCGAGCTCGACGGCCCGGCGCTGGCGGTGGCCCGGCAGCTCGAGCGCGTGGTTGCTCTGTGCACGGCAGCGGGCGCGCGCGAGGTCTCCGTCGCACGCGACGCCGAGGAACGACAGCGCTTCTGGCGCGCGCGCAAGGGCGCCTTCGGTGCGATGGGCCGCCTCGCGCCCGACCTCTACGTGCACGACGCGGTGGTGCCGCGCAGCAAGCTGCCCGAGATCCTCGAGCGCGTGTGCGAGATCGGCGATCGCCATCGGCTCCGGCTCTCGAACGTGTTCCATGCGGGCGACGGCAACCTCCACCCGAACATCTCCTTCGACCGGCGCGACCCCGACGAGCTGCGGCGGGTACTGGCGGCGGGCGAAGAGATCCTGCGCGTGTGCGTCGAGGCGGGTGGCGTGATCAGCGGGGAGCACGGCATCGGGACGGAGAAGCGCGAGTACATGCGGCTCGTGTTCTCCGACGCCGACCTCGCGGCCATGTGTCGGCTGCGCGCGGCGTTCGATCCGGACCAGGTCTGCAACCCCGGCAAGATCTTTCCGACCACGCGCTTCTGCATGGAGTCGGACCCGAAGGCGCGCCGCTACGAGCAGGTGGATCTGGCATGAGCGAGCCCGTCTCGAGGCTCAGCGCCGAGCTCGGGAGCGAGGCGGTGTTCGTACACGAGCAGCGAGCGGTCGAGGGCGCGCAGCTCGAGGCCACGCTGCGACCGAAGAGCGGGGAGGCCCTTGCCGCTGCGCTCCGGCTGCTGTCGGCGGAGTCGCTGCCTGCGCTGGTGCGCGGCGGCGGGACGCGGCTCGCGACGGCGAACGCGCCCTGCCGCGCGCGCGTGCTGCTCGAGACGCAGGGGCTCGCAGAGCCCGCCGAGATCGACACCGGCGAGGGCGTCGCCCGCTTTGCCGCGGGCGCGAAGCTGTCGGCGCTGCGGGAGGCGCTCGCGGGCTCGGGCTGGGAGCTGCCGCTCGACCCTCCCGGCTCCGACACCACGCTCGGCGGTGCGCTCGCGGCGGCCGCGCAGGGCCCGCGCTTCGCCTCGCCGCGCGACGTGGTGCTCGGGCTCGGCGTGGTGCTGGCGAGCGGCGAGCGCATTCGCTGCGGCGGCCGCGT
>Ga0247727_10011711_pt1 | contig 15228 bp, 12 predicted proteins | sample WisWelCaveWW1625_FD_202498 | JGI IMG/M metagenome (GOLD analysis project Ga0247727, IMG submission 202498) | Biofilm microbial communities from Wishing Well Cave, Virginia, United States - WW16-25 | ecosystem: Environmental > Aquatic > Deep subsurface > Groundwater > Cave microbial mat | place... | reverse complement strand
TCGATCGCTTCGACCTGCCCGGCCGAACCATCTGTAAGGAGTTCTGAAAGCACCTCGATCTGATCTGAAGTCAAGAAAGCGTCGAGCGGAATCTTGTGACCGTCGCGAGCCGCGAGCAGCGCATGAGCGAGGACTGTCTGGTCGTCCACGTTGCGAATGAGTGCACATTCGGATTGTGTGAAGCCACGCTCAAGAAGCCGCCACGTCCAGTAGTGGATGAGTGGCTCGTGGGCAGGAGGGGTGGGTGAGGAGGGTGCGTGAGGAGTCAGGAGTGTGGAGGGAGGGAGGGAGGAGTGAGGAGGAGTGGTGGACGAGTTAAGGATTTGCAGGAGTCGCTCACCATACTTGGCCACCTTAGCGGGGCCGATTCCCTTGATGGCGAGCATGCGGTCGAGGTTTTGTGGTCGATCGCGAGCGAGTTCGTCGAGCACAGAATTAGCCAGGACCATGTAGGCGGGCAATTGCAGTTCGGCGGCCCAGCGGTTGCGCGCGGTCTTCAGGCGTTTCAGCAGTTCGGGGTCCGCCGGACGGGTCGGTTTCTCGACCGGTGGTTCAAATTCCGGCGAGGGCTGGGCATGTTGTTTTTGTTCGCGCGGACGTTTGTCGGAAGGCAGAGCATCGGAGTCCGCACGCAGTTTGGCCGCAAGGTCCGCGGGGACGCGCCATTGGCAATCCGCCGGGCGTTCGCCGCCCATTACCTCGCTGCCCGTCTCGGTCAGACTGATCACCGGCTTGAATCGTTCCGGCTCGGTCTGTTGAACCCAGCCGGCGGCGATCAGGTTCTCGATCAACGCGACGATTTCTTCCTGCGAGAATTCTTCGAGGATTCCAAACGTGCTGAGCTTGTCGAGTCCCCATTTCTTGATCTGCTTGTGCGCCTTGCCGGCGAGCATGCCTGAAACGATGCGTTTGCCCAGCCCAAACCGGCATCGCGATGTCGCACGCGCGATGCCCGAAAGAACCTTGCGAACGATCTCGGTCACCCGGTCGGTCGTTTCGACCCTTGAGGCCAGGGGCATCGGCTTGGCGTGGCAATTATCGCAGTGGCCACACTTCACGGGCGAACGGTCGCCGAAATAAGTGAGGATCGCCCGGCGGCGACACTCGCGGCCCACCGCGTAGCTTATGACCTGATCGAGCTTCTCGTACTCGCGCTGCCGACGCTTGTCGAGTTCGTCGAAGTCGATGCCCAGCGTGGCCAGGGTCCGTTTGCGGTCGATCATTCGGACTGCGTTACCACGAAACGGCGGAACATATTCGATCGGCAACTTATCGCGAAGCTCGTGGATCGCCCGCGAGAATTGCACGGGATCGAGTTCCAACCGTTGGGCCAGCGCGTGAGGCGAGAAATAGGTATCGTCGCTGGAGTTCATTGCGACGAGCCGTTCGAGCGCACTGAGCACTTTGCGTTGAACGGTGGCGTTCGGCGGAAGTAGGCCGACCAAAGAGACGTCGCTATCAATTCGGATGATGCCCATGTTTTCGCGGGGGCGAAGTCGTTCCAGGACTCCTGAGCCTTCGAGTAGTTTCAGGCTTGCACCCACGCCCATGTCGCTGATTTCCAGCCCGAGTCGCTCTTTGATCTGTTCTTGCGTCATTTCGATCGGATCTTCCGGCTGATGTGCGAGAAAGTCGTAGATCGCGGCAACGACTTCGCGGTTCGGGTATTCACTTTCGATGAAGAATTCCTGAATGAACCGATCGCCGGGTGCAAATAGCAGCATGCAAAGCGATTCGTTGCCGTCGCGACCCGCCCGGCCGGCTTCCTGATAGTACGCCTCGACCGTGCCGGGCATGTTGTAGTGAACCACGGAGCGGATGTCGGGCTTGTCCACACCCATGCCGAAGGCGTTGGTCGCGACGACGATGAGGTCGCGGCCGTTCATGAATGCCTCCTGCGCCTTGCGGCGATCCTCGATCTGCATGCCGGCATGGTACACGAGAGCCTTGCGTTTCAGGTCGCTCCGCAAGAACGTGGCAACCTCCTCGCACCGCTTGCGGCTCGAACAGTAGACGATCCCCGCGCCAGGAGTCTTCTTGAAGACTTCGGTAAGTACATCCTGCTTTGCCATGTCGCTCGATGCGTGGCGCACTTCGTAACGCAGGTTGGGACGGTCGAAGCCGGTAATGAATATCCTTGGGTCGTGCAGTTCGAGCTGTTCACAAATATCGCGGCGCACATGATCGGTCGCAGTGGCGGTGAGTGCGATGGTCGGCGGACTGCCCAAGCGTTTGCGGGCGCGGCCGAGACGGGTGTAGTCGGGGCGAAAGTCGTGACCCCATTCGCTGATGCAGTGCGCCTCGTCGATGGCCAGCAAGCTGACTCGCGTTTTTGCGATCGCCTCATTGAACCGGCCGCTGCGAAACCGCTCGGGGGCCACGTATACCAGATCGAACTCGCCGCGTTCCATCGCGGCAATGCGTTGATTCTGCGTGGCTGTATCCACCGTGCTGTTGATCAGCGTCGCTCGGATGCCGCGTTCGGAAAGGCCATCGACCTGGTCCTTCATCAAGGCGATGAGCGGCGACACCACGAGCGTTACGCCGTCGAGCAGCAGCGAAGGCAGTTGATAGCACAGGCTCTTGCCGCCGCCGGTCGGCATCACGCACAGGCAGTCAGACCGGGCCATCACGGTCTCGATCACTTCACGCTGGCCCGTCCGGAACTGGTCGAGTCCGAATCGGTCGTGCAAACAGGTCTCAAGATCGATGGTCGCAGTTCTCACAGTGGCCCAAGTTTACTCGACACAGCGACGAGTGAGGAAGCGTCGTGGCTAAATCGAGTTTCCGCCGAGCGGAGGTGGCGGTACTGCCGCCAGGCCCGTTGGCGGCGGGGGAGGTTGTTGGGGCCAGGCGGCTGGACTGCCGGCCATAGGCGCTGGCGGCTGAGCACGGAACGGCACTCCGGTTCTATAGATCGACGCGAACATACAGAAGATCGCCGGGCCCGTGTAAACCCAACCGACACAGCACATCAGCATGCCCAGAAAACCCAGCAGCCCGGCCATGAGGACGGCACCGAGCGAACCGAACGGATTCGAGATCATCAGTCCCCAACTGGTTTGGATGGCGTCCCAAAACCCGCGGCGACGATCGACCAGTGCCGGCATGACGAAAATCAGCGAGAGCCTCCAAACAAGTCCACACAGGATGGTAACCAGAACGGCCACAGCCAGAACGGGGATATTCGGTTCCTTCTGCCCTTGCATGAGCGGCACCAGTGAAATCAGCAACAAGATCAGGCCGGGAATGCATATGACAATGCCAATCGCGATTTGAACGAGCAGTAAGAGAACAAAATCGACCCACAGAGAGAATTCAGCGAACAGGTCCGAAACATCCGCCTGGCCGCCGTCGTGTTGCTTGAGACAAGCTCGGTAGAAGCCGGCATTCAGCGCGGGGCCAACCACGAATGCGGTTGCGAGGGATACGAAAATACCGATGCACGGAATAATACCGACTAGTCCAAGGCCAAGGCCGAGTCCAGCTAGGCAAACCATCATGAGAACAAACGTACCCACGTTGGAATGAAGCACTGCAAAGCCGCGCGAGATGCCTTCGCCCGCGCGGATGACTCCGGGCGTTGCATACGGGTCGGTGGCGGGTGGGGCCGACAGCGTCGTCACGGGCGCGGACAGGGCGGCACGCGGAATTTCGATCATGAACACGGTGCCGCAACGCGAGCATTTGCCTTGTTTCCCCATGTCGGCCTCCGTGGCCGCCAGACTCATCCCACAGCTTGGGCACAAAAGAGTAAAACCCACGGCTGGTTTCCTTTCAATTTCTGTTGCAGCAAAGACAGTCAATAAACAATACAAAAGGCCGGGTAGAATTGCTCTACCCGGCCTTGGGGAATTCTCAACACGCCGATCTGGCCGCCGCGTTATAGCTCGCTCGGATTGGCTTCCAGGGCGAAGCTGCCGTTGTCGGCCACGGGCATAAGCGGCATCCAGGTCTGGCCCGAAACGGTTCGCGACTTGGCGTTGCCGCGAGGATAAAACGATAAGCCGGCGGAAACGTTCCACGTCTCTTCCGCAAAGCGATCGTCATCCGAACCGCCGCTGGTGCTCGGCATGATGTAGTTGAAACCGGCGAACAGAGCCATGTTCTCGGCGATCGGCACGTTGGTGTTGGCTCCAATGATCCAGTCGCTCGCGTCTTCCGCGAAACCCGTGTACACCCGCGCGTCGGTGCCCCACGGGAACTTGACGTGATAAAAGGCACTGTACTGATTCTGCACGTCGACGCGAGAATCAGAAGCCGCGATGCCGTCCGAGGCTTCCTCAGATCCACCGATGCCAACGCTCGCCTGAAGTCCGACCTCGTTGCGATGATCCAGTGCGTAGCCGATTTGGCCACGGAGCTGGAAAAAGCTCCACTCGTCGGCACCTTCACCGGCGTTGTCGGTGAACATCGAGTCGAGGACCAGGCCCCAACCGATGCGACGTACTTCGCACTCGGTTCCGCACAGGTTGCTGCGGCTGAAAAGACCAGTGGTGATGAACAGTTGGTCCTCAATCGACGATGCTTCAGAAACGCTTTCGCGGCCGTGGAAGTCATAGCCGGCGTAGCTTAGGCCGAACTGGAACCCGATCTGGCGATCTTCGAGTCTCGGCAGCGGGGCACCCATGTTGAAACCGACGCGGAAACCAAAGTTGTTGTTTCCGTCGTCATCGATTGGACCCTTCCATGCGTCGACGGCCGAGAAGATATACAGGTTATCTCGCAGACCGTCACAGCTCGGCTCCTCGCAGCACGGGGAAATGCTGCCTTCGAGCGTGACGCCGTTGCCGCCATTCATCGGAATTGGTTGCGGGGTTTGCTGACTCTCTTCGGCCGAGGGCGTGCGTAAGCCGGCGAGATGGACATCGAGTTCTTCCAATTCCAATTTGCTCAGCGTGCGTGTTGCTTGCTTCAAAATCAACCGGCGCTCGCTGGCGTCCAACACATTGTCCTGCATGGCGTCATCGATCAACGAATCGATCTGGGCGAGGTGGTCTGGAATGCCCGTGATGATCTCATTCGCCAGTGAGACTTTGGCTGGAGCATCGGTCGATTTGGGCGCGGAACCGGCCCGAGCATAGTTAGTCGTGGATCCTACCACGACGGCGGCGCACCCGAGCGTACGCAAGATCCGTTTGAAACGACTTTCTGACTTCTTCATTTCGTCCCTCCCTGGACTTCGTTCAGGCCGGCCTCGTTTTCGGATTGCCTGGTTACTTGGCCGCCAATTGGGTTCGTGAATCCGTTCTTTACCATCGATACGCTTTTGCCGATGGTGACATCCCAAGTGATCGGTTTTTCTGGACAATGGATTCAAATGATTGAAACCATCGGCAATAGGGCGTAATGCCTGTCTGGGTCCTGCGGTTAATGACCCCCTGCGCAAGCGAGACATTGCTACGGACCACGCGGAATTTGCTGCCAGAAATCGGCGGTGGAACGACGAGCTGGGTCAGCCCGGCAAACAATTACGGTGGTAACGATTTTCACGGCGTGTCATTATGGACCTGCTTCCGGCGCTCCACGGAAGGTGAAAACGTGCAATGGACGACGCCAAGACCATCAACGAAATAGCCGCGACCGGATCGGAACGTGTCGAGCCGGTGCATCGCCGCATCTGGCGGCGTGTGCGGCGGCCGGTGTGGGTCGCCGTGCGAATCTACCTGCTGGGGATGCTCATCGCGATGTTCTTCGAGGAAAAACTGATCTTCTTTCCGACTCGGTTTCCTGGCGGCGAGTGGCAGCCGGCTGGGCTGAGCGTGGAGGACGCCCACTTCACGACGGCAGACGGTGTTCAAGTACACGGCTGGTACTGTGCGGTGCGCGAGCCGCGGGGCGTGGTGCTCATGTCGCACGGCAACGCGGGAAATATCTCGCACCGGGCCGACGAAATCCGGCTCTGGCAACGGCATCTCAAAGTTTCCGTGTTCATTTACGACTACCGTGGATTCGGGCGAAGCGGCGGCAGCCCGAACGAAACGGGAGTTTATGAAGACGCCCGAGCGGCCTATCGCTGGCTGGTGGAAGAGAAGAAGCTGCCCGCAGACCAAATCGTGCTGCGTGGCGAATCCATCGGCAGTGCCGTTTCCCTGCAACTCGCACTCGAAGTGCCGCACCGCGCGCTCATCATGGAAAGCCCGTTTACGTCCGCCGTCGAAATGGGCCAGCGCAGTTTCCCCTGGCTGCCCGTCCGGCTCGTCATGCGCAACCGCTTCGATTCCATCAACAAAATCAGCCGATATCGCCGGCCTTTGCTCATCACGCACGGCACGAATGACTCGATCGTGCCACATTTCATGGGGCAGAAACTCTTTGATCGAGCGAACGAGCCGAAGCGGTTCTACTCCGTTCCGAACGCCGATCACAACGACGTGCCGTTCGTCGGAGGCTCCGCTTACTTCCAGGCCATCTCAGAGTTTCTCAACGATTTGTGAACATTCGGGATTGTATCAACCTATCGCTTGCCGAATCCGCTTGACCGATCTGGCTGCCCGAATAGAATGCCGGCCCGCAATTGCGACGCGGTGGGATGGAGAGGAGCACAATGTCTGACGGGATGGGCTCAGAGAACGGGCCCGCAATCACCTCGGAATCAGCAACTTGGCGGCGGACGCTGCGGCTTTCACTGGCCGACGCGGCCCTTTCCACCACCCTGCAGACGCTCACCGCCGGTGTCTTCATTACCGGTTTTGGTTTGGCGCTCGGTGCGAGCCAGGTCCAGATCGGCCTGCTCGCCGCACTCCCCACGCTGGGCAATGTCGCACAGATCGTCGGTTCCTACTTCATCGAGCGAACCGGCCAGCGCAAGACTCTGTGTCTCGTGACCACGGCGATCGCACGTTCAGTCTGGTTCGCAATCCTGCTGACTCCATTTTTGTGGAGGGCGAGCGCGGCGGCACTGGTCTGGGCGATCGTGCTCATGCTCGCATCATCGAGCGCCCTGGCGGCTATCGGTGGCGTGGCCTGGCTGTCGTGGATGAAGGACTTGGTGCCGAACGGCCGGCGGGCCGATTTCTTGAGCCGGCGAAACCAGATCGGCACGGGTCTGGCCCTATCGCTCAGTATTGTGGCCGGTTTGTTTCTCGATTGGTGGGAGATTCATCATTCCGAACCACTCACCGGGTTTGCCGTGGTTTTCGCCGTTGCCGCGTTGTGCGGGCTGGCCGCGGTGCCGTTTCTGCGAGCGACCCCGGACGTGCCACTCCCGACGCGGGCAAGCCACGAACCATTCACAAAACTCATCACGCTCCCTGTGCGAGACCGCAATTTTCGCAGCCTTGTGTTCTTCTATGCTTATTGGAACTTGAGCGTCAACCTGGCCGGCCCGTTCTTCAATGTTTATATGCTTCGCGAGTTAGACCTGCCCTTCTGGTATGCAACGTTGGTCAACACGCTGGCGGGCGTCGCGAGTCTCGTCACAAATCGCTTCTGGGTTCGACTCAGTTCGCAATTCGGATACAAGCCCGTGGTCTTTCTGGCCACGCTCGGCAATGCGTTCTTCCCACTCACCTGGCTGTTCGTCAGCCGCGAATGGGCGTGGGTGCTGCTCATTACACATTTGACCGGCGTGTTCAACTCGGTGTTGGTGCTCGGTCCGACCAACATCATGTTCAAGCTCGCACCGGATCGAAATGCGTCGGCCTATCTGGCGGTCTTCAACGCCGTAGTAGGCCCTGCGACCGCGCTCGCTCCCGTGCTGGGCGGCGTGCTGGCCGGTGCGATGTCCGGCATGAGTTGGTCCCTCGGCCCACTGGTGATCGAGGGGATCAAGTTTATCTTTTTGTTTTCCTTCGTTCTCCGTCTGAGCAGCCTGCTACTGTTGCATCGCGTGGCCGAACCCGAGGCGGAGGCCGTTCGTCATGTCGTTCGCGTGCTGCGCAACGTGAAGATTCCAAACCTGATCGAAGACGCACACGCAACCTTGGCCCTGCGTCGCGAATCTCGTCGCCGCCGCGTGCCGGCACCACACTTCACTCATGGATCAACAGGCTCGGTTTCAAACCAACCCACCGAGCACAGCAAGTCGCGGATATCAAAGTAAGCGGTCCTGCCAGGATTATTCCTCGAAGATCGAACTGAGCCTGAGCACGCTCTGTGTTACAATTCGACCTCCAACCTCAAGTAAATCATTCCTCAGGAGCACGCCCATGAAACTCACCGACCAATCCGGAGGACCATCGAGCCGTCCTACTCGCCGCGATTTTGTGAACTACGCCGCCGCAGTCGCCGCCGCGAGCACTGTGCCTACTAAGTCAGGTCGCACTCTGAAGGCCGACGACACTCGGCCGCAAGTCACCCGGAAGACAAGAATTCGCATTGGAACGCGCATCAACCCGGCGTGGATGCAGAGCGAAAACGACAACGACCTGCGGTTCCTCAAGCAAATCGGCGTCGACTACGTGGACATCGAGCTGATCATGGTTAAGGGATACCAGGATACCGGTTGCTTCACAAAGGAATCGCTGCGTGAACTCATCGATCGGTTTGGCGCGGTGGGTCTGCGAATCGAGCGGGCCAACGCACTTGGGCCGTTCATTTTGAACGCGCACCTCGGCCGGCCCGAGGGTCAGGCCGAGATCGATAACTTGAAGCGGATCGGCGAAATGCTGGCGGAGGCTGAGATCCCTGTCTACGGCATCCAGGCCTGCCAGGCGTCACAGCATATCGATGGATCGCGAAACGGCTGGAACCGCAAGCAAGGCTGCGGCGGCTACGATTATCCCGCATTCGATCAAGCCGCGGCTGAGTCATCGGCGCCCAAGCCGAAATATCCGGTCACTCCCGATCAACTCTGGAAGGGATTGCTCAACATCTATCGACAAGTCGTACCGGTCGTCGAAGGCAGTAAGACGCGAATTGCAATGCACGGCAATGATCCGCCACTCTACGAATACCTGGGCAGCCCGCAGATCCTCTGCCGGTTCGCCGACTTCGACCGCCTGTTCTCGGAAGTGCCGAGCAAACACAACGGAATCACGTTTTGCGTGGGCACACGCTACGAATCAGGCCAGGATGTTTTCGAGGGTATCAAACACTTCGGCCGCCAGGGAAAACTTTTCCACGTGCATTTTCGCAACGTGCGAGGGACGCTGCCGGCCCAACGCGGCTACTCCGAAGTCTTCGTGGACGATGGCGATCTCGATATGGCCAAGGTCGTGCGCTCGCTCGATGAAGTCGGTTACGACGGCGTGATCGATTACGATCACGCAATTGGAATCACCGGCGACCGGCCGTTGCCCAAACAATACATCGCGTTTGCGGTGGGTTACATGCGTGGGCTGCTCTCGTCTTTGTGAACATCAGCGAGGATGAATAATTATTTCTACTGCGGATTCTTGGAGCCGAGTTCTCCTCGCCATGTGATTAGATCGCGGGGCACGTGGTTCCAATCAAACGATGAGACCAGATCAGGCGGCATGCACTCGCTTCCGCGCGGCGACAGCCCGCTCCAAAAGGCAAGCAGGCCGACCAATTGGGATGCGGTGAATCCCTGTTTACGAAACGTGGCGATTCGTGTGTCGCCATGCCGCTTGGCCAGGCGCCGGCCGTCCGGACCAACGACGAGCGGTACGTGGCGGAATGTGGGTGCGGTGAGATCGAGCGCTTCGTAAAGCAGAAGTTGACGCGGCGTGGAGGCAATCAGATCGTCGCCGCGCACGACTTCCGAAATGCCCATCGCCGCATCATCGACGACGACGGCGAGCTGATACGCGGCAGTGCCGTTCCCCTTACGAACGACGAAATCGCCGACCTGATCCGCAACGTCTATGGCCAGCGGACCGTGTTGCAAATCTTGGAACGCGATGGGGCCAGGTCGGACGCGGAACCGAATGGCCGGCGGCCGGCTGGCCACTGTGCTTGCCGCCTCTTCAGAATCGAATCGGTCGCGACACGTTCCTGGATAACGCGGACCTTCTTCGCCGGGATGTGGCGCCGACGCGGCCCGCTCGATGTCGCCTCGCGTACAAACGCACGGGTAAACCAGTCCCTGCTTACTGAGATTTCCTATGGCGATTTCGTAGAGAGCCGTTCGATCCGTTTGAACATACGGCCCGTGCGGCCCGCCGCGGTCGGGGCCCTCGTCCCAATCCAGACCAAGCCAACGCAAGTCTTCGATCGCAGACTCCACCGCTCCGGACTTGATGCGAGGGCCATCCAGGTCTTCAACTCGCAGCACGACGCTGCCACCCTGCGCGCGGATCGAGAGCCATGCGAGCAGAAAGGTGCGGGCATTTCCCAGGTGCAGTGCCCCGGTCGGCGACGGTGCCAGGCGACCGCGAATCATGACCGCAATGCCTCCATGCGACTCAGCAATCGTTCCCGATCGCGCCCCACAGTTCGAGATGCCGCGAATAGCACGACAACCAACACGACAGCGAGCGCCGGCACAATGTACATCGCCTGGTGCAGCCCGATGGCGCGAAATTCATCGGCAATCGCCGGCCGGCCGGTGGGTCCCACGGTCACGGTCACTCCGGCAGACTGAGCCGCACGGGCTGCCAGCGAGTCGCTGATCCAGCCGGTGGCGACCGGACCCAGAATTGCGCCCAGCATGTACATCGCAAAAAAGTAGATGGCCATCGCCGTCCCGCGCAACGACGGCTCGATGATGTCTTGAATCGATGCGTACACGGTGCCGTAGTAAGCCGACATCATCGCGTAGGTCAGCACGAGCCAGAATGCAAACGGCCAGGGATTGCCGGAGGGAACGGCCAGACCCAGCAGGATGAGCGGAACTGCGATCGTGATGGCTCCGCAGCTCACCTCCAGGCGGCCACTCGGCCGCGAGCGAAACGCCGCATCGCCGAGCCAGCCGGCCAGGAACATGCCCAAAGCGCCGATCCCCCAAACCAACCCGCTCGCAAATCCAGCCTCGGTGCTGTCCATCCGATGGTAGCGGCGGATCACCGAGGTCAAGAACGTCCCCAGGGCGTACATGTTGAAGTTGTGAACCGCCCCTGAAATGATGATCCACCACATCGTCGGCCGGCTCAGCACTTCGCGTAGCGCCTGAGCGAACGGCAGCGGCGCGTGGGACGATGGTACCTGATCCGCGTGTCCTCGGTCCGTTTCTTTGATGAACAAAATGGCGAAGGCGAGTAACAGTCCCGGAATGGCGGGAATGTAGAACGCAGCCTGCCATCCATAATTTCGCGCGATCCAGCCGCTCAGCACCGAGCTGATGCCCAAGCCGAGCGGCAGACCGATCATGAAAATCGATAGTGCCCGCGCCCGTCGCTCCGGCGGGAACAGGTCGCCGATCAGCGAGCTGGCGGTCGGCGCACAACTCGCCTCACCGACCCCCACGCCCAACCGGCAGACGAAGAGCGACCGGAACCCCGTTGCCATTCCCGACGCAGCCGTCAGAAAACTCCACACGGCCACGCCCGCACTCAGAATCCACGTTCGTTTCCAAACATCGGCCAAACGTCCGAGCGGCACTCCCACGAATGCATACAACAAAATGAAGGCGGTTCCAAGCAGCCCCAGATCGCGATCCGAAAGCTCCCATTCTTTTCGGATGTCGTCCTGAACCACCGGCAAAATCTGCCGGTCGTAGAAGTTCATGAAGTTGATGCCGCAGAGCACAGCGAGCGTGAGGAAGGCGCGGGGACGGGCGGAGTCGTTTTGCATTAAATGATGCCAAACCGCAGTGTTGGAATGACGAATGACGAAGCTCGAATGTCTAAGGAAAAACGAAGCTCAAATGACGAAACCGGCGACTGCGTCATTCGAGCTTGGTCATTCGGGCTTCATTAGACATTCGAGCTTCGTCATTCGGCCTTCTTGTTTAAGCTTTGCTTCATAAACTCGATCACGGTCTCCCCGACCTCGTGTCGATCAACGCCGTTGAAAAAGTGGTCGGTTTCGAGCCAGACTTTTTTCGTGCCCTCGCCCGCGGCGTTGTGCAGGGCGTCGGCGAACGGACGCGGGACGAGTTGGTCTCTAGTTACGTTCAGCAAGAGCAGGGGACGCGGAGCGATCAGGCCGACGTGGCGGACGGGGTCGATCGAAACCGGTTTTTCCTTGGATTCGTCCGCCTGCTTGACGTCTAAAGCCCCGGCGAGACCCAGAAAATTGCCGCCACCGACCATCGAGCCCATCGCCTTGATGCGCGGGTCGTGCGCGACGTATGGGACGCCGGTGATAGCGCCCCAGCTTATTCCGACGTAGCCCAACCGATCCGCATCGACGTCCGATCGCGAGACGAGATAGTCCACGGCGCGGCTGTAGTCGCCGCAGTATTGCAGAAAGATCTCGCGGCCTTCACTGCTGAATAGCCAGTCCGTCTTTTTTTGATCGGCCGTCTTTCGCTCGCCGCGCCCCGGTGAATCGATCGTGAGCACGACAAAACCGTGTGCCACGAACTGGCGGCCGAGATCGACAATGTAATTCACCTTCTTGTCGCCGCCGCTCCCGTACTGCAGCAGCACAGCAGGATTCTTCGGCTGGGACTTCTTCGGCAAGTAAAGAAACGCCGGCACACGGTCGCCTTTGATGCCGTTGAATTCCACTCGAAGCTGCACGTGGTCGTCGCCCGTGGCGACTTCTTTCTCGGTCGCCTCCAGCGGCGCTTTGTGATTGGTCTGGTACGGGCAAACTTTCGTCGCACTGGGCGACGAATCGTCGGCCCACGCAGAGGCGCCGAGCGCCAACAGTGCAACAAAAAACGGGGCAGTGCGCAGCGTGGTCATAGCAGTTCCTTTTTCACTCAATCTTGTTTCACTTCTCTACTGAGTGCGTGCAACGATCAGCTTCATGGTTGTCGTGGCCCCCTTGTCGAGCCAGAGATAGGCCTGGTTGACATCGTCGAGCGGAATGACCCGCACCTCGTTCGGCCGCACCTTGCCGAGACTGATGGCCTGGCCGTCGGCTGCCTTGATTCCGGCGGCGTGAACGCGAGCCGGGCCGTGGCATTCGATCGCCAGCGAGTAACCTTTGAGGGCCTGCTTCGAGGGGTGCCGGATCACGGTGTAGCGCGATTCCTTGTCGATGCCGCCGGTCCAGGTACGTTCGATTTGAAATGCCGTCCCGGTTCCCACGTTTGTCATTCCGCGGTCCGGGTCCACCTCGTTACCTGCCCCGACCTCGACCGCGTGATCGCAAAACTTGCACGCGACTTTTTGCCCCTTTAACTCGGGCGGAATCCGCAAGATCCGACCGCAACCTGGACAACGCTGTGAGAGACGTTCTGCTGCGACTGTCGTGCTCATGGCCCTGCCTTTCCTCTCAGATACCTTGGAATTGAACCTCCGGACGTGCGAGCGGCCCTTCCCTGCCGTGCCTCCTATTGTGCGCTTCGCCGCACGGAATCTCAATTGTGTATTTGCCATGCGGCCTTTTCCGACCACTGAACAGCCGGAAAGAAGCGGTTTTGCTATTGATATCGACACTCGGCCACAGCAAGCGACTTGGCGATCGCACGGGCAAGTGGTACTTTGTGCATCTCCGCCCACCCGCTGTCGATCGTATGGAAAGGACACGCCCATGGAGCCAACGCATGTTCCAAGATGGACCGATCAACGGGGTGATTTTCAAGCGGCTGCAGCATTTTCACGATCCGCGCGGCTGGCTGTGCGAGCTGTTCCGCCACGATGAACTTGACCCCGAGTTCCTCCCGATGATGACGTATATTTCGATGACCTTGCCGGGCGTGACTCGCGGGCCGCACGAGCATCGCGACCAGGCCGATCTTTTCTGTTTCATCGGGCCGTCCAATTTCAAACTTTACATGTGGGACAATCGACCCGATTCGCAGACATACCGCAACCGGCAGGCCGTCACCGTGGGGGCAGACAACCCGCAATCCGTGATCGTGCCAGTGGGTATTGTCCACGCCTACCAAAACGTCGGCACCGAGCCCGGCATTGTGTTTAATGCGCCAAACCGCCTGTATCGCGGGCCCGGCCGCACCGAGCCGGTGGACGAGATTCGCCACGAGCACAACGACCAGACGGTTTTTACGATGGACTGGTAACAACGAGTGACAACCATCATGAGACATCAAGCATCGAATGATCGAAGACCGCGTCCCGTTGCGAGGATGGTGTTTCTAACCGAGGTCTTGCTAGCTGCTGCAGTCAGTGTGGGGCAAGAGCCTCCGCCGGCCGCGTACCCGAACGGCAAATTGCTGGTCGAGCCGCGCGACCTCAAGAAGGCGATCGACACGTCGAGTGTGCTGGTTCTCGATGTCCGGCCGGCAGCCGACTATAAGCAGGGGCACATTCCTGACGCGATCTGGGTCGACGTCGATGAATGGACGAAGCTGAGCCGTTCATCGGGAGCGATGACCAATGCCAAACTCTGGTCCGAACAGCTTGGCAGCCTTGGCGTCCAGCCCCAGACTCCCGTGGTCGTGTACGACGCGACGACAACTCCCAACGCGGGCCGCGTGTGGTGGCTGATTCGCTACTCCGGGCACCCAGACGTACGGCTGCTGAACGGCGGACTCGCAGGATGGCGAGAAAGCGGCGGCACGCCCGGCGACGACGACGTGCCGATTGTGAAAACGAATTTCGAGCCAAAGTTCCAGCCGCAAATGCTCGCCGATGCGAAGTCGGTGAAGGGCATGATCGGTCAGGTCGGCACGTGTCTCATCGATTCACGAACTGCGGCCGAATACACCGGCCAGCAGGCCCAAGGCCCGCGCGGCGGCCGAGTTCCCGGCGCGAAGCACGTCGAATGGAAAGACTTTCTCAACAGCCGCGGGCAATTCAAGCCCGCCGACGAAATCGCCAAACTGCTCGCAGCAAGAAAGGTCGCGGCGGAACAAACGGCTGTCACCTATTGTCAATCCGGCGGCCGCGCGTCGCTCGATGCATTCGCACTGGAATTGATGGGCTTCAAGAACGTGAAGAACTACTACGGCTCGTGGGCCGAGTGGAGTGCCGACAGCGATTTGCCGGTAGAAAAAGGCCCGTGACCCGACTTCAAAAGATGATGTTGTGGATCCTGCGCCAGAGCCATCGCTGGGACCGGATCAGCGGCCGAATGCTCGGCCAGGCCCGGTACCAAAAGCTGAAAAACTTCGGCTGGAAGCTCTATCTGAATGAAGCCACGCGACCCACGCGTCAGAAAGCAAATCAGAAGGAGCAGGACCAGCGCGTTGAGCCCTAACCCGGATTATTCATGCCTCTACACAAGCCCGACGCGCAAGCGAGTGGTGGCAAACGACTTTCCCTCGCTTGCGCGTTTTGAAGTTGCGCTTTTTGTGTCTTCATTAGA
>Ga0247727_10011710_pt1 | contig 15229 bp, 8 predicted proteins | sample WisWelCaveWW1625_FD_202498 | JGI IMG/M metagenome (GOLD analysis project Ga0247727, IMG submission 202498) | Biofilm microbial communities from Wishing Well Cave, Virginia, United States - WW16-25 | ecosystem: Environmental > Aquatic > Deep subsurface > Groundwater > Cave microbial mat | place... | reverse complement strand
CGTATAGCCGGTCTGGAAACCCCGCGAGTCCTGCTTTGCGGTCATCAGGTGATTGGAATCGTACGTGTAATGGATTTGAGAGCCGTCCGGGTTTGTAAACGAAACCAGGTTTCCGGAGCCATCGATTGTGATAGCTGTGGCTCGTCCGGATGGATCTATCACTGAGGAAAGCTTTCCTCCGGCATATTGAAATTGAAACACCAGGTTTTCACTTTGGGGGGAACCTGCATTTCGGTAAGCAGTCCCGCCGAATCGTACCGGTAAAATTTATCTCAAATCCTCTGATTGTTGCGCCAACATTCTAAGGGCTCGATCAACGCATTTCCGAACGAAACTTGACTTGTCTCTAGCCACTGCTATAAGGGGAGCCTTTGCTCGAAGATCTTTGATCCTGCCAAGGGAAAGTGCAACCAGACCACGGAGTCGGTCATTATCATCCGATAGCAATGAAGACAGCGGCTGCACCGCACGCGGATCACGCATTATCCCCAGTGAATACGCGGCGGCCTCACGAACGTCCACATATTCCAGTGACTTCAGCGTTTTAGCATAGGCCTTTAGCCTGACCGAATGATTGAGAAAATCCTTCCCATATTTCCAAACTTCACGAGCTGCTGGGTCTTCCAAAGCCTTCAGGAGTGGCTCGAATGCTCTAGAATCCTTCAGACTTCCTAAAGCACGGGCAGCAGCATATGCAACGTATGGGCTCTCATCGTCAAGTGCGATTACTAAGGCATTGAGTGAACTGGGATCTCGTAGGGCCGATAGGGCGCGAGCAGCCGATGCGCGCACCCGCTTGTCGGTATCAGCTAGGGCTTTAACAAGGTCGGGTATTGAATTCCGATCATTGATTTTACCCAATGCATACACCACAGCTTCACGTATGCTGGGGTTTTCATCCCGAATAAACAAGATCAGATCATCCAAGACGCGGCAGTTCCCAATTTTACCAAGGCATCTTATTAGAGGCTCTGCGGTTGCCGGAAGCCTTCGTGGGTTTCTCTCCCTTACTTCTCTCAAATACTTAAGCACGGGCTCCACCATCGAAGGATCCTTGATACGTGACAGCTCAACAGCAGATTTAAAACTTTCCATATTATCCAAGCTGTGGAGCTGGCCAAACAACCTCTGTATCGTGTGGTTTCGATTCATATAAGCAAATTATTCATACCGTTTCAACGGTACGTCCCTCTTGCAATTAGTAAAGTCCCGGCATCCTAACCACTGGAACTCCACGCAACCTTTAGGTTTTTCACCGAATGCGTCTGGCCCACTGTCTTGCTTACATACATATACGCATTTGAAATAACCCAGTGAGATCTCTTTTCCCGAGAATAGCGAGCAACGTTTGTTTTCACAAAATCTGGAAACGTCAAGAGTGCAGATACCTGCGCATGCGGCCGCGGAAGCATTGAATATTGCATCGCTTTGTGATGCTAAAACACATCCAAGAACGCAACCACCAAAATCTTGAGCGCCTTGGCATCCAATGGCGCAACCACCGTATACTCCAACAGCGAGAGATGCTAGGCACGTCAGGCAGAAGGCACCGACTGGAACTTCGCCCGTTGGGTCCTTGAACATTATAGGACTGTTGCGCGTATATCGGTATAAGTCCATACCCGTGCCGAAATCTCGTGGATCCTCGCTGATGAATCTCCCTGTCGAGGGCTGGTAATATCGTGCTCTGTAATAGTAAAGGCCCGATTCCGAATCGAATTCGCGAGAGGTGTAGGAGTAACTGTCGGCTGCACCCGACGGTTGCTGCCCGAAGGAGTCGTATGTATTTGACAGGAATATTGTTCCGGAGGAGTCGGTTAGACGAACAATGCTCCCCAAAAAATCTGTGATGTATGTTTGTTGCCCGGTTGATTCTTTTGCCGCAATAGGCTCATCGATGCCGGGACCTTGCTGAAACCAACGAATCAGGGTGTTTCCCCCATCGTACTCGGCAAGCATCTTTTGACCTTCGTAAAGAAAACGTGTAATGCTTGTTCCTGCACTGCTTGCTACCGATTTTTCGATTCGGTTTCCAGCGTAGTCGTAAGCGTAGGCAGCGGATGCCGGCTGTGTTGTGCTGCCCCCGCCCGGCGTCAGCGTAAACGCTACCATTCGGTTTTGCGAATCAAAAGTGTACGTGTGGATATCCCCGTTCATTTTGTTTGTCTTGCCTGTGAGATTCCCGTCCGCATCGTAGGTGTAAAGCCAATCCTGATCCTCAAGTAACCGGTTTGCATTATCGTAAGAATAGAAACTGGAAAGGTGCGATGTCAAACGGTTGCCGGCTGGATCGTAGCTGAAGGACTCTGCCGGCTGATTGCTGTGGGATGCTGCTACGAGTTGATATGCGTTGTCATACGTGTAGGCGTGCGTAACCGCTCCATCTTCGGTGCGCTGAATCCGGTTTCCGGCACCATCGTAAACATTTTGCTCTGAGTAAACGGGATTTCCCGCTTTCGAATACGATAGAAGCTGCAGGCGTGACGCCGAGTCGTACGTATAAGCAGAGGTAATGCCGTTTTGATATGTCATAGCGGACAACCTGCTATTGTTGTCGTACGCAAAACTCGTACTGCCAAGCTGGGAATGGGCCTGAGAAAGCAGACGGTCAAGCAAATCGAACACGAAGGCTTCAACGCCTGTTGGATCGGTACGTGTGGTTACATTGCCGTTCAAATCGTACTCATAGCTGATCGTCGCATTGGGCTGATGAAATTGCGGCGCTCCTCCGGTAGTGACCGAAAGCCGCCGCGAAAGCGCATCGTAAGTCATAGCGAGCTTGCTGTCGGCATCCTGCGCCAATGTGAGGTTACCCAGATCATCATACTGCAAGGTGGTCGTATCTTCCGGTGTGACAATCGAAGTCAACTGGTTTGCCGCATCGTAGTTGTATGTGGTTACAAGTCCGCGGCGATTGGTCACCGTCTTGAGGTTGCGATTGAAATCGTAAGTGTTTCGTCTTATCTGCCCCAGTGGATTCGTTGCCGATAGGACCTGTCCGATTTCGTTGTACGTAAAACTTGTTGTGTGGTTATTTGGATCGGTAACTGAAGACAGAAGCGATGTAGAACCGGTGCATCCGGGACATCCTGAAGCGGGCACGTAGGTGTAAGAAACGACCGATCCGCGAGCATCCGTAACGGAGATGACTCTATCCATCAAATCGTAAGCAGTAGTCGTTTCCTTCCCTTCGGGATCGCGGACGGTTGTTACGTTACCCCGGTTGTCATAAAAATAGGTTGTGGAGTTGATCAATGGGTCAACGATGGATTCGAGATTTCCAAGCGCGTTGTAGTTGTATTCGGTTTCGTTACCAAGCGGGTCGATCGAGCGGATGACCTGACCCCGGCTGTTGTATTCGGATGAGGATATGTGTCGGCAAAACGTTTTTTCTGGACGAATCGTTGATGGACGGAGTCACCGGACTCTCCGGAAGCGGTCCGGCCTACATCTATGTGGTGATCGAATCACTGGCAGAAGCCGGCGTCAAACTCGGGATTCCGCGCGAAGTCTCAACTTTACTGGCGGCTCAAACCATGTTCGGCGCCTCGAAAATGGTCCTGGAATCAAAGTCTCACCCTGCACTGTTAAAGGACATGGTAACGACACCTGCGGGTTGCACAATAGACGGGCTCCTGGAACTCGAAGAAGGAAAACTGCGGGTGACTCTGATCAAAGCCGTTGTGAAAGCTGCTGAACGCGCCAGAGAACTGGTCGGTAAATAGGGCTGCTTCTGCCGAACATCCCCTTTTCCGACAGCGCCCCGGTACTAAATGTGAAGGAACACCATTTCCTGCAGTGATTTTGCGGCTCAGCGAGCGGGCCGTTTTTTGCGCTCTAAAATCATCTTCAATAGGAGGACAGCTATGTTGATTTGTATCAATATTCAAAGCATGCCAGGTATCAATACAGAGACCATTTCCTGCTCGTGAAACACCTGAACGCGGTTAAAGCCACTGGGGAATTTTAATCGTCGCCAGACAGAGGTATTCTTGGCCAGCTTCAAGAAAGAGGTTTGTTCAGGTGAACACCGCTCTTTTTAACTCTTAATTAACCCCGTATGAGTCGCAACCAACGTTGTGTTAACGCAAAGTTTTACATGCCGCGATCGTCGCCATACAGAAAGAATGAAGACCGTCAACGATCAACTCACCGAAACGATCATTGCTTGCATCATCAAGGTTCACCAAATCCTGGGGCCTCCATTTAGCCATGGATGATGAATACCTTATCATCCATAGACCCAGCATCATGAAAAGAATAGCTGCGATTATCTTCGAAATAGCCCTTCTAACGTCAAAATCTGACGGGACCATGCCGGAAATCACTGGTAGCAGAAGATCCACTTTGCAGCCTTTGCGTTAAATTCCTGTTTGGTTGCGGCTCGTCCGCGTTAGACCGTTACATCTCAAATCTTTGCAAAAAAAGCAAAGAAATTTGGTGAGAATTTGATGCCAATCTTTGACTGGCAGCTGGCTGGCAACAATCGCAGATGCAGATCCGTAACGTCCTTCGACGATTTCGAGAAAGTCTTTCGTTTCTCCCGATGAAAGTGGCGAAAGAGCAAAATCGTCCCGAAGTCTACCGCCCGTACTGGGACCTAATCAACTTAGTACGAGTAAACGAGTTCGTTACGGTGTCCGGCGTCCTTCAATCTTAAAAGACGAATAACGGTCGTCATCATAGGCCAGCGAGATTTCAAATCCGTTGCAATTACTATAAAGCCACTGATGGACTTTTTCAAAGGATTGCCGAATCTTCATGCTGGACAAAAGTGCGGATTGAGGCCGCTTATACATTTTCTTGAGCTCTTCTGGGTCAAAGGCTGAAGCATGATTCTTCTTATGAACACATGTGAGTTCCAACTTTACCTGCCTGTTGATTTCATTTGCTAATTCCAGCGCCGACAGTTCAAGTTCCTCCTCATGTTTATTAAACACTTCGTTCGCAAGGGATCCAACGGAAGTGCTGCAAATCTTGAACTTATAACGATTCTCCGTCATCTTTCCAGGGACTATTATCACCTCAAGTTTATAATCGAGTGGAGTTTCACCAGAATCATAGTTACCTTTCACAGTTTTAGAAACGGATTCTCCCTCACTGTCACTCGGACAATCTTGTGCAGCTAGGTGGGGAGCCAGCAGATGAGAGCCGAGCAAAAGACAACCAAGGACTAAAGGCAGCGCGCATTTATTCATGAATTCCTCCTGACTTGTTCGAATTTTTAACAGTATTGTAGAAACAATGCCCGAAATAGGCTGGACCGTCCTCGGGAACGGGCGTTTCAACAGGTAACCTAATCAAATTTGGTAACATTGTTCCCAGGAAGCACAACAAGTAGTTTTCACGATAGCTATCGCTGGATTGGTCCAAGAGGGATAGCACTCGCAAATGAAAATGCAAGAACAAGACCCGGCTGCAGAGCAGAAACGCTGACACTTTTTATTCCGTTCCGTGCACTCGCTCAGGCAGTGCAACCAGTACGGTGGGTATTTTCGCGGATCTGGTTTTTTCTGATCGATCTGGCTCGGCGTGGGCGCGAGGCCGTAGGGGTCACTTAGGTTGAGCGGATTGTTGTGAACATAGGCATACGCTGGTTGCAGAAATTGTATAGAAGAACGGATGGCCTGAGCGTTGATCGGATCTTCGCTCGTAAAGCTTCCGATACCAGAGTTGTAATGCCTCGCTCGGTAATAGTAGAGGCCCGATTCCGAATCAAATTCCCTGCCGGTGTAGGAATAACGATCCGCTGCACCTGACAACTGCTGACCGAACGAGTCGTATGTATTTGACGCGAATGTTGTGCCGGTAGAATCCGTGAGGCGAACAATGCTTCCCAGGAAGTCGACAACGTATGTCTGTTGAGGGGTTGATTCTTTTGAAGCAATCGGTCGATCTATTCCAGGTCCTTGTTGATACGAACGAATGAGAGTGTTTGCTCCATCGTATTCAGCAATGATGTCCTGAGCTTCGTAAACAAAACGTGTTACGGTCGTTCCCGTTGTATTGGTTACGGATCTTTCGATTCGGTTTCCGGAGTAGTCATAACGGTAGCCAGCGGATACCGGCTGAGTTATGCTGGACGCTCCCGGAGTCAGCGCAAATGCGATGAGACGGTTTTGCGAATCAAAAGTGTACGTGTGGATATCCCCGTTCATTTTGTTTGTCTTGCTTGTGAGGTTTCCGTCCGCATCGTAGGTGTAAAGCCAATCCTGATCCTCAAGTAACCGGTTTGCATTATCGTAAGAATAGAAACTGGAAAGGTGGGATGCCAAACGGTTGCCGGCCGGATCGTAGCTGAAGGACTCTGCCGGCTGATTGCTGTGGGATGCAGCTACGAGTTGATATGCGTTGTCATACGTGTAGGCGTGTGTAATCGCAGCGTCTTCGGTGCGCTGAAGCCGGTTTCCGGCACCATCATAAACATTTTGCTCCGAATAAACAGGATTTCCTGCCTTCGAATACGATAGTAGTAGCAGACGCGAAGCTGCATCGTAGCTGTTGACGGATGTCACGCCGTTAGGGTACGCCATAGCAGATAATCTGCTATTGCCATACTTGTCACTTTCGCGATTGTATCGGTCTTTCTGTTGCGAAGGTAAACAGTTGTCCTTCCCATGGGATCTGTTACGCTGTCGATGCATCCGTTTGGGCCGGTATCGTAGGTCCATGTCTGCTCGTACCATCAATCAGACGCGCAGGCTGATCAACAGTCACGGCCGGAGCGGGGTTGGTTTCAGTTCCGGTTCCTGCCGGAACTGGCAACAAAAGAAAAAGCGCTTCGAAAAACCACGCCGGATGGACGCCGTTTCAGCCGATTCAAACCCAGCGATGCAGCGTTGAGGTTCCTTGCTTCCCTTTAAGATTATGCCGAGTTCGCATTGCTCTGCTGCAGCTCCAGAACAAAGATCTCCCCCTTTACTCGGCATAATCAACGCCTGTTCATACCTTCTTAGACCAAAGAAAAGCCACAACATCTACATTGGTGAGTGTCATTGGCATTGTCTTTATTGCACTTAGGACAATGCCAGATTTTGAGTTGGAAATGCTTTTCCCTTTCGTCGTGAAGAAAACAATCGATCGGGAAGCGGCTTTGACAACTTTCACATCGCAAAAAATCGTCAAGAACTTGGTAATTCCCGAATTCGAGATTATTGATGGTTTCTTGATCTCGAATCTGGATATGAACGCATGGTCGGGGTCGATTACAAGTCGGACAGGTAAAAGTGCCCGACTCTATTTTCTGCTCAACGGTCTTGCGACCAAAACGAATATCGAATTCGAATTCCATGGAACTTATCGCACTCTGCCAGGCAAGTTATTCCTCAGATTCAATCTGAATAAATGTGTCGCTGGAAGATACCATATGCATTGTGTTTGATAACTCGTTCGATGGGGCTTTTGTCTCCGCAACGTTGCACATTAGAAACGCGACTGCGCCTGACAACAGTCGGCGATCTTCAATATCAAAAAAGGCGACCCAAGTGCCTCGAGCAGAGAAATTAGACTTATCGCCTTTTGCGTTAATGGCTTCGGATGCAGGGATCGAAACATCACCATCCAATCGTGCACAGAGATGGGTTCCGATTCTTACGTATTTAGTGAGTTTCAGGTGAATTTGCACGTTCTTCTTATGGAGCACTCCGACTTCACGGAAGGACATTTCAACTGTCATATCTATAGATTCCCCCACCCTCAACGGCGTCTCGGGTACGATGAAAAACGCATACACAGATGCATTTAGCGGGTCGTTTAACTCTGTGTCAATTTTTCCGTTCTCTGGCATGTGCTTGAATAGAACCTGTTCCGAGAGGTTATTTTCAGTGGTCTCATCGCCGACCCTTACAGTTTGCTTAACACTGCCAAGCATGACTTTCGCGGTGCCACGACCTCGGCTGTCTATAATTACGAAGCCGTCCTCAGCAATAAAACTGTCCAGCGAACTCTCCTTACCGAATAGTCCTCCTTTTTGACTGACCTCGCTCTTCGAGGAATATCTATATCGATGTGCCCTAATTCGGGAGAAATCCCATCGAAAAACTGTAGCAGTAAGCACGGTGGTTTCTGGAAAATATTTTGCGCTGAGCTGGGTAAAGTAACGTGAATTCCGATGAGAAAGACAGTCCTTGAGATTACCTGAGAAGGCGTAATCCAAAGTTATAAGCGTGAATGTCCAGGCGAGGAATCCTAGCATGCAAAAAGAGACTCGGGGCAAAGCCTTCTCCTTTTCGAAGAGTTTGAACGTTAACTCCCGGTTACGGTTGTTCCGCAGCATGGCACCCAAAACTGGTAATTGAGTGTGGACCTTCCCTTCCACCAACCAGCCCAATGTCTGAGCCCTCCACAAGACCCTCCTACACCCTTGCCAAGAGTGACAAATGCGCAGCCAAAATCCCGCTTAAACTGGAAAGCGCCAGCCAAGTTATATCCGTCGGGAAAAACCGTTCCATCTTGAAGCTGAATCGTTGCGTTCCAGGTTACGACAATAGGCGGTGCGAAACCAGTGCCGCCACCCACCCCTTGGCCATTGACAACTGCAATCACCGATCTACCAGCAATGCATTCTGATTGGCAGTCGAAAACTAGACTGGTGAGTGATCCTAGTGGGGCGCGTGCAGTAGCTCCACTGTATCGACAACTCCATGCCACCAACCCAAGGGGATCGATCGATGCGATCGGATTATTGGAAACGTACAGATAAAAATGGATTCCACTTATGCGCCCGAAAGCGTCCTCACTGATAAACCTTCCGATGCCCGGTTGGTAATACCGCGCGCGGTAGTAGTATAGGCCAGATTCCGCATCAAATTCGCGGGCAGTGTAGGAGTAACGGTCCTGTGCGCCCGACAGTTGTTGTCCAAATGAATCATACGTATTTAACGCAATTGGCGTACCGGACGAATCGGTAAGTCGGATAATACTTCCCAGCAAGTCGGAAATGTATGTTTGCTGGCCTGTTGACTCTTTGGCAGCAAGCGGTTGATCGATACTCGGCCCCTGTTGATAAGAACGGATCAGACTATTCGCTCCATCGTATTCAGCAATGATGATTTGATCTTCGTAAATAAAGCGGGTAACCATTGTTCCTGCTATGTTACTTACCGATTTTTCGATTCGGTTACCGGAGTAGTCATAACGGTAGTCGGCTGTTACCGGCTGTGTTGTACTGAAGACTCCAGGAGTCAGTAAGAAGGCAATCATCCGGTTTTGCGAATCAAAGGTGTACGTGTGAATATCGCCGTTCATCTTGTTTGTCTTGCTTGTGAGATTGCCGTCTGCATCGTGGATGTACATCCATTCTTGATCTTCGAGTAGACGGTTCGCATTATCATAAGAATAGAAGCTTGAAAGATGCGATGTCAAACGGTTCCCTGTCGGATCGTAGGTGAAAAATTCGGCAGGCTGGTTGCTGTGCGATGCAGCGAGGAGTTGATACGCGTTGTCATATGTGTAAACGTGAGTGGTCGTTCCATCCTCGGTTCTCTGAATTCTGTTTCCGGCGTGATCGTAAACGTTTTGCTCAGAGTAAACAGGATTTCCTGCTTTCGAATACGACAGAAGCTGCAGGCGTGAAGCTGCATCGTAGCTGTAAGCGGATGTAACACCGTTTGCATACGTCATACCGGAAGTTCTGCTATTGTGGTCGTACGCAAAAGTCGTATTGCCAAGCTGCGAATGTGTCTGAGAAAGCAGACGGTCAAGCGAATCGAAGACAAACGCTTCAACGCCTGTTGGATCCGTGCGTGTGGTTACATTGCCGTTTAAATCGTACTGATACGTGATGGTTGCATTCGGCTGATGGTATTGCGCCGCTCCTCCGGTTGTAACGGATAGAAGCCGTGACAGTGCATCGTAAGTCATCACCAGCTTGCTGTCAGCATCTTCAGCGGATGTTAGGTTACCTGAAACATCGTACTGCAATATCTTCGTATCTTCAGGTGTAACAATCGATGTCAGTTTGTTTGCCGCGTCGTAGTTGTATGTGGTTACCTGTCCACGGCGATTCGTGACGGTCTTGAGATTGCGATTGAAATCGTACGTATTTCGCCTTATCTGGCCCAGTGGATTTGTCTCCGTTAATAGCTGCCCAATTTCGTTGTAAGTAAAACCCGTAGTGTGGTTGTTTGGATCGGTAACGGCAGACAGAAGCGATGTAGAACCGGTACAGCCGGGACATCCGGAAGCAGGAACATACGTGTAGCTGGTAGTGGAACCGCGCGCGTCCGTCACGGTGGTGACTCTATCCATCAAATCGTAGGCGGTTGTCGTTTCCTTCCCTTCGGGGTCTCGAACAGTCGTCACATTACCACGGTTATCGTAGAAATACGTGGTGGTATTGAGCAGTGGATCGACAATCGATTCAAGGTTGCCTCTGGCGTTGTAGTTGTACTGTGTTTCGTTGCCGAGTGGGTCAATTGAGCCGATGACCTGACCCCGGCTGTTGTATTCGGATGAGGATATATGGCCTTGTGCATCAGTTGTTGAAAGCAAGTTGCCATTCGCAGGATCGATGCTAAAAACCGTGAGGTTGCCTTTTGGATCTCGGCTCGATGTAACCTGATTAAAAGTCTGATCGTAAGTGAAAGTGCTTTTTGCTCCATTAAAGGATTCCGTTTGTGAAAGGAGATTACCTCGGCTGTCGTAAAGATAGGAGACGAAACTTCCGTTTGGTCTTGTCATTTTCGCGATTACATCGGTTTTTCTGTTTCGCAGGTAAACGGTTGTCCTTCCCAGAGGATCGATTATTGTGTCGATGCATCCGTTAGGACACGTGTCGTAGGTCCATGTTTGTCCTCTGCCGTCAATCATACGGGCCGGCTGATCTACTGTCACGACCGGGGCAGGATTGGTTTGCGTTCCGGTTCCTGCCGGAAGGTCATCCAGAAGGTCCTGCCTGTCGGATGGAAAATATTGCTTCGCTTCTCCGGTTGCCATATTTGCCTGGCTCACTCTTCCGTACGAATCGAACACATAGCCGGTCTGGAAGCCCCGTGAGTCCTGTTTTGCAGTCATCAGGTGATTCGAATCGTATGTGTAATGAATCTGAGAGCCGTCAGGGTTAGTAAACGAAACGAGGTTTCCAAAGCCGTCGATTGTGATGGCTGTTGCGCGACCGGAAGGATCCACCACTGAAGAAAGCTTTCCTCCGGCATATTGAAATTGAAAGATCAGATTCTCGCTTTGAGGTGGAACCTGCATTTCAGTAAGCAGGCCCGATGAATCGTAACGGTAGACTGTTTCGTTTCCGTTTGTATCGATTACCGATGTTTGTCTTCCGGATGAATCAAAAAGAATTCTCGTTTGATCCTTCAAGGTTCTTGTGTACGTGCCGTCTGCATTTCTTTTCAGCGTGGAAAAGTCATCCGAAGGACCCATGTATGTATCGACTTCCGCAAATTCCATCGAATAAATGTTATTGAAATCGGAAACATGAAGCGCGCCGGAATTATCGAGAGCAACAAAACCGACTCGCTCCTCCGTAAGGTGCGTCCTTTGGCCGGATGGATCGATTTTCCACAATCCCGAGCCAAGCTCAGCGACATAGAGGCTTCCGGCTGCATCGCTTTCGATGTCGCGCAGCGGCCCAAATCCCATGTATGCGCCGGTAACCTGGCCTGAGGTATCCATCTTCAATACGCCCAACTTTTCTGTAGCGACATAAAGGTTGTCGTCTCCATCGATTGTCATGTAGAAAGGATCGCCCAGTTTCCGGCTGATAACGGTTGTCGTGCCTCCTGAGGGCGTCGTTTTGCTTACCGTATCGTCATCAGTCCTTACATCGTCATGAAGTCCGATGGTGTTATTCGTGTTATACACGTTGCCTGCTGAGTCAAACGCGAATCCATAAGGATGATCGAGAGTTGTTGCAAACTCGGTTCGTGGAAGGCTCGTTCCATTGTACTTGTAGATGTGACCGGGAAGGGAATGGTCGACAAGCACAAGATTTCCGGAAAGATCGAAGCCGATATTGACGGGATTCCTGAACCCGGAATCAAAAAGACTGATTTGACCCGAAGGAGTGATCTTAAACACGCCGTCCGAAGTTATGTCGGCCCGGTCATCGACAACAAACATATTTCCTGCCGGATCAAACGTCATGGCAATCGGTGAATCAATCTCATCGGTAAGCAGGTTCAAACGGCCCCGGCTCTTTGAGAAGCGCATATACCTTTCTCCCGGTGATTCGAGAAGCACATCACCGTTTGGCTGAAAATGAAGGCGCTGCAAACCGGCAAGCGTCCATCCGCTTCCAAAAGGAGAATCCGACTGGTTGGCCCAGTTGATTTGTCCGGCAAGCGTAGTCGCGTAGGAAACGGGCTCTGCTGTAACCATCGGAACAAAGGATGTCGCAAATGCTCCCCAGGTGTTTGTTATTCCAAAACTTGCGCCGGAAGAATAAAGACTCTCAAGTTCAATCTTGTAGTCATAAGTCCCTGTTTCAAGAACGTTTCCTCGTCCGTTTCGCCCCTCAAAAAACACTTTCAGATGCTGCCGTAACGAAGATCCCTGGACGAAAAAGCTCTTTTCAATACCCTCAATCGAGAGCTTGATTTTGGTCGTTTCCGGCACTTGAGCCATGCTGGAAGGAGAAACGGCAACGTTAAAAATCATGTTCGGGTTTGCTGCCTGGCTCGAATACTCAAAGAGTGGAGCAAAGCGTCTTCCCATGGCCTGAATCGAAGTGGTGGAAAAACTGTTTCCGAGACTTCCGTCCTTGTACCCGATATTTGAGGAGAGAGTGTCCCCTCCACCGCACGTGCATTCGTTCGAACCGCAACCGTTACCGTCACCATAGTTTCCACCGCCGGATGGAATTTGCCGGGTGCCGTTTGCATCGGTAACTGAAAAGTGAGTCAGTGTCCCGACAAGGAACTGGCCGTCACCGCTGATTGCTGCGGTAGAGCCGGTAGGATTCCATAGGTGCGTGTTTCGATTCCAGAAAGCAAGAGGCACAGGAGTTCCTGCGGGCAAACTCCACTGATTGACTACTTTGAAAGTTACCGGTTGCGAAAACGAAATCCCGTCCGGTTCCAGATCCGCAGAAAAAACATAGCCAATCGATTGAGCGACATTGCCGCTTTCGTTTAATCCGCCGGGCAACTGTTCGCTTTTAGAAAAGCGTGTGATGCGAACCGGAATATTGCTTGTTACCGCTCCAACAGGAAAAATGATCTGGACCGATCCGTCGCTGTTTGTTGCCGTTCCTCCTGCGGTTCCAATGGTCGTAACGGTGGGATCCTTCGGAGTAAGAAGAACAGTGCCAAGGGTTGTGTCTCTTGTTGTCGTAACGGATGTCTTTCGCTGAACGTATGTGAATCCGCTTTTTTCAACCGTGAGATAGAAGCTGCCGGTTCCCGGAGTGGGATAAGCAAACTTCCCCTGGTTGTCTGAAAAAACGTGACCTGGTATTCCATCAGCAGTTACGGTTGCGGCAGAAACAGGCGCGCTCGTATTTGCGTTTAGCACTGTACCGTGAATGAATCCCGATAGCGGTGAAGGAGTGATCACTGTTTGCAGAGTAACACTCAAAGTGGTTTGTCGTTCGTTTTCCGCAACATCTTTTCCCAATACTGTTACAGAATTCGGACCTTCAACAAGAGTTATCATACAGCTAAACGAGTTTCCTGAAACAAGAGCGGGTGTGCTGTTACAGGTTACCGAGGAAACGCCGGAAAGCGAATCGGAAACGCTGCCATTGATCGTGAGATTGGCCTGATTCAACACGGCACCGTCCGCCGGCGAAGCGACCTGTAGCGAAGGCGCCGTCTTATCTAAGTTTACGATTAAACTTGCCGTAGCGGAATTTCCCGCAAAATCGAACGTTGTTCCGGAAATCGTCTGGTTTGCGCCTTCGATGCTGACAACGACAGGGGTCGGGCATGATTGGATTCCGCTCAGAGCATCGCTGCAGGTAAACATTACCGTGAGATTGGAACGGCTCCATCCTGCTGCATTTGGAGCAGGCAAAACTGTAGCGGTAATCGTAGGAGGCTCCGAGTCTTCGCCGAAAATCTGAACGGTGACGCCTCCCCCTGGTTGACCTCGGAGCTCGACCGATAAGCTGTTGTTTGTTATCAGACTTACAGGCCGTTCAACGACCTGCACCTGCTGGCTGAAATCCGATGGGCCGATAATCTGCGCGCCATTCAGACTAAACGTGCTGCTTGAGACCTGCTCGTAGGGCGTATCGGTAAGCCCTCCGTTCGTTACACGAATAAAGTAGAAGGAACCGGGGTTTGCAACAGTAAAAGGCGTTGTAACTAAATCGGGACTGTTGTTATCACGCACATAATTTTGCTGAAAGACTACAAACGTGCTCGCTTGCAGTGACGAAATCGAAATAAAGAGCAGGATCAATGCATATTTTGTAAAAATTTCTCATGGGTGAGCCCCCTTTGTTCCTGGTTTCTGAAATGGCGAAGATGATCATGTAGCCAATCGAGCCGAGTCTATGCCTGGGCTGGAGAAATGTCAAACGCACCCATGTCTCTCGTCTTTAATGGGGACTATCAGATTATTCCTGCGATTTTCACTATTGAGTCGCCGTGTGTTCCTTCGTAAGATCGTCCCCCAAACAGGTGGACAGGTGTATTGATTTATATCACCATTCAAAGCATGCCAACTATCAATACGTCAAACCATTTCCTTATGCTCTTAAAGTACCTCATCCGGACAAGCCGGAACCAAAGAGGAATTTAACGCAAAGACGCCGGGAGCTCAAGATTCAAGATCTTAAAACAGTATGCCGCCGGTCAGGACAAATCGGTTATTGAAGCTTTCGTCGCCTCCGTAAATTACGTAGCGTGCTTCAACAAAAGGCTTAATTCCTGAACTGCCGAACTTGATTCCACCAAGTATGTTGATTCCCGTCTCTGTTGAAGAATCGGAAAAGAACGCTTCATCGAACGAAATCCGTGCCACACCCACTCCACCTCCTATGTAAGGGCGAATTCCTTCCGTCGGGAATGTGAATGCCAGGTTTGCGTTCAATTCATAAAACTTCAGACTGTCGATATTTGAATCAGGAAAATAGTAATCGAAAGAGAGGATCAGTCCCAACGTTGACGTTCCGAATGTCCCGCGCGCTCCGATTCCGAAATCTCCGCCTTCAAACAGTTCCAGGTCTCCTTCGGATGTTTCAAAGTTGTTGTAATCCACCTGCAGTCCGAAATCCGCAAATGCATTTGCGGTAAACAACCCACAGAACAGTACGATCATCATCCAGTGT
>Ga0247727_10011709_pt1 | contig 15229 bp, 16 predicted proteins | sample WisWelCaveWW1625_FD_202498 | JGI IMG/M metagenome (GOLD analysis project Ga0247727, IMG submission 202498) | Biofilm microbial communities from Wishing Well Cave, Virginia, United States - WW16-25 | ecosystem: Environmental > Aquatic > Deep subsurface > Groundwater > Cave microbial mat | place... | reverse complement strand
ATCTAATGTGGAGATTTCACCGTGGCTGCACTCCGAGCGATGGCCAAACAACTGCGCGACCTGCTGGAAGTTCGTCTCTACCGGCCATCGCATTTTCGAATCGGTTTGCAGGATTATTTTGATTTACGCACGCCGGATCGCGCTCTCCAATCCAATTCCATTCATTTGGCCGCCGCCATTGATTGGATTTGCCGCGCGCAAGATGCCAACGGCGATGGCGGGGTTGCGGCGCGTTATCGCTTTTCACACGGCTGGATGGCTTCCTATCCCGAAACCACCGGCTACATCATTCCCACATTTTTTAATTATGCCGTGTTAATGCGCGACGACAAATATCGCCGGCGGGCGTTACACATGGCCGACTGGCTTTTGTCCGTGCAGCATCATAACGGCGCGTTTCCCGGGCATGACGTGAGCCAAAAAAGCGAGCCGCGCGTTTTTAACACCGGCCAGGCCTTGCTCGGCCTCGTGCGCGCCTTTCGCGAGACCGGCAACGAAATTTATTTGCAAGCGAGCATACGCGCCGGCGATTGGCTGGTGGCGATGCAGGAAGCCAATGGGGCGTGGAACAAATTTGCGTATTATCAACGCGCGCACACTTATTACACCGAGGTGGACTGGCCGTTGCTCGAGCTTTTTGCGGCCACGCAAACACTTTCGTATTATGAAGCCGCCGTCAAGCACCTCGAGTGGACGCTGTCGTATCAACAGGCGAATGGCTGGATCGATAAATGCGGTTTCCGTGATGATGCCGCGCCATTCTTGCATACGATTGCTTATACCATGCAAGGTTGGCTGGAGTCCGGCGCGACTTTACAACCGGAAGAACCGGCAAAAAATATTTACGTGCAAGCAGCGTTGCGCGCGGCGGAGGCGTTGTTGCATCGCTACGAAATTCGCGGCTTTATGGCCGGCCAATTTGATCGCGCTTGGAAAGGCACGGTCGCATACAGTTGCTTGACCGGCGATGCGCAAACGGCGATTAACTGGCTGCGGCTTTATGAATTGACGCGCGACGCGCGTTTTCTCAATGGCGCGTTGAAGCTGAATGATTACGTGAAATCCACCCAGGATTTGAAGAGTAACAACCCCGGCATTCGCGGCGGCATCAAAGGGTCGCAGCCGATTTGGGGAAGATACATTTTTTACAGTTATCCCAATTGGGCGGCAAAATTTTTTATCGATGCGCTAATGTTGGAAGACAAACTGCTGCGTGAATTTGAACGACCCGAGGGTCGATATGAACATCGTCATTCTCTGCAAAAGCTGGAATCATAAAAAAGTTATCGAGATTGTGCAGGCATTACACGCCCAAGAGTTGCGCGTGCGTGGCATTATCGCTTTAGCGGCGACGCCACCGCGAATAAACTTGGCGCAGGCCGTTCGCAAAGCCCACGAACACGGGTTGGCGCATATAATGCTCGCGCATTTTTTCTCGAATAACTTTGATCGCCACGATCACCCGCATGAATTTGTTGCCGTTAATGGCGTTCATCCAACTCATTCACGCAATGGGCAATGGCAGATTGAAAAGAACCACCTCTCGCAACCGACGATTGCCGAATACGCGCGACGACAACAGATTGAAATGGTCAGCGTGCGGGATTTAAACAGCATCGCGTGTGCGAACGCTTTGCAGCAAATGCGCACGGATATTTTGCTGTTTGGCGGCGTCCCGATTATACGCGGTAACATTTTGACCGTGCCGAAAATTTGCACGCTGAACGTACACATGGCCTTGCTGCCGGAATTTCGCGGCATGAATGTGGCTGAATGGTCGATTTTTACCGGCGCTCCCGTTGGCGTCACCGTGCATCAAGTTGATTCCGGCGTTGATACCGGCGCCATTCTGTATCGCGAAACGATCAACGTTGCCAATTGCAATTCTATTGCGGCGATGCGCGCCAGGGTGAGCCGCCAACAACATCTGGTGCTGGCCAAATGCGCGCGTTTATTAGTTGAAAAAAAACTTACGCTCACGCCGCAACAAAAAGCCGGCGGTAAACAGTATTATCTCATGCATGAGAAACTCAGGAAAATTGTTGAACGGCGATTGGCAAAAGGTTATCAAAGTAACATGGACTGTTAGTCTGTTGCGAGAACCTCCGCACTAGAGGCCCACGATTCTCCTTCATTGCAATCCTGTGATTTTTCTGCCGTCAGTAAATCATCTTTTAAAAACCGTAACAACGCTTGACATTGGGCGCATTTTTTATTAGTTTGGTTTACCATTTGCTTTGATGCGTCAGCCTATGCCCAGTAAAAATTTTTTATCGTTCTTTATATTTTTTGCTGCCACGAATCTGCCCGCACAAACTGTTGCGCCGACGCCCGCGTGGTTTGTGCAAACGACCGGTTTTGTCGTTCGCTATCACTCTGCGTTAGATTACCAAACCGGCGGTGGCGCTGGCGTGAGTGCCGGGCGTTTCATTTATCACCACTGGCTCGCAGTCGCCGTGGGCCTTGAATACACTCGCGCGACACAGAAGTTACAGTTGATTGCAGGCCGCTACGAAACGCGCGCCAATATTTATCGCAGCCTTCTCGCTTTGCGAGCGACGCGGCCTCTTAAGCAGCGCGCGATTTTCTGGTTTGGCGGTTTGCAGAGCGGGTTGTCTTTTTTTCATCCTGAACCGTTGACGATTGACGCTGGTGTTGCCGGAAAAATTACGTTTCGCCCCGCTGCCGAAAAAAAAATTGTTGCCGCCTGGGAAAGCGGACTGACCTTACATTTGGTGAAGGGCGTGTCGATGTTGTTGGCCGTGAGACAAAACTTTTCACGTTTTGCCTCGCGCCAACTCGGCTCAGATCACGTCGCCAGTCAATGGCGGCATGAATGGAATTATGCAACAGGTCTATTGTATAGTTTTTAGCCTCTCGTTTTACACTCGCAGTTTCTGCTATTCCCCGACACGCCCACAGGAGGGGGCGCCCAGCCGTAAATTTCCTCCACCAGCTTTGTTGAACTCATGCAAACACGGACCTCGGATTTGACGCATTTTGTGAAGCGATTTTTTTTGCACTTGCCAGGTAAACGCGCGGCTCTGCTTGTTGTATTCACGCTGCTCATATTGAGCCGCGTGGTTACTGCGCAGCGCATTGTCTTGAAAGAAGCGGCGACGCCGATTGCCGAGCAGCCTTCGTCCCAAAGCCGCATCATTGCCGTGCTGACCAAAGGCGATACTGTGCGTATTCTTAAAATCACCAGCCCCTGGGCGCAGGTGGCATTTCGCGGCAAGCAAAAAGGCTGGTTGTATGTCGGGCGCAGCACGGCTGCCACTGCCGCGAAATCACCGGCCACAACACCGCCGGAAGTTGCCACCAAGCCGGCGAACGCGCCGCCGGTTGAAGAAACTAAACCTGTTGAACAAACAAGTCATTCGCCGGTTCCCTTGGCGCCGATCACGGATGGCGGTGTCTCTTTTCATCTTGGCTCGTTCAGCCAGCAATTTACCTATGTCGGAAAATTTTATTATCGCACGTTGCCGCGACTATATGTTGAAGGAACCTTTCAATACGTCGCGGGCGATATTGCCTCGTTTTATTTAATGTACGGCAACGCCAAATATGCGCGGCCCCTCGGACGGCGTCTCGAAGGCACGGTGACCGCGGGAGTCGGCGTGATCAACACCGTGCCGGTGCGCGCGGCGGGCGTCAAATCCGTTTCCAATATGGCGTTCAACTACGGTATCGGCGTGCAGCGTTATCTCAAAAACAGCAACTGGCTGCGTGCCGATATTCGCGAATATACCGCGATCCGAAATAAACGCGGCCTGGCGAATTTTTTTGAATTCACCGTGGGAATTGCCATTGGAATTAGATGGTCGAAGATTTGACATTGATCGCACAAATGTTTAAATTTGAATTATGCCGGATATCGAACAAATTCACAACAACTTTTTTCAGGAGGTCTTATCCGAGGCCGCCAATGCGGCGACCTTCCTGAAAGTTGCGCTGCCCGAAACCCTGCAACGGCGGCTGGATTTAACCGCCATCACGTTCGATCCGACCTCTTACATTTCCGAAGAGTACAAAGCGTCATTTTCCGACATGGTGGTGAAATGCCGAATTAAAACCGAACAATTGCCGGTTGATATTTATTTTCTTTTCGAGCACAAGTCTTATCAGGATAAAGACGTTCTTCTGCAACTCCTGCGCTACATGTACTTGATGTGGCGAAAAGACCGCGAAGAAAAAAAGCCGCTGCGCGTGATCATCGCGTTGGTGTTTTATCATGGTGAAGGCGTGTGGCAGATTCCCACGCAGTTCATCGAGCAATTTCCTCTTATTGACGAGTTCAAACCGTTCTTGCTCAATTTTACGTATATCCTTTTTGATACGAATGCCTGGGATTGGCAAGCCGAGAGCAGCCGTCCTTTGAAAGAAAATGTTTATTTACTTTCTGCCATGCTGTTGATGAAAGCCGCTTTCCGCAAAGATTTGCAGCTCATTCGACAAGTGTTTCAATTATGGCATCAAATGGGTTTTACCCATGAAAAAGAGCGAACCGCTTTTTTACTGATCTATGTAATGGAGACGCAAGATACTCCGATCACACAATTAGAAAAAATGTTGGAAGAAACCAAGTTGCAAGGAGAAATTGTTATGCCTACTTTAGCACAAAGATTGAGAGATGAAGGAAAGCAACAAGGAATGCAACAAGGAATGCAGCAGGTCTTGCTGATGCAGTTATCCACGCGTTTTCAGTTGAATGAGGACGAGAAGCAATTCATTAGTAAAATCGCTGAAGCGGAGAAATTGACCGCCGCGCTCAGATTGGTGGTCACGGCGCAGACGAAAGAAGAAGTCTTGCAGAGTTTGCAAGCCGTCGTTCATTAATTCGTTCGCAACCGCCTTTTAATGCGGAATAGAAAACGGTTTATAGGACATTGACACATGCTCAAAAATAAATGGCGTCATGCCATCGTGACAGGAGTCTTTGTTTTTCTGCGGACTGTTGAAGCTTTCGCCCAAACCAAGCCGCCTGCTCCCTCCATCCATGAAATCGCGCCCTTTCTCGGCTTCTACGCGCCGGATCGTTTCGAAACCTCGATGGCGTTCGGCGTGCGGTATTATTATGAAATCGACCAGCGCTATTCCGTTGGTTTGATTCTCGGTTTCGCGCGCTCCAAACAGGATTTTTTGAAACGCACGAACAATTTGAATTTATTGCCCGGCTCCAGCCGCGTCGTTTACAACGGCGCCCGCGCCACCCATACTTTTTTAATCGGCAAAGTCGAGCCGTATGCGTTGCTGCATCTCGGCCTCACTCGCCTTTACGACCAAAACAGTTTCACTTACGGTCTCGGCATCGGCACGAAAGTACGCCTCAATCCCAAGGCTTCCTTTCGCTACGAATTTCTCAACTACATCTTCTCCAACGGCCGCAGCACCAATGCCTGGACGAACAAGAATATCGAAGTGTCGCTCGGATTCGGTTATGCGCTCTGAGCTGCGCAAAGTTTTATCAGCATGGACGCGAGGTTTGCGCAGTGAACCGATAAAAATCCTCCTACGGTTCTTTTCCCTGTTTAGCAAAGCGGATTCTCTGCAATCTGAAGAGCGCGAAGTGGATCACGCGAAGCTTTTGAAATTTGCCATGGCAATGTTTCGCTTCTTCTGCTTCGCGGCTTTTGGCACACCGCTTGTAATCTCATCTCTATCGGTTTTACAGGCATGACCGCGACGCGCGCCTAAATCAAATAAAATCGGTGCCGCGTCGCTTCAGGTTGTAGGGGGAGACAGAAGCAGCAACAACAAATCCGTAAATGCAGTTTCGGATTTGTTCCCGCCTTTGTCTCGCTAATCCTTTCGCAACGCCGTACGGACGCGGTGTTTTTCGCGTCTTGCCACCGGCATTTGGACAGGGATAATCCATTCGCTCTATTTCGTCGCAATGAAAAGTATTGTAAATTTTTACTGTTTTGAAAATTGTCGCGCTTGCCCTGACTGGTGCAAAGCTATACAATAAAATTTTTATCGATGACCTCAATTCCAATATGACCAAACGCAATCACCGAATTTTGCGAACCGCACTCATTAGCTTTGCATCGAGCGTTGCGCTGTTTGCCGCCACGGCGAGTTTCACGGACGATTCCATTTCGCTGCGCACCAATTTCTTTAAGGACAGCGGCGGGTTGCTGGTGCAATCGCCGACTTTTCAATTCATCAAAGAAATGACGCAGAACACCATTTTGTCGCTGCAATACACGCTGGATCGTGTCAACATTCCGCCGTATCGCGGCATCTCGGCGAAACCGCTGATCGACGGCATTTCCGGCGCGTCGAAACCGGCCACAACCGATCCCACGGCGACATATATAAAAAACCGCAACGAAATTTTGGCGGTGCTTAGCGGCGGCAGGTGGAATGCGACAGCCTACTATTCATTGGAAAATGATTACACCGGGCGTTTGTTGGGAGCCGGCTTCAATCAGGATTTTAATCAGAAGAATACTAATTTTTCCCTCGGGGTGAGTTACGGCTACGATACGATCAAACCGGTAGGCAACAAAAAAGTTGACTCGCGGCGAAACCTGCTCGCGACCGCAGCGATTACGCAAACGGTTTCACCGACCGCCATTTTGCGTTTTGGTTTGGACGTTTCCCACATTGCCGGCTATCAAGTCAATCCCTATCGCCAGGTGTTTGTCGGCGGGCAATATTTTCCGGAGCAGCATCCGCGACAGCGCACGCGCGCTGCCGGTTACGTGAAACTCAATAAACATTTGAATCCCGCCAACGCCTCGCTGTGGACGGAATATCGTTTGTATGGCGATGATTGGGGGATCATTTCGCATACCCTCGGATTGCAGTTCTACCAGAATTTATCGCCGCGCCTGCTCATTCGTTACCGCTATCGTTATTACACGCAAAACAGCGCGTACTTTTGGCGCAAGAATTATACCGGCCAGCCGCGTTATTTTACCGATGATTACAAGCTTGAACCGTTCAATTCGCATTTGTACGGTTTTCATGTTTCATATAAATTGGCGGGCTGGCGCAAGAGTTTGGCGCTTTTTGAGCACTCCACGGTGGACGTGAAGTATGAACGTTTTTTTACCGCAAATAATTTTACCGCAAATATTTTTCAAATTGGATTAACCTTTGAGTATTGAGCAGGAGGTTCTGATGAAAAGAAAATGGTACATTCACTTGCTGTTGCTCATTGCAACGGCGGCGTTCGGCCAGGATGATGAGCCGGGCCGCATGGGATACCGTCGCGTGCAGGCCGGCGACGAGCAGATCGTCGCTTTGCTCGCGCAACGCGTCGCGCAGGGCTTGCAAACCAACGATCCCTACCTTTATCTGAGCTTGATGACGGATAAGATTAGCAAACTCTCACCCAACACGGCAGTGATGAAATATGATATCGCAACGCCGTCGGGCAAATTGAGTTTGCAATTCGCCAAAAACGGCGAGCGCTGGAATTTAATTAGTTCGCCGGAGCTGGCGAAACTGGCGAACACAAAATTGCGCAAACCGCTTGCCGCTGCAAAAGGATTCTCGTTGCTGCAATCATCTACCGGTGCAGCGCCAGATAAAACTTTCATCGACCGCGAAGTTGCGCCGGAGCATCAAATCGGCATGCTCTCGCGCCGCCTCACCACGGAACGGTTGAATCGAAAACTTTTCAGTATGCCCACCGGCAGCACGCTGTTTGCCAAATTGCAGCAATTTGACACCGCGCCGTATTTTCAAGCGAGCTACGTGCAGTTCGTCACCGATCCCGCGTGGAATCGCCTCGTCTATGGCGATTATCAAAACTGGATTAAAGCCTACGATGCCGCGGAAACCGGACTGGCACTCAATCGTCCGCAGGGTATTGTCGTTGATCCGCAGGGAATTGTTTATGTCGCGGACATGGGCAATAGCCGCGTCCTCGCGCTCAAATTAAGCGGGCCGGCAAAAGATCTCAAGCTTTCTTATCTAGCCACAATTGGCGGCAATACGCTTTCGCAACCCACGGAATTGGCGTGGGATGATCGCGGCACTATTTTCGATCCGAGCGATGATTTGCTCTGGGCCATTGATCGCAGCGCCAATGCATTGCTGGCGTTTCGCACCGCGCGCCCCGAGGACGATGCCGTCATAACATTCATGACGCCAAACTTCGTCGATCTCGCCGCGCTCGCCATCGGCCGTTTCGAGGGCCGCAGTGACGGCAATATTTATGTTGCCGACGCCGGCGCTCGCCAAATTCATCGTTTATTTTTTGATGGCGAAAAAATAACCGTCATCAACGCTTATCAAGGCGAAACTGAAATGGTGCCGTCGGCGCTGGCCACCGATCATTGGGGCAATGTTTATCTCGCGAATGAATCGTATCGAAAAATTCAGAAATTTTCTCCGGCGCTCGCGCCGCTTGCCGAGCTGAATTCGGATGACGCTAATTTTCAGCCGTTGCGCTTTCAACCGCTCTTCGGCAGCGTCACCACGAGCGCAAATCAAAACCTGTGGTCGGGTTATGATCAGGCATTTCTGTTGGAAAAATGGACGGACAACTCCGGCGCGCGACGTTACGAGTTGGGCATTGATTTTCACCTAACCGAGTTACGCGTCACCGCAGATCTCGCGAATCTCACGCTGGCCGGAAAGATCACCGATCCCGGGCGTTTGAAAATTGAGTTGGTTCCGTTGAAAAATAATTTGCCCGCTATCGTCATTGCCGAAGCGTGGCATAATTCCGGCAATGTGCAATTAAATTGGAATCGCCGTTTGCCGAACGGCGAAATGATCGCTCCCGGATATTACAAATTACGTCAAGGACTGCGTTCGACTTATGAAAAGCCCGAAATTTTCAATGCAAGCCCGGTTTTTTATTTACCGCTCTATTATTATGATGACTGCGGTGTTATTGGGCGTGACGCTCATCTACTTCGTGGTTCGCGTTTGACCACGCACGGCGAAACCGTTGTCACCGATGCCGAAGCCGTGGTCTATCAATTCAAAAACCTCAACCCGGCGTTGGCATACGAAGTGAAAGCAAGTTATTTCTCCGGCGCCGGCCCGGTTGAGCAAAGCCTGTATGCCGAGCAAAACTTGATTCATCCAGCAGTGATGGCTGATCGCGCGCCTCGCTCAACTGAATGGTTGGCCATTCCCGCCGCCGCGATTGCGGATCGCACGCTGGATTTGCGTTTCGTTAAAACCGGCGGCAGCAGTGACGCGAGCGTGGCGGAAATTTGGCTGCGGGAAGCGAATTACGATCCCAATCATCCGCCGGCTTTGGAAACCGCAGCCGAGGAAATTCCGCGCGAATTTGCGCTGCAACAAAATTATCCAAATCCGTTTAACCCTTCGACGATCATCACTTTCAGCGTTCCGGAAAATTATCGAGGTTATGTTAGCCTGCGCGTTTATGATATGCTCGGCAAAGTGGTGCGCGAGCTGGTTGCCGGTGACCTCGCGCCGGGCAACTACCGCCAGGTTTGGGACGGGCTTGATCACTCCAGCCGTCGTCTGGCCAGCGGCTTGTACATGTATCAACTGCGCGCCGGAAATTTTTCCGCCACGCGCAAGCTGGTGTTGATGAAATAAAGTCCGAGGTTTGAAGTCCAATGTCCGAGGTCAAATAGCTTAATTGGAAATAGCTTTTTAAATCCTGCTTTTACTGTTACTCTTTCTCATACTCGCTGTTCGTGATGCTTCAAGGCGAGCAAGAGTTTGCGCCCAAGAATGAGTAAGGTAGAGTTGAACGCGAGAAAAATTTTGTATAGAGGAGTTTTTATGTTCAGGAAAAAGGCATTTGCCCGCAACGTCCAATGGCTGGCGTTTGCCAAACGCTCGCTGGCGTTTTTTTTAACCATCGCGCTCGCCGCCTGTCAGGGCACCGCGCCGGATGATTTACTGCTGGATTCGTTGCCGACGTCGCTGGTTTTTGTGAAGGCCAATGACAGCAGCACGCTCGACAATAATTTTATCGGTTTCGGCACGGCCAGCGATCTCTATATGCTGACGCCGGTTTCGGCAAATGGCCAACTCAAAAATATAACGGCGGATTTTACCGGCAATGGCGGCGCGGTGGCCGATCCGGAAATTTCGTACGACGGCACCAAAGTTATTTTCGCGATGCGGAGAAATCAAAACGAAAGTTTTGATATTTACGAAATGAATCTTTCCGGCAATCCGAACCTGCGGCGGCTGACCACGACGAATTTTGATGAATGCGATCCGGCGTATTTGCCCAACGGCAAAATTGTTTACGCCGCGAACCAGCGCGACATTCGAGATGAATACGAGCGCCGCGAGGTCGAGAATCTATTTACCATGAATGCCGATGGCAGCAACCCGCAGTGCATCTCATTTAACAACAGCGATGATTTTGATCCGTTCGTCTTGCGCGACGGCCGTATTGCCTGGACGCGCTGGGAACATCACGGCACGCAAAATCGTTTTCCACTGTTTTTTACCATGCCGGACGGCCAGGGCACCTTCCTGTTTTTTGCGCCGCACGATCGCAACTTCTTTCATGGGCGCGAATTGTCCGACGGCAAAGTTGTCGCCGTGATGTCAAACATGGTTTTAGTTGATCGTGGCCCGTTAGTGATACTGAACTCCGATCAAACCACGGCCGATCCGCCGAAAGATGGCGACTATGTTAATCTCACCCCTAACGTTCCGCTCGGCGGTGATGCAACGAATGGCGCCTTCAAATATCCCTTCCCACTGCCGGATGGCCGTCTGGTAACCAGCTTCTCGCCGCGCGGTCCGGACGGCGATTACGGTTTGTACACGATTAACCGCGACGGTAAAAATTTGACGTTGTTGTACAACGATCCGTCTACGCAAGAACTCGATGCGGTGGTGGTCGCGACGCGACCGCGACCGCCGGTGATTCAGGAGCAGATTGACAACAGCGATCAAACGGGTATCGTAGTAAACCAGAATGTTTATTTTCGCCAAACGCGTGACGGCCAGGTGGTGCCAAAAGCGAATGAAATTAGACAGGTGATGGTGGTGGAAGGCATTCCCGTTCCGCCCAATGAACGCGATATGGATATCGGTGAAACGAGTTCCGAGCGCCGCCGGGTGATTGGCGTTGCGCCGGTTTATAGCGACGGTTCGTTCTCGATTCGCGTCCCGGCCAACACGCCGATTTCTTTCAACACGTTGGACTCGCTTGGCCGCGCTGTCGTGATCAAACGCAGTTGGCTTTACGTTCGGCCCGGTGAAAAAATCACCAACTGTACCGGCTGTCACGGCCCGCGCGGGGAAAAATCAAATCCGAACCCCATCGCGCTCGCCCAAACCCCAACGAATTTAGTCGTGCCCGTTGCGCAGCGCGAAGTGATTGCGTTTCAAAACGCCCTTGAGCCGATCATCGCCCGCAAATGTTTGCCGTGTCATGACGGCGCCAGCCCGGCGGGAGCGCTCGGCTTGTCGCTGGCAAAAACTTCGGATTTTTCGGTGGCGTATGAAAACTTAATGAATGACACGCGCAATAACCGCGATATGGTTAATGTGAACAGCGTGCCGTTTTCGCGCAACAGCTATTTGATTGACGTTCTGCTTGGCGTCGGCGCCAGAAAAACCCAGGGTAAAAAAGCGCATCCGGATAGCGCCAATGCTTTGACGAAAGACGAATTGCGGAAATTTATTACGTGGATCGATCTCGGCGGACAGTATCGCTGAGCGTACAAAGTGCAGAGCGCCTGGCGCTAAACGTTTTAACTAGGCCTCTGCGCTTTGCGAAAATTTAAGGAGTCCTCTTGTTACTTCAACTGACTGTGGCGATCGCATTAACATTTTTCAATGCCTCGCCGGATACTCAAATTGGTAAAAAAGCCGTGGAGTTTTCTCTGCCCGCGGTTAGCGGTGAAAACGTCACGCTACAAAGTTTGCGGGGAAAAGTTGTTCTGCTCAATTTTTGGGCGACTTGGTGCGGCCCCTGCCGTCAGGAATTGCCGGAATTAGCTCGGGTCCAAGAAAAATTTCGCCAGCGCGGCTTAACGGTTGTCGCCGTCACCGTTGACAATGAGGTGGAAAATGTGCGGGCTTTTCTAAAAAAATATGACATCAAGCTGCAAGCCTTGTGGGATAAAAAGAAAAAAGTTGCGGATGCTTATCTCGTCGAAAAAATGCCGAGCAGCTATCTCATTGACCGCAACGGCGTCGTGCGTTTTATTCATCGCGGCTATATTCCCGAAGAGCTAAAACGCATTGAAGCAGAAATTGATGATTTGCTGGATAAATTTTGAAATCGAGGATTGATGATGGGTGATCGAAAATCGGAGGAGGTGAAACAGTCATCAAATTTCAATTTTCGATTCTCTATCATCAATTTTCATATTTTAAAAGGAGGAATCATGAACCGAAACACTCGTCTTTTGCTCGCCGGCTCCCTGCTCCTGCTGCTGGCCTGGCAATTTTTATCCACCGGTTGCGCCACCGTCAAACCGTATGAACGCGAATTGCTGGCGCAACGCATTATGGATTTCGACAAAGCCAAAGCCGAAGAAGCCAAAGAGCGCCATTGGCTGGAAACCCTCGAAGGCAGCTCCGGCGGCATCGGCGGCTCCGGCGGAGGGTGTGCGTGCAATTAAAAAGCTCGTAGTTGCCCCTTCAGGGGCCGAGGCTTGGAGCCGGCAAAACTGTGCGCCTAAAGGCGCGACTACGAAATATATTTTCGATATCGCAAGCAGGTCACCACGTGATCATTCACCATGCCGACGGCTTGCATGAACGCATAACAAATCGTCGAGCCGACGAATGAGAAGCCGCGCTGCTTCAAATCTTTGCTCAGTGCATCGGACTCGGCAGTTTTCGGCGGCAGTTCTTTGAGACTTTTCCATTGATTAATTTTCGGTTTTCCACCCACAAATTGCCAAAGGTAACGATCAAAACTCCCAAACTCTTTTTGCACCTCCAAAAACGCGCGGGCGTTTTGAATCGTTGCCGCGATTTTCAGTCGATTGCGCACGATCCCGGCGTCGGCGAGGAGTTTCGCAACTTTGGCTTTGTCGTATTTCGCAATTTTCTTCGCGTCAAAGTTATCAAAAGCTTTGCGATAATTTTCGCGCTTCTTCAAAATCGTCAACCAGTTCAATCCCGCCTGCGCGCCTTCGAGAATGAGCATCTCAAACAGCTTTCGATCATCATGCACCGGCACGCCCCATTCTTTGTCGTGATATTCGACATAAATGGGTTCGTTGCCGCACCATTCACAACGCTGCTTCATGTAATTCCTTCGGTTGCTCGTGTAACGTTTAACGTGTAACGCTCTCCGAAAAGTGAAGTCGGACTTGGGCGCGGAGAGTTTTGCTATTTAGCTGAATCTCTCCGCCCAAGTCCGACTGGCTTCGCATTATCGCCGAACCGGCATCCGCAAAATCGTTTTCAACTTCTGCGGCGCGACTCGCCGCGGATCGGAGAGATAAATCTCATGAGGTAAGCCGTGAAATGCCAGGCCTGCTTTTTCGGCAAACGCCAGCATCGACGCAATGGTTTTGCGCTCTTCGTCATAAGACCCGACATGCAGCATCTGCACGCATAAACCTTCGTTCAATTTCTCCAATTGCACCTCACTCACTTCCGCGCTTTTGCCTTTTTCGCGCAAATCGGCAACGACGGTTTTGAGATGTTTGGCATTGATAAAATCCGGCGTGCGAATCAGCGGTTTCCAATTCCATGTGTTTTTCGGCTCGTCAGTAAAATCGGGCTTATTTTTATCGCCCCACCAGAGGCCTTCGAGCTTACACACCTTGTAATTGTTGCCGGAAAATTTTTGCGCCATTTTGATGGTGAACGTCACGTTGTACAACGCACTCAGTTTCGCCGCGAATACGTCGCCACCCGGCTCGCCTTTGCCGGAAATCGCTAGATATTTCGCCGGTTTGATTTTCACCAACATCGGCGTTTTCGGCGTGAGGTATTCGTCTTTGTGTAAAAGATAGAGATCAAGTTTCTCGGCTGCCATAGTTTCGTCTTTCATCAAATTGCGTAAAATAAAAATCCGGATACCAAACTTTTATCTCTTGGGAGCTTGAGCAAAATAGAAAATCCGAACGATTCGAAAAATTTGAATACCAAAAAAAATTATCCGTGTGCCAGAAATTTATCCAATCGCTTCTTCTGCCGCAAATGATGCCGGAAGTGGATCTCAATCAACCGATACCATTCCTCCGCATTGAGCATGCCCAGCGCCGGATGTTTCCATTTTTGCACCGGCGAAGCATGATCGATTTGCGGCGCGAGCGTGCGCATCGTTTCGATCAGCTTAAGCAAGCCTTCGCGCATCTCCGCGCGGCTCTGCGGCTGCTTGGGCGTATAGTCATCGGAAGGCGGCACCCGAATCTTCGCCGGAGGAAAACTGCCGAGAAGAAAAACAATTTTGCCCGGCAAGGTTTTTCCACCCTCGACTATTTCCGCGCGATGCTCCAAGCATTTCTGGCAGGCGCGCAGATGAAAGCGCTCGGTGCCCACCACGAGATGAAAATAAACCTGCCCGATCGACCACTGCCCTTCGGGTTGCCGAGCAAATTGTTCCTCCGTGTAATCGTTTAAAGAAACCAGCCACAACCGCGCGGTTTTTTCAAACTGATAAAACATCTTGTTCCCCGGCGTGACGAAATTTTCGCCGTCGTGCCTTGCGGCGAGGCTTTGATAGCGGCGCTCGCGAATCGTGTTCAGCCCCGGCAGAAACGATAAACCGCTTTGTTTTTGTTTTGACGAATCGTAAGTCATCGGGAGCTAATTTAAAATGTTGTGTAAATTTTAGTAGAAAAAAAGCGGCGCATCCGTACCTTAGGGTGTGTGTTTACCAAAACCAATAACCCAAGGAGGATACGCCAATGGCAAGATACAAAAAAGCAGCGCCACAAGCAACAGCAGACGATGCGCCGGTGGTGCAAACGTTGAATGCGTTGATTTTGGGACATCTGAGTAAGTTGCTTCCAGAGTTGGTCGAACATGAAATAAACGAGTCGCTCCAGCGCTTATGAACATCATGAGCCCAAAGCCGGCAAGCAATATCGTAACGGCCATCACCAGCCGCGGTCGTTGGCTTGTGGGTGTGGGAGTTTCTCGTTTCAACTGCCGCGCTTACGCGAACCCTTTGACTCCCAGATTGTAAAACGCTATCAACGCCACACCGATGAAGTCGCTGCGGTTTTGCCCCAGTTGTATTTGCATGGCCTCGCCACCGGCGATTTTCGCGATGCCTTGCAGGCGCTTTTAGGCGAACACGCGCCGCTGTCGCCGGCGTCGATTGTGCGCTTGAAGCAGGACT
>Ga0247727_10011708_pt1 | contig 15233 bp, 18 predicted proteins | sample WisWelCaveWW1625_FD_202498 | JGI IMG/M metagenome (GOLD analysis project Ga0247727, IMG submission 202498) | Biofilm microbial communities from Wishing Well Cave, Virginia, United States - WW16-25 | ecosystem: Environmental > Aquatic > Deep subsurface > Groundwater > Cave microbial mat | place... | reverse complement strand
CGCCGACGGCGGCCTGGAGCAGCTGGCAACGGGGATCACCGACTCCCGCGGCGAGTCACCCAGCCTGCGGCGCATCCTGATCGACCTGATCGAGGAGTACGCGCGGCACGTCGGCCATGCCGACCTCATCCGCGAGTCGGTGGACGGGCTCGTCGGGGAGGATCCGCCGTGGCCGGACTGATGGCGGCCATTCATCGCCGGGCAGCCGTGTCCATACCCACATCGCTGCGGTGAGGGCGCCATAACCGAGACGATCACGCCGCAGCAGTTCCACGAGGCCGCCGGCATCGAGGACTGGCGGGTCCTGACGAACGTCGCGTACGCGCACTTTCGCACCCGTTCGTTCGCGGCGGGTGTCGCACTGGTGGACGCGATCGGCAGGCTCGCCGACGCCGCGGGTCACCACCCCGATGTCGACCTTCGCTCCGACAGCGTGACCGTGCGGCTGACCACGACCACGCCCGACTACTTCTTCTGGCTGAGCGAGCGCGACGTCGAGCTGGCGCGGCAGATCTCGGCGGCGGCCCGCGAGCTGGGCGTCCCCGCCGACCCGACCGCCGTGCAGTCCGTCCAAGTCACGATCGACGCGTTCGTTCATCCCGAGGTGATGCCCTTCTGGCGCGCCGTGCTCGGCTACCGGCAGGTGGGCGACGAAGACCTGCTCGACCCCCATTCCCGCGGGCCGTCGTTCTGGTTCCAGCAGATGGACGCGCCGCGCCCGCAGCGCAACCGGATCCACATCGACGTCTGGGTGCCGCACGACCAGGCCGATTCGCGGATCGCGGCGGCCATCGCCGCGGGCGGGCACCTCGTGACCGATCAGTACGCGCCGGCGTGGTGGGTGCTGGCCGACGCCGAGGGCAACGAAGCCTGCGTGGCCACCTGGATGGGCCGCGACTGAGCGGATCATCCGTGCAACGGTCAGCTCCGAAGGGCAATACCCGCTCATGCCGCAAGCCGATCGGACCTGCTGACGGCTCATTGCGCGGGCCGGGGAGCCCCCCCGCGGCGTCTCGTCTCCGACCTCCCTACTGGCAGGTCAGTGATCGTACGCCGCCACCGGTCGCTACGACCGTCCCTCCTCCAAAGGATGCAGCCACGAGCCTGAGCGGTTCGTCCATCCCGAGAGATGGATCCACGAGGACCACCGAACGTTTGCTGGGGCTTGAACATGCCCCGGATCGGCGCGAGTCCGATCGCGCGCTGCACGGAACCTGGCGGTCGCCGAACCTGAAGGTGTGCCTTGTGACCTGCTCATGGGTAGCTGGCGATGCTGCTTGGCTCGCTCGTGACGCGCTGGTCTGGATCCCGGCGGATATCCGAAGGGATATACTTTCGCTCATGACCCTCGCCGGGCGCATGATCAAGGAGGCCAGATCGGCCGCAGGCCTGACCCAGGCCGAGCTCGCCAAGCGCGCCGGCACGTCGCAGCCGACGATCGCTGCGTACGAGGCCGGCGACAAGGTGCCGAACGTGTCCACGCTCGAGCGGGTGCTCCGCGCGACGGGGACGACGCTCGTCGCCGATCGGCCACTCGCCAGCCATCCCTCCGGTCGGCTCCGTCGACTGCTCGAGCAACGGCGCGACGGGATCGTCGAGCTCGCAGCTCGGCATCACGCGAGCAACGTACGGGTGTTCGGCTCGATAGTGCGCGGCGAGGAGACGGACACCTCGGATGTCGATCTCCTCGTCGACATTGATCCCGGCCGTTCGCTGCTGGACCAGGTCCGGCTCCGACGCGAGTTGGCGCAGCTGCTGGGGGTGGAAGTGGACGTCGTCACCTCGGGCGGGCTGCTCGAGCGCGACAAGGTCACGATCCTCGGTGAGGCGGTGCCGCTCTGACGCCCGATCGCGAGCGGCCGGTGGAGGCCGTCCTCGACGACATCGAGGAGGCGGCCGGAGCCGCCGCGGAGCTCGTCCGCCGAGGTCGAGAGGCGTGGGACGAGGATCGACTGCTGCGGTTGGCGGGCGAGGCGGTCATCGGCCGGATCGCCGACGCCGCGAACCGCCTGCCCAACGAGGTCAAGTCCGCCGTTCCCGAGATTCCCTGGGACGACATCAGGGACATCAGGATCCTCGTCGACCACATCTACCATCGGGTCGACTACGACGCGCTGTGGGAGACGCTCGCGACGGACGTGCCGGACCTCCTCGAGCGCCTAAATCGCTGGCGCACATCCCGCCTTTGAACCCCTCGGGGCCGGTAGTCTGGGGACTAACCGGGGGCCACGATGAGCGTGTAGTCGTCGAGCCACTCAGCTTGTTCCCCGTCCGTAACCTCCGACGTCTCACCCACGGATCGCGAGATCCGGGTCCTGCGCGAGGACGACGGCCATGAGGTCTGGGATGCACTGTTCAGCCTCGACGGCCGCTACGTTGCGATGGGCGCCGCGCCCAACGGAGAGGTTCTCGGGCCCCGGGCTGCGGTCGAGGACGGGAACAGGATCCAGATGTACTTCGACAACTGCGGACCGATCAACTTCAACGCGACAAGCGGGACCAGCGCCCCCCGGCGCAAGAGAAGCTCGGGAAGATCGTCGACAAGAAGGACCCCGAGTAGACGTGCAGCCTGCCAACATGAGCCGCATGGCACAAGAGCTGCACGAGATCGCCGAAGAAGACCATCGGATCCTGGATCCCTTCACGGACGAGAAGCTGATGACCGTCGGGATCGTGGCCCGCGTCGATGCGAGCACCACGATCCTCGACCTGGCGTGCGGCAAGGGCGAGATGCTGTGCCGCTGGGCTCAGGAGTTCGGATCGAGCGGTGTCGGCGTCGACATCAGCGAGATCTTCCTCTCCGCTGCGCGCCGCCGCGCCGATGAGCTTGGGGTGAGCGATCGTGTCGTCTTCCATCAGGGCGACGCCGGTGAGTACAGGTCGGACCCGGCAGCCTTCGACATCGCATCCTGCCTCGGCGCCACATGGATCGGGCAGGGTGTCCGCGGGACGATCGACCTGCTCCGGCGCGCAGTGATGCCGAGCGGTTTGCTCCTGATCGGCGAGCCTTACTGGCACACCCAGCCTCCGACCGACGTGTGCGAAGCCCTAGAGAGCGAGCCGGGCGAGTTCACCACCCTGAGCGGGCTCCTGGATCGGTTCGAGGCCGCAGGCGCCGACCTGGCGGAGATGGTCCTTGCCGACGGCGACAGTTGGGATCGTTACGTCGCGGCCCAGTGGTGGACCCTCAGTCGGTGGCTCGAGGAACACGCCGACGACCCCCGCGTGCCGGAGGTGCGCTCGTTCCTGGACGACAGCAGACGCCCCTACCTCGAGTACCAACGGCAGTACATGGGCTGGGGAGTCTTCGTCCTGAGGCCGTCTGGGTGACCCCCAGGAGACGAGGACAACCAGGATCTTGTCGGCAAGGGGCGGATCGCCAGGAAGTCCGTCGCGTTCATTAGTCTTCGGTCAGTGTCAGGGTAGGCACGCAGGAAGATCTCGAGGGTGTCCTCGGGATAGCCTCCGTCCGACGGCGGGCTGGCTCCTAGTCTGCGTGTCTCCCGCGAGCGGGATGACCTGCATGCGTTGTGCCGCCCGCCGCCGGCGAAGGCCTGCCGGCGTGACTTCATAGGAGCTTGCTTCAGCCCCACTGAGGCGTGTCCGCCGGTGGTCCTCACCACCCGGTGTGTGCGTCCAGGAAGGGGGACCAGAGGTGATCGTAGTGGGGATCGATCCGCACAAACAGACCCACACCGCCGTCGCGGTCGACGCGGCGACGGGTCGGGTGCTCGGCGAGCTCACGGTCAAGGCACGAACGCCGGGGTTCGAGCGTCTGGTCGAGTGGGCTCGGGAGCTGGACCAAGAGCGGACCTTCGCCGTGGAGGACGGCCGTCACGTCTCCGGGCATCTCGAGCGACACCTGATCGCCCGCGGTGAGCGATCGGTCCGCGTGCCGCCTCGGATGATGGGCGAGTCCCGTCGCACGGACCGCGTCTGGGGCAAGTCCGACCCGGTGGACGCGACGGCCGTGGCCCGCGCGGCCCTTCGCCATCCCGATCTGCCCGAAGCTACCCTCGCCGGTGTGGAGCGGGAGATCGGACTGCTTGTGGCGCACCGGGAGTCGCTCGTCAACGAGCGCACGGACCGGATCTGCAAGCTCCGCTGGTTGCTGCACGACATCGATCCTGATCTCGCACCGCCGCTTCGGACCCTGGACCGGTTCAAGACCCTGGATCGCCTCGCAGGAGAGCTCCAGGGGCTCGAGCCCTCGATCCAGATCGAGATCTGTCTCGAGCTCCTCGCCCGGTGCCGGGCGATCACCGTGCGCGCGAACGAGCTCGAGCGGCGGATCGGCGAGCTGGTCCGGACCCACGCGCCCGCGATGCTGGAGATCGCGGGATGCGGCGCGCTCACCGCGGCCAAGATCGTGGCCGAGGCCGCGCAGGTCGGTCGCTTCCCGACCGAGGGCCACTTCGCCCGCTACGCTAGAACGGCCCCGATCCCGGCCTCCTCGGGTGCCCGTCACCGCCAGCGGTTCAACCGCCGGGGCAACCGACAGCTGAACGCAGCGATCCACCGCATCGCCGTCACGCAGATCCGGATGCACGATCCGGCGAAGGACTACATCGCGAAGAAGCGAGCCGAGGGCAAGACCAAGACCGAGGCGATCCGAGCGCTGAAGCGTCACATCACGAGGACGGTGTTCAAGACCTTGACATCGGTGGACCTGCCGACCAACCGCTTGACCGCGGTGGCGGCTTGACATAGGAGCAACGGATGGCACAGGCGTTGCAGGAGAGGGGCTCAGCCTCGGTGGAGGCCTACCTCGGCCAGTGGCTCTCCCACGCGAAGATTAGGGTGCGCCCCCGCACCTACCAGGGGTACGAGGGGCTGATCCGGCTCTACGCGATCCCGGCGATCGGGCAGAGGGCCGTTGGCGACCTGCACCCGCTCGACCTGCAGTCCCTCTACGCATCACTCATGAGCGAGAGGATCCCGCCGATCTCGGCCGGCACGGTCTTGAACCTGCACCTGGTGCTCACCCAGGCCTTCGGCCAGGCGGTGCGGTGGGGCATGCTCGATCGCTCTCCGGTCGCCGGAGCCCAGCCTCCCCGACCTCGACGACCAGAGCCCGCGGTGATCGATGCGGCGCTCGCCTCGAAGATCTTGGATGCCGCACGAGGCCACCTCCTCGAGCTGCCAATCGCGATCGCCCTTGCAACCGGGATGCGCCGAGGTGAGATCTTGGGGCTCAGGTGGCAAGACCTGGGTGCCGATCACTCGGTCGCCCACGTCAGGCGGACCCTGCAGGCGATCGATCCCGAGCCGGTTTTCGAAGAGCCGAAGACCAGGCGCTCACGGCGGGCCGTGGCGCTGCCGGCGTTCCTTCGGCCCTACCTCACCGGCCAACGCGAGGACCAGGCACAGCGCCGCGAAAGCCTCGGTGCGGAGTGGCGCGAGAACGATCTCGTCATCGATTCAGGCGACGGCTCACCGGTGGATCCGGTGAACCTGTCCTCGGCGTGGCCGAAGTTCCTCAAGCGCGCAGGGCTGCCCCACGTCCGGTTCCATGACCTGCGTCACGCACACGCGACCCTCATGCTGCTCCAAGGCGTGCACCCCAAGGTGGTGTCTGAGCGGCTCGGACACTCGAGCATCGGGATCACGCTCGACACCTACTCCCACGTGCTCCCCGGGATGCAGGAAGAAGCAGCACAGGCGTTCGATGAGCTATTCCCTTCGGCGGAGGCGACTCTCTCCTAATACCCCCTCATGTGGTCTCGCCGGGTCGACGGGGCGTATTCGTGAGGGCGAGGATCCGTCGGGGTCCCCTGCGGTTGTCGGCCCACGTCGCAGGGCTCCGTCACGCGTCACGTGCGATGGTGCGCAGCGAGTCTCCGCGCGTTCCACTCGATGTCCGTGCGGCGCCCGAGGGTGGAGCGTGCAACTTTGACGCCGCCGGCCGTGCCCGTGCAACGGCGAGCGAGCCGCCTCGTCCACTTCGGCGATCGACCCGTGAACCGTTCCCGTCGCTTCGGGCAGTCACGGGCGTAGGACCTGAGATCAGTAAGTGAGATCTGGAAGAGGGAAGGGCGTCGCGCGGGCGCACCTCCGTTCGCCAGTGGGTCAGGTCTGGACGGACCCAGGGACACCGGGGCCCAAGGACACGGAGGGAGAGGACACATGACCACCTACGCCGTCACGAAGGTCCGCAAGGAGTCGTCCGGCAGCGGGAATCAGCGTCACGAACACATCGAAGGGGTCTGCTCCACGGCCGGCGTGCATTACATCCGAAAAGAGGTCGTCGACAGCCTGGAAGCCGGTGATACGTGGCAGACGCTCGCCGACGGGGATCGCGCGACGATCCACAAGATCACCTACTGCCCTGCCAGTGGCTGCCTGGCGACCCCCTACATCCGCACAGGCGCGGATGCGACGATCGCGAACAACCTGGAGAACCTCCCCCGATGCTGAGTGGCCGCGGCATCGCCGGGAGAATGCCGCAGCACGGAGGTCATCGACGCTGCGGCATCCTCGACCGGGGATGGCGTCCTCCTGCTCTACGGCGAGCCTTGACCTCAGGGATCGTCACCCGACAGGTCATGTGAGAACGGGCAGGTGATCATCTTGGAAACCGTGGGCCAGGCCCCAGACGTGGACCTTCGGCGACCCGTGTCGACCGCTGCGAGAACTCGGGATTCCCCGGAACGTCGCTCACCACCGCGGGTGCCTCGCACGGCGTTCGCCGCGGGAGCCGTGAACCCGCCTCGGAGCTCCGGGCAATCCAATCGATAGAGCCGGGCTCCAAGGGACCCCGATCCCGGTGGGGGTCAGGGAAGACGGATCGACCGCAACGGTCGGTGGAAGGAGAGGCTGATGGCGGGGAGACAGGCAACGGAGAGCGACAGCAGGTTGCGGCTGCGACTCACATTCAACATCGCGATCGTCGGCGTCGGCGCGACGCTCGCCGCCTTCATCGTCGCGGTCATCGTGTTCCAGGATGCGGACGACCCCGGCGAGACGATCGCCGCCGTCATCGGTGCGGTTACGACCGCCATCGGCACCCTCGCCGGTCTCGTCGCCGGACACACGGCTGGGGCGAGCGGGAAGGAGAAGGCGGAGGAACGAGCGGACTCGAGCGACCGGACGGTGATGGCGCTGTTGGACGTGTCGCCCCCCAACATCCTGGACCAAGCGAGGTCGCGATACCCCGATCTGTTCGGAGGCAGATGATGCTCCGACACATCGAAGACGACGGTGATCTGAGCATCCTCGTCAACGACGAAGGAGCCATGCTGGTCGTCTGTCCGAACGGACATCGTTGGTTCGGGGCTCTGCAGCGTGATGCCGGTTCGGACGCGGCACGGGCTGTCGAGGAGAGCCTGTCGGCGCGCCCCGATCTGATCGCCGAGCTCGGTATCCGGCCGGGCTCTGACTGAGCACCAGGAAAGGGTTCTGGTCCGTGGAGAGTGCCCTCGGGACCTCGGCGGCACGTCAGGAAGGAGGCAGTGATGGCCCGCGATCTGCTACGCGTCTGGCTGGACCTGGAGAGGATCCACTGCCACGACGAAGGTGACGGGTGGGGGAGCGCTGAGCCCTACCTCTGGACAGTCTTCTTCAAGATCGATGGCGAATCCGTGGCCCTGACGGAAGGGCTAACGCTGTCCGGCTCCGCGACGGTCGTCGGAACCCCGGGGAGTCACGGCAACCTGGGCGACACCGACGTGGACGGAGGTGATGACCTCACCATCCCTGGTGCCCTCGGTGAGTGGAGCTCGTTCCTCACCCCGATCCCCGTCCCATCGTCGATCCAGGGCACCATCGACGACCTACCCGGGATCGTCGGTGTCGTGAGCGTCTTGATGGAGGAGGACAACGTCACCGATGACGGCGCGGAGGCTGGCCACGCCGCGCTCGACGCCGCGGTCGCGAGCGCGCTCGACGACATCATCGCGACGCGGAGCTTCGCCAACCAGGAGATCACGCAGGACGAGATCGACGGGTACATGGAAGCCGTGACGAGCGCCGTGGAAGACGCGGTGAAGAGTCAGCAGTCGTTTCTTCGAAGACATCTGGTCCTGGCTCAACAAAGACGACACGATCGGGTCCAAGGTGTTCTTCTGGACCCACGACGACCTCGACGATGGCGCCACGGTGAACTTCTCCGAGCGGTGGCACGACGACGGAGACTGGGAGATCTTCGGGCACGTCAACGCGACCGTGGCGTGCAGCGCCGAAGCGGCCGCGGCCGCATCTGCGATCGTCGACGCGGTCTTCCGGCGCGTGGACGCCGACATGCGGTCCTTCCGCGACGAGGGGTTCGCCGGCACGCAGCTGCCGAGATGGTGGTCGCTCATGGATCGCAACGCGCCTCAGCTGGCCCGGGTCCTCGCGACCGATGCCGAACTCTCCACCGCCGTGGCCCAGGTCCTCGAAGCGGTCCCCGACGCCCTGGCTCGGCGCGATGCACCCATCCCTGATCACCTGATGACCTCCGCCCGTACCGTCCTCGAACGCCTGCGTGACAGCGGAAGCAGGCGGTCGCGGATCGACGCCGGTCGCGGCCTCGACGCGCTCGCCCACGTCCGCGGTCGGACCTTCGCCGACGCGATAGAGCTCCTGTCGAGCGTTCCGCCCGGCCGAACGCCGAGGCCCGATCGCGACATCGCCCATCTCCTTGACCGCGAGCTTCGGGCACCGAGGAGCCTCCTCCAGCCGATCCTTCCGGGGAACGAGTGAGTTGAACCCACCCATGCACGCATGCGAGGACCGACCGCGATGCGTCGGGACTCAGGTCGATGCGTCACACGAAGCGCAACCAAGGAGTAGGTCCGACGCGATGGTGCGCTTCATCGATGAGATGAGAGCCAGGCGGGAGCGGTCTCGAGCTGAGGCGGGGGCCCGTCGTGAGAAGGCGGCCATCGACCGCTCCCGTGCCGAGTGGCAGGCACGCTACGACGACGCGGTGGCGCGCCTCGACCTCGCGATGCTCGTCGCGGAGGGCGACCCGTCCGACATCGATGAGGACATCCCGATCCTGCTGAAGAAGGGCGAACTACCGGTGCTCGTCGTCCGTCCCGTGGGTCTGATCGAGATGGGACGCGAGGGAGGCACCTACCAAGGTGGCTCGCACGGCGTGTCGATCCGGGTCGCCAAGGGCGTCTCGTACCGGGTCGGCGCGCACAAGGGGACGTTCGTGCCCGGTCCCGAGGTCATCAAGGTGGTCGATGAGGGCACGGTCGTGGTGACGACCCAGCGCGTGGTGTTCCAGGGAGCCGGCAAGACCAGGGAGTGGCTCTTCGCCAAGCTGATCGGGATCGACCATTCCACCGGTTCGTCCTCGAGCATGCTGCACGTCTCGAACCGATAGAACGCGTCCGGTCTCCTCTACGGCGAGGACGTCGCCGACGAGCTGCGGTTCCGGATGGATCTCGCGCTCGCCTCCTGCTCCTCGGAGCTCGACGAGCTCATCGCCGAGCTCAAGGCCGAACTCGCGGGGATCGAGGGGTCGCGGCCGTCGCCTCTCTCCCCGGAGCCGAGCCCGCCAGCCGAACTGCCGCCCCCGCCGCCAGCACCCTGAGGAGAACGCATGTCGACCCCCGAACGACCCGATCGCAACCCGAAGCCCAACCGCTCGACCACGACGTCGGGCTGGGGGCGCCTGAGGGCGTGGATGTCCTCGCACAAGATCCTCACCGGCATCATCGCCTTCGTCGTGCTGGCCATGATCGCGGGCAGCCTGGCCGAAGCGGAGGTACCACCCACCGGCGTCGCGCCCCAGACCTCGGATGCGACCGACGCCACGACGTCACCCCCGACCGGTGATCCGGTCGCGGTCGAGGTGCCGGACGTCGAAGGACTCGATGCCGATCGAGCGACCGAGGACCTCGAGGGGGCGGGCCCCGTGGTGTCGGTCGAGCGAAGGTACTCGAGACAAGCGGCGGGAACCGTGCTCAAGGTGACGCCCAGCGTGGGCACGGACCTGGCTGCGGGTGAACAGGTGACCGTCGTGATCGCACGCGCCTACCCCAAGGTGCCGTCGGTTGTCGGAGAGCGGTCGGGCCCCGCTGCTGCAGAGCTCCGAGACGCCGGGTACGAGGTCAACATCCGGAAGGGGGTCTCCAGCGAGCCGGCGGGCACGGTGATCAAGGTGACGCCGAGCGCAGGGACCGAGCTCCTTCCGGTCAAGACGGTGACCATCACCGTGGCCAAGGCCGCCCCGGAGCCGTCGGGTGGGACCTGCCACCCGTCGTACACGGGTGCGTGCCTCGACCCGAACGCTAGCGACTACGACTGTGCGGGAGGTCCGGGCGACGGACCGCTGTACACGGGGTTCGTCAGGGTCGTCGGCTACGACGAGTACGGCCTCGACGCGGACAACGACGGGTACGGGTGCGAGTGATCGGCGCGACAGAATGTGCGCCTTGAACACCACTTGGGGAACCGCGTCCGCGAGTGGACCGCAGGACCGCGCGTTCTTAAGTCACCTCATTTGGATCAGCCACGCGGCCGCCGAAAGGCTGGTGGTTCGTCACGCTGGCCGAACGACCATGGCCGAACACGCCTACAGGCATCGGCCGAAGGGAGCGCAGTGATGAGATATCGGGTGATCGTCGAGCCGGTCGATATCAGCGGAACGCCGACCGGCGATCCTGCCTTCTCGGTCATCGTTGAACCGACGGGCGCCACTGATGTGTTCCGAACCGTATCGGGAGGTGGGCGCGGATCAAGCGACGATGTCTGGCCCGCATTGCGGCAGGCGACACAAGAAGCGGGACCATGAGTTCAACCTGCGCATGTTGCGGTGAAAGCCCGTGCACGTCGAGAGAGTGATCGTGCAGGGTGGATCAGCCGCCCATGAAATCGTCAAGGCATCCCAAGACCCTGACGGACGCGTTTGCGCGTGCGGGGAGAACTGGACGCCACCCGGATTCCGAAGGGGTCAGGAACCAGGGCCATCAATCGAGATCGACACGTAGTTCGACTCGTAGAGTTTCTGGTTATCCATGATGGCCAGTCGCTGCAGACAGTAGAGCTCCCAAAACAGCTGCCACTCCGAGGCTGTGGGATCCATGTATTCGACTGTGAGCCCAATCTTCGGATCCTTCGCGTCCTTCCAGGAAATCATCTGTGCATGCGACTGCCACCTCTTGGTGTCAATCAACTCGGAAGCCGCCATAGACCAGTTGCCGCCGTTGTTGCGGAACATTCCCTGCTTCAACTGCTCCTCCGCGAATCTCTTGGCTCGCATCCGCACGGCCTCGAACAGCTTCACGGTCTCGGGATCCAACTTTCCTAGCATGATCTGAGCAGCCACATTGCCTGGGTCCTTCTTCAACGTCTCCGCGTGCTCCTCGTAAGCATCGAGGTAGCTCTGCACTGGAAGCCGGAGTCGGTTGCCCTTCTCGTCAGAGCGAATGATCTGAGGGTCGATCGGCCCCAACTCCGATGCATCGCTCATCACGACGGCATCAGCTCCGAGTACCATCAGCGTCCCCGCGCTCTTCGCGAAGTCAGGAACGACCACTCGAAGCCGTGAATTACCGACCTTGTTCCTAACCATCGAGATGAGCTTCTCTGCCGCATCGATGTCTCCTCCACCGGTGTGAAGGAGAAGGTCCAGGTCGACGTCGGGCTCCACGTTGTGCAAGAGGTCCACGAACCCGACCGTATCGTCCCTGTCTATCGGGGCGTTGATCCCAGCGACGTAGCAGATCAAGGGCTGCCCGGTCAGCTCTTCGATCCGCTTGATGGTCGCCTGACGCTGGTAGCGCAGAGCGTGGATCGCCTGGAAGAAAGGGGTCTTGGTCGGTTCAGGAACGACGGCTTCATCCGGTCCCGCATTCTCGACAGCGCCATCGTTTGCCATCGCTCACCTCCACGTCGCCGACCCGGATGCCGGTACCCACTCGACCCTGCCCTTGTGAACCCAATAATGACATCGGCGTCCGCCGGCAAGCGAATCAACGCTCGGCGCAAGCGAAAGGGGCGAAGATTTAATCACCTGCCAGCGCGGCAGGCGATGTGGACTCAAGTTGAGCATGACCCGGTGCCCCTTGCCACACGGACAGTCAAATGCGATCCAGGAGGGTTCCCGCGAGGGACCAACCAGAACGGCCCCCCGGAAGGGAAGATGGGGGGGAACTTCATCCCCCTCATCAACGCGGATGACTACTCGCCACCTCTTCCCCAGGAGTGCCAGCCACTGCCACCACCTGATTCGCCTCCCTAGCTCTGCCAAGTCTGCTCCAAGAAGGGCTCCGTTATTCCCCTGCCGATCTTGCCAGCCGCCAAGTCGCAATAGTGGCCTTCCGTCGGTGACTGGTGGTTCCCGGACGATTCACGGTCATGGATGCGCAGGAGAATCTCATTGGGAACAATTGCGTCTCCCCCATACCCGACGAGGCGCTCGAGGAGCTCCGCGACAGCTGCCGCAGCCACCGCCGTCGTGTAGGCAACGACAGCTGGCTCAGCCCCCCCGAGAGCCGGCGCATAGCCCTCGTCCACTCGCCGCTCACGTTCATCCGGGTTGAGCATCTCTGTCCCCGCACGCGCAAGGTCAACTCGCCCGCGGCACACGAGGCACGCCGATCCGGGTGTCAGAACGGTGACCCGACCGAAGATCCCGTTCAGCTCGCCATCATCGTCGCTCGTAAGAAGAACGCCGCTGTCGATCACCGGGATCAAGAGAAAGGTGGCCACTCGCGAGAGAACAAGGCGCCCCGCGTTGTCGTCCGTACATCCGAAGACGACATCAACACCCGAAAGTCGGCGAGCGACCGTCTCGTTCGTCACCATCGCGTTGACGCATTCGACCATCGCGTCAGGGGCCACACGCTGGATGTTGGCCTTTGCCACGTCCGTCTTTGGAACGCCAACGTCGAAGGCTCCGGACCCATATACCCGCGTAACGTTGCTCTCAGAAAGGGACTCGGGATCAACGAGCAGGAATCGACGGACTCCGAGCCGCCCCAGCTGCTCGGCCACGGCGGATCCCGTCCCGCCGCATCCAACGATGGCCACGCGAAGGTCGCTCAATACCCTCTGAACATCCCCGCCGAACGCGCGCACGTTCCTGTCGAACTGTGCCGCGACGGGAGGCTGCTCGGCGTCGAAGGACCACATCAGGCGAATGCGTGACCCGACGGTGAGAATGCGATCGATGCTTGCCCGGGAGCCTTCGGATTCAATGAAACCGGTGAACCCAAGCCCTCTGTCGGCCCTGTTTAGGATCAACGACCCGTAGAATTCGCTCCCCGAGCGAAGCCTGAAAGGGTCCGTCAGTTGCCCATCAACGACGTCGTCGTACCGACTCGGGCGGGGCGAACATCCGGCCGTAGGATGGGTGTGAACCCAGACCGGAAGAGCTCCGTCAGTCTCGGCCTTGCCAAGGGCCGGAACATACCCATCTGATGTGACGCGGAGACTGTCGCTTTCGCGAACCACGTAGGCACCCTCTGGGACGGGAACAAACTCGCGCCCGAGCAATCTGAAATCCGCGCCATCCTTAACCAGTCGGCACAGCAGCACGCCGCCGCTCTCGACAGAAAGGGTGGTGAGCTGGGACATCTCTGCGTCAAGAGCGTTCGGCAAGACCAGGGAGATCGTCACCGAACAGCCTCGGGCACCGAGGAGTCGACCTCACGGCGAATCAGGGCGACATAGCTCTCTAGGCCGTCGGTTCCAGACCGCCACTGCCCGGCTTGGAAGTGGCGTGACCAGCGCTGCCACGACCTCCCAAGAAAATTCTCGAAGGACTGCGTTGCCGGGATCTGCTCACCGTCGACCCGGCGAACCGGCGGATCAAACCACCACATATCTGGCGCCACGTCCGGATACCCCGCCGGCAGACGAACGAGCAGGTCTGCGGCATCCGCGTCGCATCCCGGCGGGAGTGCCCATTTGCGGAGGACGACGCATGTCATCCCGGCCTCCTCCGCAACCTGGTAATCCAGCTCTCGCTCGACAAGAAAGGCCTCGTCGGCCTCAAGCAAGGGCATCGCGGGATCCCTTGGCCGAGTCAAGGCCTGGGTTGATCATGCTCGGCGCGGTAAAGAAACGCTTGCCATCGCTGATCTCTACTGACGTGTCGTTCTCGACCTTGCGGTCGGGGTGTCCAGGAACAACTTCGAATAGGTCACGATCCTGCCCGATAGGCGGCGACGGGAGACCGCGGAGCTCCAAGCCGGTCATGATGGCCGCCGTGACCGGGAAATGGACGCGGTCTATCTGGATGTGGAACTCGTGAGGTGGGTTCTGTCCTTGGCCCTTATCGTTTCCCATGTGGAATTCTCCTTCTCCGATTGGACATCAAGATACCACAACACCATGTTACTTGACAACCGTGGTACCTGTATGCCAAGATGGCGACATGAAACCCTCAAAGGCAATGACCATTCGCCTTTCGCTTGAGCAAGCGGAACAGCTCGAAACCGTCGCCGCTGTCGACGACCTCCCCATCTCAGAGGTCATTCGCGCCGCAATCGCGGAGCACATCGACGCTCGGAGGACGGATCAAGCTTTCCGCGACAGCTTGAGGGGCAGGCTCGAGCGAGCCGAATCGCTCCTCTCAGGCGACTAGCCTGCTGGATCTAGCGCGGCCTGCCGTCGGTCCCCCGCACGTTCCGACGACGAGTAGTGGGTCCAGTCTGGGTGACGTGCGTTGAGGTCCGCGTGGAGCCTGTGCGGTCTGCTTGCTCGCCCTCAGGCTGACTCAATGCCCTCCCCGTCCGACTTGCTCCAACCCTCCACCCAGAGCTACGGTCACGCCGATGGCCCTTGCCCTGCAGCGTCCCTCCGAGCTCACGGCGGGGACCTACCTCGCCGACTGGCTCATCCACGCCCGCTCACGAGTGCGGAAGAAGACCTACGAGGGCTACGAGGGGCTCATCCGGCTGCACGCGATGCCGGCCCTCGCCGAACTGCCGCTCCAGGCGGTCGGGCCCCTCGAGCTCCAGCGCCTCTACGCGGGGCTGCAGCGACCCGAGGGGCGGCTCTCGGGGGGTTCGGTGCTGAACCTGCACCTGGTCCTCACCCAGGCCCTCGCTCAAGCGGTCCGCTGGGGGCTCCTCGATCGGAACCCTGCGGCGGGCGCCCAGCCGCCTCGTCCCCGCCGAGCCGAACCGACGCTCGTCGATCCGGCGCTCGCGAACCGCCTGCTGGCCGAGATCGCAGGCACCCGGTTCGAACTCGCGGTCGCGTTCGCGCTCACGACCGGGATGCGACGAGGCGAGATCCTCGGCCTTCGGTGGGCGGATCTGGACGAAGGGTTCGCGACCGCACACGTACGA
>Ga0247727_10011707_pt1 | contig 15233 bp, 10 predicted proteins | sample WisWelCaveWW1625_FD_202498 | JGI IMG/M metagenome (GOLD analysis project Ga0247727, IMG submission 202498) | Biofilm microbial communities from Wishing Well Cave, Virginia, United States - WW16-25 | ecosystem: Environmental > Aquatic > Deep subsurface > Groundwater > Cave microbial mat | place... | reverse complement strand
ATCCGACGACGCACAAGCCGGCTACAATTACCCAGGGACAAACGTGCAATGCCAGAGAAAAGCCATCACGAACATCTACAAATTCTTCCCCGGACATCAGGAAATAGCCAAAGAATACGAGAAAGATCCCGATTCCCAGGAAAATGTAATTTTTCTTTCCAAAGGGGAGCGGGAATTCCTTTACTTGTTCTTGTTTTTTCGCCATATTAAAGATTAATAATTTGTATCAGGCCGGTTCACATCAGTTCGTCCAAAGGCTTGTTCAGAAAGCGATTGACTGCAATTCTGCTGCTCAGCCAGCCCAAAACGGCCCCGAATATAACAATTCCGCCCAACAAGGACGCAAACGCTGGAGTTTGGATCAACATCTTCAATTCTGACAATTCCTGGAAAAAGCCAGCTGCCCCAAGCATGACTCCTACCAGCATCATTGCTGCAATGATTCCACCAAGTGCGCCCTGAAACATACCCATTTTGACAAAAGGCCGGCGGATAAATCCATTTCTGGCGCCGATGAGTTGCATGGAACGAATCACAAGCCGCTTTGCAAAAATTGCGAGCCTGATGGTTCCTGATATGATGAAGAATGCCACGAATACTACGAGAATGCAGGTTGCAATGGCAACGAAATAAAGTGTCCTGGTATTTTCCCGCAACTGATGAATATATTGAATCGGGTATTCGATTTCGGCCAGTTCCTGGATTTTCTCCAACTCTTTGCTGATTTGCGAAATGCTATCGGCCTGTATCCATTCCACTTTCAGCCGGATATTAAGAGATGCATTCATGGGATTTATGTCCCCAACAATCTCTGAATAGAATTCATCCCCGGTGGTACTGAGAAACTCAGCTTCTGCATCTTCTTTACTGACGTACCGCACTCCCGAACACCAGGGATAGGATTGGACAAGGGACAACAATTCCGTTTGACGCTCTTTGCCTGGTTCTTCATCCAAAACCAAAATCATTTCAAATTCTTCCTGCCATTTGCCCCGGAGGTAGTCGAAATACAATGCCGCCGCGACCAGGAGAATCAATACAAACAATGCCAGGGAAATGCTGAACAAGGATGTCAGAAAAGTGCTTCTGGTTTTGCTTCGGAGGTATTGCGATGAATCTGCCATTGCGCGCGCAAATTTGCGGATATTCCGGAATAAATTGTCAGGTAAATTTCGGCCGCTGGTTTAAGTGCGATTGTGCTTGCCCGGGATCAGGTATTGGCAAACAACAAAAATCCCGTAAGGATGGTATTTTGGTAAAGCATCCTGACAACCCAGACAAATTTGAATTCAATTTTTCAGGGGCAGGCTGACAAAATCATTCTGACGACCGATCAAAAATTCACTGCGATCATCATCTGCTGCTTGATCGCTTTTCCGTTTTGCAATGCCGGAGAGAAACGTGCCTGCCTGATGATTCTTTCAGCTTCCTGCTTCGTTCCGTATCCCAAATCATTGAGGGCTCTGACATCAGAGGTAGTACTGTCCGGAAGTACCATGAAACCAACCTGAATGGCACCTGTAATTTTCTTCGCTGTTGCTTCGGGGGACAATTGGATGCTGGAATAGACATAGTAGGCAAAAGCTGAGTCGCCACCGGGATACGATGCATTTCGCCCGGTTGTCACTGCAAAATTCCGGTGACCATCCTGTGCAGAAAGACAAGAAAACAGACAAATCATCAGCAAGAAGCAGCAAGAGGAATAGAATTTCATGAATCAAATGTAATCTTCATCCGTTTGCTTTCACAAACCAGACGGCGCAAAACAAGGATTGCCCCGGAAAATCAGCAAATTGCGGCATATTTTTCATGTTTTAGACTTCACCCGGATTATGGCTCTGACTTTTAGAAAATTCCAGCTTCACGCCAGGGTACTGGAAAAACTGCCGCTGTTGGGATTTCATTTGCCAACTGCGGTGCAGGAGAAGGTGATACCACAATTGTTACAAAAACAAAACCTGATTGTTGAAGCGGCGACCGGTACCGGGAAAACTGCGGCCTACGGATTGCCGGTGATTTCGGGGCTGAATTTCAATAAGCGTGCGATCCAGGCTCTGGTTCTCACACCTTCGCGGGAACTCACGAGGCAAGTAGCCAAAGATTTGGCAACCTATTCGACGATCCCATCGCTTCGCATCGGCTCGGTCTTCGGCGGCACAAGTTTGCAGGAAAACATCCGGCAGGTGAAAGCGGTGCCGCAAATACTGGTTGCTGTTCCCGGCCGTTTGCGGGACGTATTGGATGGCAGGCGGTTTCCGTTTTTCTGGCGGGATATCAACTTTCTCATCATTGATGAAGCTGACAAATTGCTGGAGCATGGTTTTCAGGATGAGGTAGATGCCTTGTTGTCAAATGTGAAAAAGTCGGCACAGGTAGCGTTGTTTTCTGCCACGATCAACAAACAGGTCGAGGAATTGATCCGGGACCGGTTTCCGAAAATCAGAACTGTCAGATTGAGTTACCGGGAAGCATTGAACAATATAAAATTTGTGTCTGTTATTTCGGAAGGCCGGAACGAAAATTCCACCTTGAAGGAACTGATCATTCAAAAGAAACTGAAATCTGCCCTGATATTTTGCCGAAAGCGGGATGCCGTATATTCTGTCGTGAATTATCTCAGGTCGCACCGTGTGAATGCTGAAGAATATCATGGAATGATGGATCAGGTGGAGAGAAAAGCTGTGATGGATCGCTTTCGTTCCGGAAAAATCCATTTTCTTGTGGCCACAGATCTCGCTGCGAGAGGTCTTGACATTTTTAAACTTCCCGCCGTCATCAATTTTCATACGCCCGATGATCTGGAAGTGTACCTGCATCGGGCAGGAAGAACAGGAAGAGCCGGGAGCAAAGGAACCTGTTACAACCTGGTGACATCAGGCAGGGAGCAGGAAACAATCCGGCAGATCCATGCGGAAATTGGAATTGGAATCACAGAGGTGACGATTGCCCCGGGAAGGGAAGGCAAGCTTGCAAATCCAGCTGAGAAACAGGTAAAAATTCACCTGACAAGAGGAAAGAAAGACAAAATCAGAAAGGCCGACATTGTTGGTTACCTGGCAAATGAAGGGGGATTGTGGGCGGATCAGATCGGAACAATTTCCGTTTACGGGCAGCATACCATTGTTTCTGTTCCCGATGGAGCAATTGCTCACCTGGAAGAAGCAGTTGGCACGAAAATCAAAGGCAAGACAGTGAAAATCAGGCGGTATGAATTGGATGAACAAAAGGCCCGCGCAAAATCGGTGAAAAAACTGGTCGAAAATTCAAAGGAAAGAAAGGCCAAAAGAAACCGAATGTCGGGGAAACCCAAAATCTGAACGGACATGTTGCGGAGATTGTCAGTTATCATATTCATTGCAACAGTATATCTTAATTCCTTTTGCCAGGCTGACCTGCTTCGCTCGGGACCGATGGTGGGTTTTTCCGAGATGAGCGAAGTCATGTTGTGGGTGCAAACCACCGTTGAGGCGCGGGTTCGGATCGAATACTGGAACGGAACCGTTAGCCGATCCACTGCGACAGTACTGACAAAAAAAGAAGAAGCATTCACTGCACATCTGCTGGCGGACAGCGTGGCTCCGGGAAATGTATATAATTATTCATTGTACATCAACGAACAAAAAGTGGAGCGGGAATATCCGCTGAAATTCCGGACCCAGGAATTTTGGCAATACCGGAAAGATCCGCCGGCATTCCGGTTTGCAGCCGGCAGCTGCACCTATGTCACGGAGGAAGGATTTGACCGTCCGGGCGATCCATTTGGAGAGGCATACTATATTTTTAAATCTATCCGCGGGAAGGATCCGGAATTCATGATCTGGCTGGGTGACAATGTGTATCTGCGTGATCCTGATCTTTATACACGAACCGGAATTCTGCACCGGTACACACATACCCGGAGCATTCCCGAGATGCAGGCATTGCTGGGTTCTGTTCATCACTATGCCACATGGGATGACCACGACTTCGGTCCGGACGACAGCGACCGCGGGTATCCGGCAAAGGAAATCTCGGCAGAAGCATTCCGTTTGTTCTGGGCAAACAATGGCTACGGGATTTCCGGCGGCGGCGGGATTGACGGATATTTCAGATGGGCCGATTGCGACTTTTTCCTTCTTGACAACCGCACTTTCCGTGCGCCGGATGAAAGAACGACAGGAGAAAGAACGATGCTCGGTGAATTGCAGTTGGAATGGCTGATAGATGCACTGTCAACAAGTTCCGCCCCATTTAAGTTTGTGTGCATCGGCGGCCAGGTTCTGAATGATGCGGAGAAATTTGAGACCTATCACCACTACTTCAGTGAAGAAAGAAAAAGGATTCTGGATGCCATTGCTTCTGAAAACATCAAAGGTGTCGTCTTTTTGTCCGGCGACAAACATCATTCGGAATTGAATGTGTACAAACCGGAGGGTGCAAAAAACCCGGTTTATGAACTGACTGCGTCCCCTCTCACCTCGCGTGCCTTTCCCATCGGTGAAGAAATAAACAGCTTCCGGATGGAAGGGACGGGATATGAAGACCGGAATTTTGCCCTCCTGGAAGTCAGTGGCGGCAGGAAGGAAAGGTCGCTTCAGGTACAAGTTGTGGACCGCTTTGGCGTCGTTGTCTGGACCCGGACAATTGGTCCTGATTACCAGATTTCGGAGTGATGGAAACTCAGTAAATGCCTGAAAACAACGATTTTAAGCAAATTCAGAACAAATAGGCAATGATTTGAATGGGTAAGAATCAGTTGAATCGCTGAAGGAAACGGTGCGGTTATTGCCTAATTTCAAGCTATGCCCGATTGCCCGGTTTCTTTGGGGAAAACCCGTATTGATTTTACAGCCAATATTTCCGTAATTTTGCGTATTGACTCGTGTTGTTTTCAATCCGATATGGGATTTTTGAGAATTGTTGCTTCCATTGCCTTGCTCACAATGATGTTTGCCGGAGTTACCGCGCAAACAACTCTCAGTTATTTTTCCTGGGATACCAGCACTGACGAAAAGGTCGCCGATATTGGTCCGAATGCTTCTTCGTCCAGTACGACGGCCAATTGTTTTGGTCCGCCTTCGGTTTCCGGAATGGCCTGCAGCCCCGGTCAGGCATGCGCTATCTGCAATACCGTATGCTATAAGAATATCGCCCTCGTCGTTCCAAATTCTCCCTCAGGTTATTTTGATCAACCGGATATGGAATTCACGATGCATTACCGGCGAGTAGCGAATACTTGTTCTGCTGGAGGATCAAACCTCGAAGCTGTCGGCTGGTTTTTCCGCCGTGGTGATGATTTCTGGTTTGGTTTCCAGAACGGAGGCAAATTGTCCTACCGTTTTCGCGTTGTCTCACCTACCACCCCTTTTTATACTGATATCCCGGGAACAACCCCTGCTGTCAACGAATGCTGGAATTGTACCGGCTTGACTAACGCAACGATTCCGGGTGATGGCGCCTGGCATGAATATACATTTCGCTATGTATCTTCGCTCGGATTTGCATACATCCTGATTGATGGAGTGGTAAATTACATTGATTCCTCTGCAACACCCGGCGCCCAGATGTATTGGGCGAGTTCATCGGTTGGTTTCACGATCGGAGACCTGATGGATGGCATCGGAACCAATACCCCCATACTGGACAATGCTACCATCGGTACTCCCACTCCGCTCCCGGTAACCCTCAGCTATTTCACCGCAGAAAAAGTTCAGCATTCTGTGATCCTGAACTGGGAAACTTTAAGCGAAATATCAAATGATTTCTGGACTGTCCTTCGCTCCCGTGACGGTTCTTCCTGGGAAGAAATTGGTTTCCTCCCTGGTGGAGGCACCCTGCCGGAAGGAAAGAAATATGAATTTGTGGATCCCAATCCTATGACTGGTACAAATATGTACTGGCTGAAACAGAATGACCTCAACGGACAACAGCACGCTTTCCAGGCGGTAGCAATATTCTTTTCAAACAACGGCAGTTCCATTTTTGCTGTATTCCCCAACCCTGTCGTTCAACCCGGTGGTGAATTAACAATTGAAATTAACTCCGCTGCAGCTTCGCCTGCAATCATACGGATATTTGATCAGTCAGGAAGGCTTGTAAATGAAACCAGTGAAATCACCGAGGAAGGTATCAATTACCTGAAAGTAGGTATTGAGGAATTGCCGCGGGGGTTCTATTACATCAGGATGCAAGCCGGCGGGCGGACGCATTCTGACAAGTTCATGGTACTCGACTGAGTTGCTGTTTTCGCAAAGGACTTACTATGTCCCAAAGAGACTCAATTGGCAAAAAATTCAACTTCGACCCTCCGGTTTTGTGATTTTCCAGCTTCCGTAAGGTTTGAACGCATCGGCCGGCTTTCCCCATACCCTTTACCGCGCAACCTGGACTTTTCAATTCCATCTGCTATCAGCCATTTGATGACTGCATTCGCCCGTTCCAGAGAAAGGCCTGCATTATAAACTTCAGCTCCGGAGTAATCGGTATGACCGGAAATCTCAACTTTCATTCCCGGATTTGCACGCAGATAGGAAGCCAGGATTCTCAGAGTTGACCAGGAATTGGTATCGAGTTGCGCCGAATTGTGATTGAAATTCACAAGCGGCAATGTGACTGTCTTTCGTGCCGGCGCCCGTGCAAGATGGATTTCCAGATCCCCTGCAGTTCCGGCTCCATTTCTTAAATCTAAATTCTGTCCGTATGTGTAAAAACCCGGAAAATCCGCAAGGAGATTGTAAAGTTTGCCGGATTGAAGCCTCGTTTTCCAATCCCCGGGCTGGCTTCCGGCTTCCGCCACAGCTCGTTCCTGGTTTACAACCTTCTCGTAAAATGTCACCGTAGCCGGAACCGGCAATCCGGTTTCCAAATCAATGATCCGGCCGGAAACCTTCAACGTATCGTTGCTGCTTTGTTTTTGTTCAACCCAAACAGTTTCCGGAATGACAACAATGGTTTCCGGTTCAGAGGTCACAACTGTAGCCGGAACGGAAACTTCTACCTCAACAAACAACCGAAGGATCAGATCTTTTCTTTCATTAAAATGGAGCAAAGTTTCAAACTTGCAAATGCCGGAAAAATCCCGGTCCGGAATGAACTTTAGCGACCGGAGATTTTGGTGAAGATCGAGCCTTCCTGGTTTTCCCCTGCTGTCCAGGCTGGAAATATTTTCAGAAACCGTCATGTCACCGATGCCTGGAATCTGCGACAATACTGTTTCATTTTGCTTTGCTTGCAATCGCAATGTGTCAAAAGCAACGAGAATCTCCGGCACTGCAACCGGAACAGTGTCAACCGGTTCGATGACGACGACGACCGGAACGGTGTCAACTGGATCCGTGAATACAACAACTGGAACTGTGTCAACCGGTTCGGTGACGACGACAACCGGAACTGTATCAACCGGTTCGGTGACGACGACAACCGGAACCGTATCAACCGGTTCGGTGACGACGACAACCGGAACTGTATCAACCGGTTCGGTGACGATGACAACCGGAACCGTATCAACCGGTTCGGTGACGATGACAACCGGAACCGTATCAACCGGTTCGGTGACGACGACAACCGGAACCGTATCAACCGGTTCGGTGACGACGGCAACCGGAACGGTGTCAACCGGTTCGGTGACGACGGCAACCGGAACGGTGTCAACCGGTTCGATGACGACGACGGCGGTATCTGAGGCTTCGCCTCCTGTATCGCCACCGGATTCAACTGAATCTGCAAGCGTTACCATTTCCGTGTCAGCAACTGAAGGCCCGATTTCAAGGCCGAGTTCAGAAACCGGAATCGAATAAATGTCTCCCAGGGCATTGGCGGAATTTCCGGAATAGTAATATGCGGTTTCGTTATTTGGATCGGTGGCAAAATAGCCATCAAAGCCAGGGGAATTGATCCCTGAACCTGCGTTTACAGGTGTTTCCCATGAATCCCATGAATCGCCGGTACGGCGGGAATAGAAAATATCATAGGATCCGATTCCGCCACGACCATCGGAGGAAAAAAAAATGTATTGTCCATCGGGGCTCAGGAAAGGACAGATTTCCTGTCCTTTGGTGTTGATGCCGCTACCCAATGACCGCGGACGAGTCCATTTCCCATCAATCAGTTCCGAGAAAAACAAATCGTGATTCCCGCCTTTGCAGGCAAAACCGGTGAACATGACATTGAACTCCGGGTTGATGCAAAAGGTAAAGGATCCTTCACCTGAATTCAGGAATTTGTGATCCACCAGAACAACTGGAAAAGTCCAACCTGAATCGGTGAGATTGCTGACAGAAATCCCCGGAAGCACCGTTCCGATGTGTTTGTTGTAAACATTGCCGAGGTAAAGGGTTTTGCCTCCGTCCCCAAATCCGCCCACATAATTGTAATAAACAGAATTCAGCGGTTCGCCGAGGCGTTTTGCCTGCATCCATTCCCCATTGCTCTGTTTTTCCGAAACCCAGATATTCTGTCCATGTTCGGTGCCGCCGATATTATCCGGATGAAAGGCCCTGACAAAATAAAAGGATTTGCCGTCAGGGGAAATTCTCGGCATCAATTCATCATATTCTGTATTTATTGCTTTGGAAAGTGGTTGCCCGGAATTCTTATGTTGTCCATAAACAGAAATTGAATCTGTGAGCACCATCCACCCGGTAAACAACATTGCCGCAAAACAGTTTCTCCGGAAAGAGCAAATCAAGCGGACCATCATTGCCAGAAATAATTGTTGCCGGCAGCATACCCTTGTTTTGTCAGGCGAAGTCCGAGAATTAAGGAATGGGTTCCGGAGGATTGGGCACGAAGGGTTGTCAAAGGGTACTCATAGGAATACCCGAGTGATAGCAGGTCGCTGATTCGAAATCCGGCCAAAGCGGTTGCACCTTCGCCGTGCCGGTAACCTAGTCCGGCCATGAGCAATTGCCGGTAAATGATACGGGCGCCAATGTCCACAGAAGGCGGCGCTCCTGCGGTAAGATTCACGATGGCAGATGGAATCAATAGCAATTTTTCGCCAACGGGGAGTTTGCATCCACCCATGAAGTAATAGTGCAAAACCAGCGCTGACTTCCGGGTTGAACTCAGATCGAGAATCAATTTGTTTTGAAGCAGCTGCCGGAGTGAAACTCCTCCATAAAATTTCGGATGATACAAAAGCGCTCCCCCGTTGACATTGATCATCCAAACGCTGGCATATGCGGATGTAAAGGCAATGTCATTGTTATCAAGAATAAAAATCGAAGTTGGATCAAAAGTAAAATTAAGCATTCCGACATTCGTTCCGATTCCCAATTTCAATTGATTCGAAAGCTGGAAATGCGCGGTATAAGATCCGCTCACTTCGGTGACCGATTGCGGACCTGATGTCTCTGAGACGATGGTGGCGCCAATTCCTCTGATGATTGGCGGCGTTTCGATATCTGCCGGTTCGGGGATGGCCTGAATCTGCGACTGGCTGCGGGACGGCAGTGGCAAGGGCCGCGGATACGTCATCCGTTTCATCATTTGCGAATGGGCTGTCAGGAAAACGCCGCGGGGGGCGCCATCAAACCCCAGCCATTGAGACTGAAATCCGGCTTTGATATCCGTAAATCGCTCGGAACCGCCAAAAGCAGGATTAACAATATAAGGATTTAATATATATTGATTGTAATGAAGTCGCTGCTGTGCATGCAGGTTGACACCGGAAACCCAAGCCAGGATGATCAGGATTGTTATTGCCGCACCCCTCATCTCAGAATCGTTACACTGCCTTTCATCACCGGTGGCAGCTCCGTAGATTCAGATTCGATGATATACATGTAGGTGCCGGCAGGAACCGGGCTCCCGTTCCAGTTTCCATCCCAGGGCTGCCAGGGACCTTCCCACCGGTGAACCTGGCTTCCCCAAACATTGAATACACTGACTTTGAGGGAGGAAACATCAGCCAGGACCGGAATTACCCACTGATCATTGACATTGTCACCATTCGGGGAAAATCCCCCTGGAATCAGGTCTTCGGCTCCCAGCGTTACAGTTTTTTTGGCAGTGCATCCGGAACTCTCCCAAACATAAAAAATGTAGGTGCCGGCGCTCAAATTGTTGAATTGATTTCCTGTAACAGGCGGATCACTTTCCATCGAATACAGGAAAGGTGTAGTACCGGAAACCGGAACAGAAACAGTAACGGACCCATCGGAATTCCCGCGGGTGGGATGAATCACTTCGGTGAACCCCGGATGAAGGAAGCCGACGTTCTCAATTTCCACACTGTCCACGGCTGCAGGGCAAGGCCCGTTGGAAACAGTCCAGGTGAATATGAAATATCCCGGTGTCAATCCGCCAATGAGGGGATTGAAATTTGTGCTGTCACTGAAATTGATTCCGGCAGGACCTGTGATTCTTCGCCAGGTTCCGGCGGCAGAAGAACTGATCAGTTGGGGGATGCTTCCGAGAAGATTCATGGAAGTCAGGTTGCAATAGCTTCGGTCTTCTCCCGCATCGCTTGCCGGGGTGATGTAAACACCGATGGAAACCGTATCTGTATCGGAAGGGCATTTTGAATTGCTCATTACCCAGATTGCCTGATAATTTCCAATTCCGAGATTGCTGACATTGGTTTTGAAATCAAACGGATTTGCGAAAGTGATCACGGTTTGCCCATTCAGTTGCCACCACCTGCCGCTTGCACCGGGTTGCAATGCCGGATCGTTTCCGGACATCGGCAGGATTGCGGGTTCACATAGAGTAGTATCGTTTCCCGAATTTGCAACAGGCATCGCATAACGGGTGAGAATCAGAGTATCATCATTCCCGGGACAAGGTCCATTGGATACACTCCAAAGGAATACGTTATCGCCGTATGCCAACCCGGTTACGGGTGACGAGAAAGTTGAATCACTGCCTATATTGCCGGTACCGGAAATCAATGTCCAGATTCCGGTTCCCCCAATGCCATTGGCCGGCGTCCCGGGGTCATTGGCGGTAAGCATACTGGAATCGAGCTCGCAATCCAGAATCAAATCGGAAGCGGCTACTGCCGGATCCGGAACCTTAAAACTCGTGATCGCAATGGTATCAATATCTGCATAGCAACTTGCATAATCCACGCTCCAGGTGAATACATAATCACCGTAGGCAGTGATATTGCTGACGATGGTTCCGGGAGAATTGGAATTGGCGAATACAGGATCGGGAGCGCCGGCAGGTTTGGCAATAAACTCCCAGGTACCGGTACCGAATGGTGTTGCGGCGGCCATATTGAAAGCGACGGTATCACAGACTCCGAAATCAGGACCTGCATCGGCGTTTTGCCTGATCAGGGTTCCGGGGCCAATACCACCGACAATCGGATAACATCCCCACCAGCGTGTGATGGTTTGGGTTCCGGAACCGCATCCGGTAGGCATCACGCCGGCAGAAACCGGAAAACCATCAGAAACTCCAAGTGTTGGCCCGCCGTTCGAGGCTCCATCGCCCCAGGGACTTTCTGCATATACAAAAGGAAGTGTTGAAGGAGGCACACAGGTAGGAGAACCCGGATCATATTGATATAAAATAATTCTGAAATCCCCGGGCTTCCCGTTTCCATCAGAAATCACGCCCCAGGGAATGGCGATTTCGACATGGTCGCCGTTGCCTTGGGTAGAAAATTGCGGAAGCAATCCGCCGGCCGGAGCAGACCAGGTGGCCCCGTCCCAATTGCTGAACTCATTGCTTCCGATTTTAAAACGGCAGGAAAAGTTTACTCCGCCTATCGGCGAGCAATCGGGTGACAATCCGTCATAATTGAGTCCGTTGAGATTGAATGCAGCAGCCGAATATTGAGACCGGATATATATCACAGAATAGTGATTGTTGTTTCCACCGATTCTGCCGATAAACAGGTTGTTGTTGTCCCAGCTCAGGTACCAGTCAATTCCACCTGCCCCCGAGAGCTTCTCATTGTTTTCCCAATCGGCATTGTTGGCGCCATTGGTCATTCCGGGGCTAACGACGCCCTGAATGGAAACATTGCGGTTTCCCGGAGATACCGAGGTGGCATAACACAAGACCGGAAATGCAAAAAAAACGAGCAATAAAATGCACGCTGCACCCGGTATGGGAACCGTTTTTTTTACCTTGCTACGCAACCAATCCAGGGGTTTTGCTCTTTAGGTAAAGATAGGAAAAACAATTAATTTTGGCCGAATGCACTGAATTCTCAATAACCGAAAAAACAGAAAAAGGATATGTCCACAGTCACGGAAACCACAGAAAAAGTCAGACTGGAATACGGCGGAAAAACAGTCGAATTGCCGGTGATTACCGGCACTGAAAACGAGAAAGCAATAGATATCTCCAAGCTTCTTGGTTCTTCAGGATACATTACGCTGGATGTAGGGTACAAGAATACGGGATCATGCAAAAGCGCGATCACCTTTTTGGATGGTGATGCCGGGATTCTCCGTTATCGCGGTTATTCAATTGAAGAAGTTTCTTCCCGTGCTACTTTCCTTGAGGTTGCATATCTGGTACTATTCGGAGAATTGCCCAACCGCACTCAATTGTCAGCTTTTGAATCGGGAATCAGGGAGAATATGACCTTGCCGGAAGCAATGAAAGGCATGATCAATGCTTTTCATTCCGATTCCCATCCGATGGGAATCCTGGCATCCACGATCTGCGCTCTCCATGGATTTGATACTGAATCACTTGATCCATATCGTCCGGAAGCGAGGAAAGAAGTTACTTACCTGAAGCTGATGGCAAAACTTCCGATGCTTGCGGCCTGGATCTACCGGAAGCAAAAGGGTTTAAATTTTACTGAAGCCGACAAGACGATTGATTACTGCTCCAACTTCGTGAAAATGTGCTTTGGCAACGATGCCGGATACAAAGTGGATCCTGTCGTGGAGAGCGCGCTCAATAAGTTGCTGATTCTGCATGCCGACCATGAGCAGAATTGTTCTACTTCAACCGTAAGAATCGTAGGTTCGTCACATACCAATCTGTATGCATCCATAGCTGCCGGAATTATGGCGCTTTGGGGACCATTGCACGGCGGAGCCAACCAGGAAGTCATAGAGATGCTGGAGAAAATCAGGGATGACGGCGGGGATCTGAAAAAGTGGATCAACAAAGCGAAAGAAAAGGATAGCAATTTCAGGCTGATGGGATTCGGGCACCGGGTGTACAAGAATTTTGATCCGCGTGCGAAAATCATCAAACAGTCTGCTGATGAGGTTCTGACAAAACTCGGCGTGAAAGATCCGATTCTTGATATAGCCAAAGGACTTGAAGAAGCCGCTTTGAGTGATCCGTATTTCAAGGATCGCAAATTGTATCCCAATGTAGATTTTTACAGCGGAATCATCTACCGGGCTCTTTCGATTCCAACCTCCATGTTTACCGTCATGTTTGCCATTGGACGACTCCCTGGCTGGATGGCCCAGTGGAAGGAAATGTTCCAGAATGGTGAGCCGATCGGCAGACCGAGACAAGTATATACCGGCTATACCGAAAGAGAATTTTTACCGATCGAAAAGAGGAGTTAGGAGACAGAAAAACTTTGTCAGCCGTAGCGAAGCGGAGGTCCCGATCATTTCTGCTGCAAATTGCCGGGATTGGTCGCCGGAGTTTTCACGGTTGTAATGACGGAAATTTTCTGACAACAGACCACTGGCTTCTGACGACCAATTGCAAATGATGAGACAAAGAAATTTCCATTTTCCTTTTCTCTTTTTGATATTTTCCGTTCCGGTCATCCTGTCATCATGCGCCGATGCGAAATTCATCGGTGACGAATCAAAAGATTGCATCACTACTTTTGTAATGAATGCAGAATTTTGCAAGTCAAGGATCCGGGATGCCGGAATCAAATTTGATGCTTGCATAGACGATTGTGACAATGCTTTAAGATTGTCAATCGCCAATGCGATGGGAGTGACAGTGCCACAGGAAAGGCTTGCCGGAATCAATGCTGCGCTTCAAACTCATCTGGAATGCAAGGAGACATGCAGCACGGCATTCCGGGGACAGCTGTATGAACAGGGAATTGTCTGCCACGAAAATGCAACGATCATCCTGGAAACCTGCACGGGAAATACATTTTCAGCGGTGGATTCCCTGCAGCAGAAGAAATAGGGAACCATTTATTACTCCCGGTATTTCGGAGCCGGCTGCGAGACAGGAATTTCACGAATGAAGAAAAAAACAAAAAAGAAATTTCACGAATGAGGAAATGATTCCAAATCTTGAACCGCGATCATTCGTATCAAAATTCGTGTAATTCGTGGCTCTCTGAATTCTTTCCGTGTAATTCGTGGCTCGCCAACTCTTACCGTTTGCGGAATTTGCCGATGTCGGCGGCAATTGTCAGGCTATGCGATCCACCGACGGCATGGTAGCTCCCGAATCCATAATCGAAATTGAATTGCTTGATCCGCATTCCGATTCCGAATGAGAATCCGGCGATTCCGCTCCGGTTCACGGAACGCAATTCCCTTCGACGCATGTGGTTGTATCCGAATCTCAGGTTGAGATTCTGCGAAAGAAGAAATTCCCCGCCAAACACCAAATGCCGGAAAATATCATCTACTGTATTTTTCCTGACCTTGATGGTGTCACCGGAGAGATCCACCTGTATTTCGGGATCCGAATCCTTATAGATGAGCCGCGGATTTTCAATGTTGATGGCAGTGAGAGACATTCTGAGCGGCATGTGTTCGAGTTTGTAGCTGAGGCCGGCCTGAATTTCGAAGGGCAAAGGTTCCCGGTTTCCGGTCGGACTGTATTTCGACATTTGCATGCCGATGTTTTTGAATACCATTCCCGCCGTAAAGAGACGGTTATCAGATTGGTAAGCTCCGCCAAGGTCAGCGGCCAGGGCCGTGAACGAATTGTAACCGGCGATATTTGAATTGATAAATTTCAGGTTTGCTCCGATGCGGTAGTTGTACACTTTCTTTGATACTCCGATAACCCAGGCAAGGTCATTGGCGGTGAAAGTTCCGGTCTGGTTTCCGAGTTCATCAGCAGCGATCATTTCTCCATAGCCGACATATTGAATTCCGGTATGGAAATCTGCGACATTTTCCACTGAATAAGCATAGGAGGCGTAGCCATAAGATATTCCGGCCAGGTAATTGACATAAGACAAGGCGAGGCGATTGTGCATAGAATCATTTGTGGCAGCCGGATTCTGGTAGGCACAATTCTGATCCCAATCTATGGTACTGACATTGTATCCGCCGATGGAAGCGAGTCTGGCCTGGGGAGTCAGATTGAGGAAATCATAGACATGCCTGCCT
>Ga0247727_10011706_pt1 | contig 15233 bp, 16 predicted proteins | sample WisWelCaveWW1625_FD_202498 | JGI IMG/M metagenome (GOLD analysis project Ga0247727, IMG submission 202498) | Biofilm microbial communities from Wishing Well Cave, Virginia, United States - WW16-25 | ecosystem: Environmental > Aquatic > Deep subsurface > Groundwater > Cave microbial mat | place... | reverse complement strand
CTTGCGGTCGATGCGCGTCGCCGAGCGCTTGTAGAGGTCCTCGATGTTCCTCGTGAGGCGCCCAAATTTGTGCTGGGAGAGCTTCTTGAGCGCGTCGATGCCCGTGCGTCCGGTAGCCTCCGCCGATGCGCCGAGCGAGCGCATGAACGCCGGGTACATCGACTCGCGGTTGCGGATCGCGCGGTCGGCGCGGTAGACCTCAAACCCGGGGATGAGGAACCCCGACATCGAGAACGCGACGAAGAACTCGAGCGTCGGGAAAACCGGCGCGAGGAAGAAGAGAGAGAGGGCGAAGAACCCGGCCGAAACGCCGGCGCCGATCACGAACCACCGGTTGATGCGCCGGGTGGCCTGCGTCTTCAGCTTCCCGTCGTACCAGAGCTGCTCGTCGGGGAGCATGTAGCGGACCATGAAGAAGAAAAACATCTCGAGGGCCACGAAGATGGACAGGCCCCCCACGAGCATCGGCACGATGCTCTGCGCCGTGAAGAGCGGCGCCATGAAGAGGAATGTGAGCAGGAACGCCACGGAGATGATGAGCGCCTGGTAAAGGTCGGAAAGCGTGAGCAGCCCGCGCAGCGCCGCATTGTACTTGTTCGAATAGAGTTCGAGCGACACCTTCTGTTCGATGGCGAAGAACTCCTCGGCCGTCTCGCCCGATTCGACCGCGTGCCCCAGCCGATAGAGGAAGTCGGACATGAGGTCCGAAGGCGTGCGCTCGGCCACGAGCCGGCAGGCCTGCGGCAGCGCGACGTTCCACTCCACCGTCAGCTTGTGGATCTTCTCGACTTCCTTCGACAGCTCCCGGTAGTCCTTCATCTGGCCGAGGATGTCCCTCAAACTCTGGCGCGAGGTGTCGTCGGTCGACATCGCGCCGATGCGCGTGACGAAGAGGTGCATGTCCTTGTCGATCGTCTTTCCGCGCCGCTCGTAGGCGTAGACAGGATAGAGGACCGCTCCCACGGCCCCCCACACGAGCAGGCCGACAAGGAAAAGGAGCGACCAGCCGAAGAACACCTCGGGGAAGAAGACGGGCAGCGCGAGGGCCGCCGCGATCACCGCCACCGCTACGGGGAAGAACTGCTGGACGAGGTAGGTCTGGAACGGCAGCGGGTAGTCCGCGTACGCGTTGTAAAATTTCTGGCGCCGCGTGAGGCGGATGTCGTCCTGGCTTGCCGACGCCGTTTCCGCCAACTTAAGAACGCGCCCCCTATCGGACCCGCGCTCATGCCGTCTGCAGGCGCTGCTGCCACCACTGCGACCGCTCCTCGGCGGGCATCGACGAGACCTTGAGCTTGTAGTAGTCGTAGAACACGGCGTTCACGCGGTCGTACTCCGTGATGTTCCGGTCCACCATTTCCTTGATGATCCGCGCGCGGAAGCGCAGCTCGTCGTAGATCAGCCGCTTGTCCTTGAGCTTCAGGCGCGGCGCGATCTTCTCCTCGAGGATGAACGAGTTGTTCATGCCGCGGAAGAAGTGCGTGTCCGTATACGGGTCCCAGCGGAATACGCTGCGCGTGAGCACGCCGCCGAGGTCCTTCGAGTAGCGCAGGATCTCGTCGACGGACGTGCACCGCCGGATGAGGCGGCCGCCTTCGTACAGGATGGCCTGGAAGAACGCGATGTTGAGGTTGTCCATGAACCGGATGGGGACGTTGATGGGGTCGCCCGTAAAGCGCTGGATCATCTGCTTCGTAGAGGGCGCGTGGAACGTGGACAGCACGCTGTGGCCGGTCTGCATGGCCTGGAACATCACCGACCCTTCGACGCCGCGCACTTCGCCGACGATGATGTAGTTGGGGCGCGAGCGCAGCGCAGCGCGCAGCAGGTCGAAGAGCTGCACCCTCGACTCCGTGGGGCCCACGTCGCGAGACACGAGCCGCTGCCAAACGGGCTGCGGGGCCACGACTTCGGGCGTGTCCTCCGCGGTGTACACCTTGCTCTCGTGGCTGATGAGCGTCAGCATGGAGTTCAGCGTCGTGGTTTTGCCGGACGCGGTCTCGCCGGAAACGATGCAGTTCATCCCATTCTCAAGCGCGAGCCACATGTACGCGGCGATCTCCGGGGAGACGGTGCCCCACTGGCAGATCTGCACGCAGGTGATCGGCTTCTCCGTGAACTTGCGGATGGTGAACGACGCGCCGCGCTTCGACACGTCCTCGCTGTAGATGATGTTGATGCGCGACCCGTCCGGCATCGAACCGTCAATGATGGGGCGCGCCTCGGACACCGGTTTGCCGATGCGCTCGGACATGTTGCGCAGGTACTCGTCGAGGTGGAACGAGTCGCGGAACGCCACGTTCGTCTCCATCATGCCGAAGATCTTGTGGACGATGTGGATTTGCGCCAAGCCCACGGAGTGGATGTCTTCGATGTAGGGGTCGCGGAGCACGCCCTCGAGCACGCCCTGCTCGACGAGGTCGCGGACGAGGTAATAGCGGATGATGCGGTCCTCGGTCTCGTCGACCTCCACGCGCTCGCCAGAGAAGCCGCCGAGCACCGTGCGCTCGCGCCCCTCCCCGCGCACCCGGCGGACCCGGCGGTAGAGGGTCTCGAGCGTCTCGATGAACTGCTCCTGGGTCTCGTGGCTCGGCTCTTTGGGGGCCTCGCGCAGGATGAGGTCGAGGATGCGGCGGTATTTTTCGTCCATCAGGTCGTCGAGGATCGGCTCGATGATGACGTACTTGAGTCCGGACGCCCCCTCGACGGCCTGGCCCGCCTTGAACACGTGCACGAAGATCGGGTCGCCGACGGGGTAAATGATGTTCACATGCTCGAAGTCCGCCATCCCCGAGGAAAGCGCCTGGTAGATCGAGGGTGTCTCGCCGTAGGCTTTCTCGAACCCCTTGATGTAGAGGCGCACGTGCTCCAGCTCGGGCTTCGCGAATTTTCCGTCCGCCCCGCGCTTGTTGATCTCGGAGACGCCGCTCATCGGGCGCTTGGGCTTTCCTGCTCGAGCGTCTCCGGCCATGGGTCCTCCCTCCTCACGCCACCGTGGTGATGTCGATGATGAATCCGATCTTCGGCTCGATGCGGAACCCGATCGCGTCGCCGACCGGCTCCGAGGAGCTGCCGAACCGGTTTACGTTGAGCGCCCTTACGGTCGACCCCTCGATCGAGCCCATCGTGATCGACATGTAGATGTCCGAGTCGGCGCGCAGGGGCGCGAGCGTCTTGTCGTCGAGGTCGACGGGGTCGACCGAGAACATGATCGTTCGGTTCAGCCCCGAGAGCTTCTTGAAGAACGCAAGCACCTGAATCGCGCGCTGCCCGCGCAGGTCCGCCTTGCAAAGCGAGGAGAAGGAATCGATGACCGTCACTTCGCGCTCGTAGAGCTCCTTCGTGTCCATCAGCTTGTCCAGGAACTGGTAGCGCGGCATCGCCTCGCCGATGAGCGGGAACACGGGGATGTACAGGAGGTCCTTGTTCAGCATGTACGGGGTGATCGGGTAGTCAAGCGAGCGCATCTGCTCGATGAAGCCCTTCGCGGTGAGCTCGGTAGAGATGTAGGTCACCGTCACGCCGTTCTTGAGGAAGCCGTAGGTGAGGCGCTGCAAGATGGCGGACTTTCCCGCGCCGTATTTTCCTTCGAGGAGGAGGATCGAGCCCTTCGGGATCCCGGCGCCAAGCTGCCGGTGCAGCCCGTCCCGGTCGATTTCGAACTTGTAGAGCTCGGACATTTCCTCCCCCCGTCGCTACCAGAAAAACTCCTGCGAGTCGGAGGCGCCAAACTCGGCGATCACCTTGATGAAGTGAACGGTGCTTGCGGTGAGGTTTAGGCCCGTCAATGTGAACGTGACGGTCACCTGAGGCGACCACGACGAGTAGTTCCCCGCGAAACTCCACACGTAGGAGTTGTTCGCGATCGCCTTGTCGTCGATGAGGACGACCGTGTGGTTGACCGAAAACGACCGCGAACCCGTATTTTTGACCCAGAGCGTGAAATTCTGCGCCGTGCTGTTGTAGGCGACGTGGCCCGGGTCGTTAAGGATCGTCAGACTTGCTTCGAAGCCGGACACGGCCGCTGCCGCGTTCTCGCGGATCGAGTCGGAGACTTGGGAGACCGAGGCGAAAAAGACGCCCACGAGCGAGGCGCTGATCACGACGGCGCCCACGAAGAAAATCATCTCGGAGGCGGCTTGCGCGGCCACTTCAACTCACCGTCCCAAAGAATGCGTAGCCCGAGTCGGTCACGACCTTGACGGTCGCCGGCCCGCCGACCGGGGCCGCGACCACAAGGTGGAGCGTCTGGCCGGGCGCCCACAGGGTGTTTGCCGCCGCACCGTTCACCGTCCGCAGCGTGATGTTGCCCGTGTACAGCGTCCCGTTCACAAGCACTTCCAGCGTCCCGGCGTGGATGACCGCCGACCCATTGTTGGTGAGGTTGAGGTCCACGGCTGTGCCGTTCGCCGAACCGTTGACAAGGAAGATGCGGCTGTCCAGCCGCTCTTGCGTCCTCGCGTTGTCGAGGTCGCGAGCGTCGCCGACATCCTCGGAGGCCGTGTCGACAGCCTGCATCACGATCGTGAACGACACGATCCCGCCGGCAAACAGGATTGCGGCGGCAGCAGCGACGGAGAAACCCAACCCACGCACCTCCTCACGCCGGGGGTGTGAGCGCGCGCCTTAGAGCGAGAAGAAGCCGTCGAGGCCGCTCCTCAGGCGCGAGACCTCCCTTCGGATTTCCTCGAGCTTGTCGCGGTCGAGGTCTCCCCCGCTGCGGATCCACTCGATATACATGAGCGAGCCGATGTGGTCGTCCGGCGTGAGGCGCCAGGTGGCCGCGGGCTCCGCACGCGCGGGGGCTTTCGAGGCCGATGCGGCCTGGCCTTTCGCGGGGCCCTTGAGCTCCCGTGCCTGCTCCTTGCCGTACGCGATCACGATGTCGCCCGCCGCGTCCCGTGCCGACGCGGAGGGCGCCCCGCCAGCTCCGGTTGGCCCGGGCGCCGCCGCCGCAGGCTCGCCCGCCACGTGCCCGATGCCGCGGATGATCTCCACCATGTCCGCCTTGATTTCCCCCGAGATCCAGCCGATTCGCTGGTAGAAGGACAGCGCGGACGGGATCTCCGTGCGGTTCACGCGCTCCAAAAGGAACCGGATCCACTCCATCAGCGCGAGGTGGCAGGAAGCGTCGGAGCCGATCCTCACGAGCCGCGGGGTCTTCAGCGACGGGGCTGTTTCTTCGCCTCTTTCGCCCTCGGGCAGGACCGCGGCGCCGCCAGGCGCCGGGACTGTCTCGGTGACCGCCCCCGCTTCCGCGGTGCGCTGCGCCGCAAGCTCCGGCGTCGGCTCGAAGAGCGCGTCGAGGTCGGGGATGGCCCCCCGTTCGACCTCAATTGCCTGTTTCTCCTCCATCGTCGAGGTGTCGATGAACGGGTTGATCTGCGTTGAGATCAGGTCATAGAGCGAAGTAAGCTCCCGCATGTCGCCTTCAATCTGGGCGATCGAGTCGCGGATGCGGGAGATGTCGTTCCGGATGTCGTCCGACCCCTTGTCCAGCAGGTCGACGCGCCGCGACATGTCCGAGAGCCGCTGCTCGACATTGTCGAGCCGCTCCAGCCCGCCTGCGGCCTGCACCGAAGGAGCGGGGGCCGACATCGCCATGTCCCCGCCGCCAAGCGGCGAGGGCTCGAAGGCCGGGGCCGGCGGCATCGGCGCGGAAGACGTGGACATCGCCATCGAAACTGGCGCCATCGGAGGGGCCGGGGGCGGGCCGGCCGCCCCGGCGGGCGGACCTTGGCCCGCCATCATTTCCTCGTCTCCGAGGCTTGAAGGTGGCGGCGGCGACATCGCTCCGGGCGCTGGCGGCCCGAGGTCTGACCCGAGGCTTTCTTCGGGCGGGAGCGCGTCGGAGAGGTCTCGGATCCCGCCGCCGGGAGGCTGCTGGGCGGCCTCCGCGGCCTTTTCCTTGCGCTTTCCGAAGAGCCCCATCGTGCGTCACGCGCCTCTTGGAGCCCCCGATGTCCCCGAGCGGGTTCTCCCCCGGGAAGCTCGGGCGCTCCGTACCGCCCTAGAGCAGCTGGATGATCACGTTGCTGTCGTACGACGAGGGAGTCGTGAAGGTCTTCGTGACCGCCGGGCCGGAGCCTGGCAGGAACGCGATGGTCGTCTTCACGCCCGGCAGGAGGCCGGCCGAATTCGCGCTCGTCACCGGTATCCAGATCTCCAGGATGTTGTCTCGGTCAAGGAAGCACTGGTTGATGCTCGGCTCCCACCCGTTGCCGGCCGCCACGGGGACTTCCGTCGCGTTGAAGCTGAACCCGGTCGCGGGGTTGCCCGCCGTCGAGCACGGGAGCATCGTGTACACCACGGAAACCGTGCTGTCGATGTAATTCAGCCGCATCTTGGTCATATTGATCCCGTCGGCCCCGCTGAACACGGCCACGTGGAACACCAGGAATTGGATACCGGCGTTCGTGAGCAAGGTGCGGTTACCGTAGAAATTCAGGATCTTGATCGGCCCGGTGACTTCCTTCTGGGCGTCGTTCGCCGTCGCAATCGCCTGGTCGCGAAGCGAGAAGGTGGTCGAGATGATCACCGAGGCGGCAATCGCCGCCACGAGGACCAGCGCGATGAAGATGATCAGCGTGCTGATCCCGATCTCGCCCTTCTTTGACCCGTGCAACCTCGCATTCCAGAGGAGTTTCGCCATATCTGCAACCTCTTTCCTAACGCCCTTCGCAGTAGGCTGTCGAAAGCAGGGAAGCGTATTTAGAGATAACTCTTTTTCGTCTCGCCCGAATTCGATTTTGGGGCAAGCCAGACGGGGTATGGGAGCAGGGGAATGAAAATTCGGCTTTTGCCGGACGTCCGGTGGAGGGGGAGCCTTGACTCGCCTTGACTCAGGGGGGCCCGGGCGCGTCACGCTCGGTATCATGAACACCTACGACCGCCGCACGCTGCGCGAACCCCACCGGCGGGCGATTGCACGCGCGGGCGCGGTCGCCGCGGCGTTCGATTGCAACCTCGCCCTGTTTGCGTTCCCATTACCGGGCGCGGTGCGCACCCCCGAGGAGCTCGCGGCATGGTCCGGCGAGAAGACAACGATCGGCCAGGACGCCGAGTATTTCCAGCGCATCGCGAAGGAGGGGCGAGTAGGCCTCTTCGCAGAACCGCGCGCCGGCTTCCCGCCGCAGTTCGGCACGCCGGTCGCGACCACTTCGAACCCGCGGCTTGGAAAGCTGCTCAAGGTCGAGGCGCTCGGGGAGCGGATCCGCGGGGGCGAATCGGTTTTGCTCGTGTTCGGCCTCGGGCCCCACGGGCTCCCTGCGGAGGTGCGACGCGCGTGCGCGGCCGACTTCGACGTGACGGAAGCCGGGTTCTCGCTCGAGACCGCGACCGCGATCGGTGCCGTCACGGCAGTTGTCTGGTACGCCGCCAGAAAACGGCCGCCGGCGCACCGACCGCAAGCGCCGTGATGCCGAGCGCAAACGGCAGTTCGTGCGTAGCCGTGTACGTGATGAGCGCGATCCCGGGCGCCATGGTCGCGAGCGAGAGGAACCAGGCGTACTTCTGGAGCCACATCTTCCACTGAAGGGAGTCGGCTTCCTTCACGCGCTCGGGGAACGGCTTCTTCGGCTCGTCGATCTCGACGAGCGAGTAGGGCAGCCCCGTCACCGAATTGGGCGCCGCCCTCGTCATCCTCTCGACCGACCCTCACCGCTTCTCGGTGAACACCACGACCATGCCGTCCGGCCCCGCGACCGAGAAGCACTTTGCGCCGTAGTGCGTGGTGAGCGGGGGGCGCAGGACCTTCGCGCCGCGCTTCACGACTTCGGCGTGGAGCTTGTCAATGTCGGGCGTCCGCAGGTAGAGTTGGGGCTTCCCGTTCGTTACGTCGTACCCGAGTTCCTCGTAAGGCCCTTCTTCTCCCTGCGCGATCGTGAACGAGCCGCCCCCCGCGCTCACGGTGCCCGCGCACTCCGGGTTGCCCCATTTCCCCTGCCCGGCGAGGCCGATGACCTCGGTCCAGAACCTCCACGAGCCTTGGAACTCGGATGTGCCGATGAAGAGGTGGTCGAATTCCACCCCGCTGGCCGGCGCCTTGGGCGGCGGCCGCCTGGGAGCGCGCTTCGATCGCTTCCGCGCGGCGCGCTTGTTCGCCATGGATCCGGTGTTCTCAAATGAGGCGGCCCTATTCTACGTTGCGATGGCCAAAGCCGCGCCGACGGGGTCTCCGAGAGCGCCGCTGGAGCCGGTCGTGACAGAAGGCGCCCCATTCCGACGGTTTTTGGGGCGCCTACAAAGGAAGTACCACCCGAACCGAGTGCTGCTTTACGGCGAGCGCGCGAGCGGAGATGAGAGCGCTGACAGCGACATTTACCTCGTCATCGTGTCGGCTGCCTTCAAAGGCACTCCATGGATCGAGCGAATGCACGCCGTGAGCCGGCTCTGGTTTGGCAACATCTCGCTCGCGCCCCTATGCTACACGCCCAAAGAATTCGAGCGGTTATCCAAACGGATCACGATCGTCCGCGAGGCCGCAAAAAATGGCGTAGCCTTGACGATGCCGAGGGCGCGTCGCATTAGCCCTTGATCCGCTTCAGCCTAAACGTGTTCTCCCGCTCCATCTCTTCGAGCCGCAGCCGGATGAAGTTCGCGGCCTCCGTAAGCTCGGGGATCACCTTGAACTCGAGCGCGTTCACGCGCCGCTTCGTCTTCTCGATTTCGTCGAGCAGCTTCTTGATCGTCGTCTCAATCTCCGCGGCCTTGATGATGTCTTCGGAGAGGTTTTCGTACGCGCGCGCGGCCTCGTCGATCGTGGCGCGGGTGCCGACGACCCCGTACCCGCGTTCGAGGATCTTCTTCGACACCTGCTTGCCTTCGACCTTGGGCACGACCACGCCCATCACGTTCTTCGCCGAGATCTTCACCTCAGGAGTCGCCGACACCGAGAACGCCGCGGACTTCACCGCGAGGGTGCCGTCCACGGCGGACGCGACCGCAATCGCCTCGTTGGCGCGCCGGTAGTCCTGCACGATCTTCGCGCGGATGCCCTTCGCCTGGTTCAGCACCTCGAAGAACTCGATGATGAGCCCGTCGCGCTTCATCTTCAGCAACTTGTAGCCGGACTGCGAAAGTCGGATCTTCTTCTTCACCTCGAGGAGCTCGGAGCGCGTAGGCTTGATGTCCTGGAGCCCACCCACCGTGCCGCCTCCCGTTTCCCCTTCAGGTCAAGCGTCCAGCCCCGCGCTCAAGCAGCCTTCGGCGCCGCAGCCGCCTGCTGCTGGCCTTTGAACTTCGGGTGGTACTTCTCGACGAGCTTCTTGTCGAGGCGCGTGAGCGCCTCCACCGGCAGGCTCGCGAGGATTTCCCAGAAGAGGTTCAATGTCGACTCGCTGTCGCGGTCTTCGTCGCGGCCCTGGCGCACGACGCGGTCTTCGAACACGTCCGCAAAGTCGAGGAAGGCGCGGTCGCGCTCCGACAGCGCGTCCTTCCCGACGATCGCCACGAGCCCCCGCAGGTCGCGGCCTTCCGCATACCCCGCGTACACCTGGTCAGACACCGCCTTGTGGTCTTCGCGCGTCTTGCCCTTGCCGATGCCGAGGTTCATGAGCCGGGAGAGCGACGGCAGCACGTTGATCGGCGGGTAGATGCCCTTGCGGTGCAGCTCGCGCGAGATGACGATCTGCCCCTCCGTGATGTACCCCGTCAGGTCCGGGATCGGGTGCGTGATGTCGTCGCCGGGCATCGTGAGGATCGGGAACTGCGTCACCGACCCCTTCCTGCCCTTGATGACCCCCGCGCGCTCGTAGAGCATCGCAAGGTCCGTGTACATGTATCCCGGGAACCCGCGCCGCCCGGGCACTTCTTCGCGCGCCGCGCCGATCTGGCGCAGCGCCTCGCAGTAGTTCGTCATGTCCGTGAGGATGACGAGCACGTGCATCTCGTGGTCGTAGGCAAGGTACTCGGCGGCCGTGAGCGCAAGGCGCGGGGTGATGAGCCGCTCGACGGCGGGGTCGTCCGCGAGGTTAAGGAACACGACCGCGCGCTTTAGGGCGCCCGTGCGCTCGAAGTCGCGCATGAAGTACTGCGCCTCTTCGTTCGTGATCCCCATCGCCGCGAACACCACGGCGAACTCGCCTTCGCTGCCGGGCACCTTGGACTGCCGCGCGATCTGGAGCGCGATGTCGTTGTGCGGCAGGCCCGACCCCGAGAAGATGGGCAGCTTCTGGCCGCGCACGAGCGTGTTCATCCCGTCGATCGTTGAAATGCCCGTCTGGATGAACTCGTGCGGAGGGGCCCTCGCGTAGGGGTTGATCGCCGCGCCGATGATCTCCAGCTTCTTCTCCGGCACGATCTTCGGGCCGCCGTCGAGCGGCTCGCCGGCGCCCGACAGGATGCGGCCGAGGATGTCCCGCGACACCGGGAGCTTGATCGTCTCGCCGAGGAACTTCACGCCCGCGTCCATGGAGATGCCGGAGGTCCCCTCGAACACCTGCACCACGACCTTGTCGGTGGAAGTGTCGAGCACCTGGCCACGCTTGATGGAGCCGTCGCGCAGCCGAAGGTTCACAAGCTCGCCGTAGCCCACGGGCTCCGTCTTCTCGAGGAACACGAGCGGCCCCGAAATCTCCGTGATCGTCTTGTACTCGCGCGCCGTCATGCCGCCACCTCCAGGTTCTTGAACTCCTCGTCCATCATCTTGTCGATCTTCACCATCTCGCCTTCGAAGTCGGCCTCGAACTTCGCCTTGGTGAATTCGGCCTTCGACTTGAGGTTGGCGAGCGTGTTGAGGGGCGCGCCGCGCGCGAGCGCCGCGGTCGCCTGGTCTGCGTAGCGCATGATGAACTTCAGCATGCGGTACTGCTTCTGCATCGAGCAGTAGGTGTCCACCACGTGGTAGGCGTTCTGCTGGAGGAACACCTCGCGGATGAGCCGCGCAATCTCGAGCACAAGTTGTTGGTCTTCCGGCAGCGCGTCCGAGCCCACGAGCTGCACGATTTCCTGCAGTTCGGCCTCGCGCTGGAGCAGGTCCATCGTGCGGGCGCGCACCGCCGGCCAGTCCGACGCTACGTTCTTCACGAACCAGGGGTCGAGCGACGACCCGTAGAGCGAGTACGAGTTCAGCCAGTTGATCGCCGGGAAGTGGCGGCGCTGCGCGAGTTTCGCGTCGAGCGCCCAGAACACTTTCACGATTCGCAGCGTGTTCTGCGTGACCGGCTCCGAGAAGTCGCCGCCGGGCGGCGACACCGCGCCGATGACGGAGATCGAGGCCGCCTCGCCGTTGAGGGTCTTCACGCGGCCCGCGCGCTCGTAGAACTCGCTGAGGCGCGCGGCGAGGTACGCCGGGTACCCCTCTTCGCCCGGCATTTCCTCCAGGCGCGACGAGATCTCACGCATGGCTTCCGCCCAGCGTGAGGTCGAGTCGGCCATGAGCGAAACGTCGTACCCCTGGTCGCGGTAGTATTCCGCGATCGTGATGCCCGTATACACCGACGCCTCGCGAGCCGCGACCGGCATGTTCGAGGTGTTCGCGATGAGCACGGTCCGGTCCATGAGCGGCCCGCCGGTCTTCGGGTCCTTGAGCTCCGGGAACTCCGTGAGCACCTCCGTCATCTCGTTGCCACGCTCGCCGCACCCGATGTACACGACGATGGTCGCGTCCGACCACTTGGCAAGCTGCTGCTGCGTGACCGTCTTGCCCGAACCGAAGGGCCCAGGGATTGCGGCGGTGCCGCCCTTCGCGACGGGGAAGAGCCCGTCGAGGATGCGCTGGCCCGTGAGCAGCGGGACGTCGGGTAGCTCCTTCTTCTGGATCGGCCGCGAGCGGCGCACCGGCCACCTGTGCATCAGGCGCAGTTCCGTCCCGTTGTCGAGCTTCCCGATGACTTCGTCAACCGTGTAGGACCCGGAGCGCAGCTCCGCTATTTTCCCCTGCTCGAGCGGCGGCACCTGGATCTTGTGGACGATGTTCGGCGTTTCCTGCACGGTGCCGAGCACAGAGCCCCCCTTCACATGGTCGCCCGCCTTCGCGGTCGCCTTGAAGTCCCACTTCTTCGCGTGGTCGAGCCCTGGGGCCGAGACGCCGCGCGAGATGAAATCGCCCATCTTGTCGCGAAGCACCACGAGCGGCCGCTGCACGCCGTCGTAGATCGAACTGAGGAGCCCCGGCCCGAGCTCCACGGTGAGCCCCTGGCCGGTGCCCTCGATGGGTTCGCCCGGCTTGATGCCCGAGGTGTCCTCGTACACCTGCACGATGGTCTTGTCCCCCTCGAGGCCGATGACCTCCCCCATGAGCCGCTGCTCGCCCACGAGCACGACATCGTACATCCTCGGGTGGATGCCAAGCGCCGTCACAACTGGGCCGGATATCCGGTGCAATACGCCGCGGTCTTCTGCCATGTTCTCGTCTCCGTTTTTTTTGGGGGGTTTGGGTGTGAGCGCTACTTCCACAGGTCCACGCCGACCGCCTGCTTGATCTTCTGCCGCAGGTCGCTGTCCTCGCGGGGGCCGACCGGGATCACGACGGGCTTCACGGTGTTCGCAAGCTCCTTGCGCATCGGCGCGGGGAGCCTCGCGAAGTCGTCCCCGTGGATCACGAGAATCCCGACGTCGCCCTTGTCGACGACCTCACGGGTGCGCCTTTCCATTTGCTTCGGGTCCTCGACCTCGAAGATGCGCTTGATCCCCGCGAGCCGAAAGCCCAGCGTGAAGTCCGGGTGGCCGATGACGCCGAGCTCCATCTGCCGGGCCGCCTTGTCGATCCTTCCCACTTCCTTTTCCCCCTTAGAGCACCAGCGTCCGCTGGATCACTTCGTCCGAAAGGCCCGCGGTCTTCCCGCGCACGATCGTGCGGATGTTGTCCACTTCGATCCGCTTCGAAAAGATGTAGCCCATGATGGGCAGCACCGACAACGGGTAGGCCGCAGAGAACTGGAATGCCTGCTCCGCGAGCCGCTTGTAGAGAGCGGTCTCCACGTCGCGCAGCGTGTCGCCTTCCTTCACCTGCGCGATCCGCTCGCGGATCGCTTCCCAGTGCGAGTACTTCTCGAGGGCGGCGACAAGCTCCGACCACGAGAGCGTTACGAGCCTTGACAGCTCCGCGCGCGTGATCTCGTACCCGCCGGGGACCATGTGGTCGAGGATGGCGCCCGGGTCGGCCCCGTCGCGCTTGAGCCGCAGCAGCGAGTCGAGGTTCTGGACATCGATCTCCAGGCGCATCAGCCGGTTGAAGAGCGCGACCGGCACCTCCGTGCCCTGGGCGGTCTTGATGAGGTCCGCGTAGTAGTTGCGGTCGAGCTTGTCCTCGACGAGGTGCAGCGGCTTCGAGCCGATGTCCGCGACCGCGTCGTGGTAGGGCGTCCCTTCGAGAGCGGCGACGGCCTCCTGGAGGTCGCCGATCGCCATGCGCTTGAAGAGCTCGACCGGCAGCTGGCCGGCCGGGACGAGCGCCTCCTCCACGGCGGTCGAGGGGGCTCCCGATATCTTGGCGCGCAGCACGGTCTTGATGTTCGCCACGTCGTAGCGGCGCAGGTACGCGATGACAATTTCCCGCGCGCCCGATTGGGTGATTTTGATCATCGTCCGGCAGCTGTTCGCGAGGTTCGCGTTGAGCGCCATCTCGATGAGGTCGATGCCGGAGTAGCGCGTCCCGAGCTCGTCGATCTCGCGCTTGTACTCGGATTCCTGGAGCAGCCGCGCGATTTCCGTCACCGACATGTTGAGCATCTTGGGGTAGATCTCCCGCTTGAACAGCTTCGCCCGGCGGGCGCGCACGCGCGCGGCAGTGTAGGCGTAGTTCGTTCCGCCCCCGCGGACGACCCCGCGCCTCGACAGCCTCAACCCCACCGCGTCACCTCCCGTTTCTTCTGCTTCGCTTGCCGCCGGCCGCTCACGGCCCGCCACCGAACATCTTATGGTGGATCTCCTTCAGCTTCTTGTCCGAAAGGTCGCGCATCAGGGTCTCGAAAGTAAGGTCCATCCGCACCGACCCGTCCGCGTTCGAGATGACGAGCCCGCCTGCTCCCGCAAGGGCCCCCGCGAAGTGGAGTCGCGTGGCCATCTTGACGTACAGCTCGTCCTTCGGCGCCGCCTGCACCTGCGTCCCTTCCCGCTCGAAGTGCGAGATCAGCCCCTTCAGGATCGCCTCGTTGCGCTCGCGCGGCAGGATTTTCAGCTTGTCCTGCGCGAGCTTTTGGACGCGGTCGATGAGCTCGCGCTCCAGCTGGAGCTCCTCGCGCTTCAGCTCGATCTCGGTCGAGGCGGCCTCTTGGGTCTGGATGAGCACGATCTCGCGCGAGGCGCGCTCTAGCGCCTTCCGCCTGCGCTCTTCCACCGCCGCCTGGGCGTCCGCCGAAAGCTTCGCCCGGGCATCGTGCGCTTCCGCCTCGAGGCGGCTGCGCTCGTCCCGCGCACGGCTCTGGATCTGCTCAAGCACTTGTTCGAGGGCCACAGGGCGTGCCTCCTTCGATTCTGTTGTGTGCACCCACGCGTCCGCCTCAGATCTTGAGGTAGAGCAGGATAGAGATGATCAACCCGAAGATGACGATCGTCTCCGGCAGCACCGTCATCAGCAGGCCCTTTCCGAACATCTGCTCGTTCTCGGCCGTGGCGCCGACGGCGGCCGCACCGATCTGCGACTCACCGGCGCCTGCGCCAACGCCCGCCAGGCCCACCGCGAGCCCCGCGCCCACTGCAATCAGTCCCGTTCCAATGTCTACCATGTTCTTTTCCTCCGTTGTTTCCCAAGATGCTCTCGGCTTCGTGTGATCGTCAGTGCGCCACGTACCTCGCTTCCTTGCCAAGGGGCGCGAAGGCGCGGCCGCCCCCTTCATAGAACTTCGTGAAGAACTCGACGTAGTGAAGGCGCAGCGCATGGAGGCCCGGCCCGAGGATTCCGAGGAACACGCCGAGCAGGTGGCCGAGCACCCCGAGCGGAATTCCGACGGCGATCGCGGCAATCCCTCCGTCGGTCGCGGCCCAGATCAGCGGGATGTTTGCGGTGAGCGCAATCGCGACCCCCGCGAGGCCCACGGCGAGCAGCCGCGCGTACGAGAGGATGTTGCCAAGCAAGGTCGGCAGCTCGAGCGCGCCGAGCCCGCCTTCACCCTTGATGAGCAGCGCGACGCCGACCACAAAGAGGAGGATCCCCACGACGAACGAAGCGTCCGAGGTGATGGCACCCATGTCGCCGCCGCCGAACATGACCCCGACAAGTGCGCGCATCCACAGCACGCCGGAGACCAGCACGATGAGCCACGAGCCCTTCGCGAAGAGCGCGTGGAAGAAGC
>Ga0247727_10011705_pt1 | contig 15234 bp, 11 predicted proteins | sample WisWelCaveWW1625_FD_202498 | JGI IMG/M metagenome (GOLD analysis project Ga0247727, IMG submission 202498) | Biofilm microbial communities from Wishing Well Cave, Virginia, United States - WW16-25 | ecosystem: Environmental > Aquatic > Deep subsurface > Groundwater > Cave microbial mat | place... | reverse complement strand
GCAAACCGGGATGCCACTGCCACGCGAAGGGAGGGTAGAAATGAAACAGGTTTGGGATTCATGAACTATGACTCCGAAACCCGAAACAAGTTCACACCTTTTGAAGAAAAATTCAAGGTAAATTTTTAAAATGTTTGCTCACCGCATTGAACACAATTTCCACCGCAAGCTGCTGCATGCAATCATGCGTCGCGATCTTGCACGTGAGACCATTGCAGCCCAAGCACGGCAGGCCCTCTTTCGTGACGATGGTGTGGCCTTCGCCCCATGGGCCTTGCAAGTGCGGGCGCGTCGGGCCGAAGATCGCAACAACCGGGATTTGCAAAGCGGCGGCAAGGTGCATCGGGCCGGAGTCATTGGCAACCAACAAATCCACGCGCGACAACAGTGCTGCGAGCGCAGACAAATCCGTAGGCGGCGCAATGAGCGGCGGCGTTTGCATCATGCCTGCCATTTGATTGACCTCCTCCCACTCATTCGGGCCCCACAATAAAATCACTTTCGCGCCCAGCTCACGCTGCAAACGATCTCCCAATTCCGCGAAGGCGGCGAGCGGCCAGCGCTTCGTGTACCATCCGCCGAAAGCATTGAAGGCAATCACGTGAGGGTAACTCGCAAGTGCATGTTCTCGCCAGAACGCCTCGATGACTGCAGACGGCTCGACGACGACATTGAGCTGCGTCGTTGCAATGGGAAGTTGGAGCGCGCGGATGACATCCAGATTGAACTCGACGGCGTGCAGTTGATCGCCGCGCGGAATGACGATGAGGTTGTAAGCAAAGCGCCGCACGCGAAAGCGAAAGCCGACTCGCAGCGGCGCACGCGTTAAATACGTGAGCAAAGCCGTGCGCGGGTTGCCGAAGAGGTCGATGACCATGTCATATTTCTGCGCGCGCAAGCCGCGAATGAAATTCCAGTTCGCGCGGAGTTGTTCGCGCCACGGCAGCTTTTGCCATTGGCGGTGAGCGAGAACATGCACTCGTTTGATGACGGGATGATTTTGCAGCAGCGGCGCGCTCGGCGGCTCGGTGAGATAATCGATCTCCGCCTCTGGAAACGCGCGATGGAGATTATCGAGCACGGGCGTGGAGAGAATCACGTCGCCGATGCCGCGCAGGCGAATGACCAAAATTTTTTGCGGGGGTTTATTCATGTGCGGGGAAGTTGGGTTCGGCTTTCGTTCGGCAAAATGATACTGAAGTTCCGGAAGAGATGCAATGTGGGAGTACTGCGTCAGAGTGTGTTAGAAAAGCCCCAAAGGGGCGCAATGTGGAAGCGAGGGGCAACGCCCTGGAAGGCCGACACCAAAAATTTTGCTAGCCCCAACAGGGCGGAATGGAATTTTCGAAAAGATAAATTATCGCATCCAACCCATGCCGTCTCCGAGATTGATGAGAAAATCGGAGGATTCTATGCCGCCCCGTTGGGGCTATGATCTATCAAGGCGGGATTCAGAACCAGGGCGTTGCCCTTCGCTGTCGCATTTCGCCCCTTTGGGGCCTGGTAAGCTCGCAATCAACCTGAGGTGCGTAGACAAATCTTCTGTGTCCGGTAATAGATTTGTGGGATCGGGAGGGCTGTTGTTTCTGCAAGCGAGCGCTTCTTTTGCTTTTGGTTACGATTGCACACGAGCGCGCAGGCCTTTGACAGAATTGCGCAGCGGACATGATCGCAGTGAAAGGAGTTTACTTTGCATTTGATGCCCAGGGTAACGTTCACAGCCCGGCAGGCGCCCATCATACGCTATGCTCATTGTACGACTTGCAACTTGCTTATCTAAACGTAAACGATTTTGACACACGCCGCTTCCCTGCAACAACGCTGCACGCTTTGAAGCCGCGACGAAGGCGCAGTTTTGCAATTTTGGCTATGCGCACCTCAGCTCAGATTGCAAAAACTGCTTTCGCGAAGCGGCGCAATCGCTGAGTTTTTGCGAGGCGCTGGTCATCGTTGGCTGGCATATGCGTTGCGAAAAGGTTGAGCAAATCTCGTTTCAGATCACGCTCGAACCCGCTGAAGGAAAGGGTAAAATATGAAAAACACGGCCAAGTTTTTTTCGAAGTGGGCGTTGCGGCTCGGCCTGGTTTGCGCCGGCTCTGCGCTCGCGCAGCCTGGTTATCACTTCGGCCAGAACAAAGTGCAGCACAAAAATTTTGATTGGGCGGTGTTTCGCACGGAGCACTTCGACGTGCACTATTACACCGAAGCTGCGGAGACGGCGCGCGATGCGGCGCGCATGGCCGAGCGCGGTTACGCTTATTTGAGCGAAACGCTCGATCATAAAATCAAAAACCGCATTCCGCTTGTGCTCTATGCCTCGCTGAATGATTTTCAACAAACGAACGTCGTGAGCGATCTGCTCGACGACGGCACGCGCGGCGTGACCGAGGGCTTGCGCAATCGCGTGGCGCTGCCCATCACCGGCTCGTATCGCGAGTTCAATCACGTGCTCGTGCATGAGTTGGCGCATGCGTTTCAATTCGACATTATGAACTCGCGGCGCGGAGATATTTCGATCAATCGTTTTGATCCGCCGTTGTGGTTCGTGGAAGGCATGGCGGAGTATCTTTCGGTGGGCATGGATAACATCACGCGCATGTGGGTGCGCGACGGCTTGCTGCACGATGATCTCGTGTCCGTGCAAGAGTTGGGCGGCACGTTTGACATTCGCGTATATCGCCTCGGCGAATCGGTGTGGTATTACGTGGGTGAGAAGTTCGGCAAAAAGAAGGTCGGGGAAATTTTTAAAACTGCGGCGCAGTTGGGCGATATCGAGCGCGCGTTCAAAGAGCACGTTGGTTTGGATTTCAAAGGCCTCACGAAGGCTTGGCATGCGTTCGCGCGCGAAGATGCCATGCCCGCAGACTCTTCTTTGCAGCGCGTGGAAGACATTGCGCAACGTTTGAGCAAGCAGGCCGGCTATTTTCATCGCATGAATCTCGTGCCTGCGATCAGCCCCGATGGCAAGCACGTCGCTTATATCGCGAATAAAAATCTCACGGACGAGATTTATCTGCTCTCGCTGAAAGACAACGGCAAGTATGATGAACGCTTGTTAGTGAAAGGCGGGCAGAGCCGTGATTTTGAGTCGCTGCGCTTTTTTGACACGACGATCAATTGGTCGCGCGACGGGCAACGGCTTGCGTTCGTATCAAAATCCGGCAAGGACGATGCGATTTATGTGATGGCGCCGTTCGAAGATCGCATCACGCATCGCCTCGTGTTCGCGGAATTAAACGGCATCACCTCGCCGAGCTTTTCGCCCGAGGGCGAGCAACTCGTTTTCACCGGCATTCACGGCGGCCGCTCCGATCTTTATACCGTGAGCTTGAACGATAATAAGCTCGTGCGCTTGACGGAAGATCGCTTCGCAGAATTGCAACCGCAATGGTCCCCTGATGGGCAGTCCATTGTTTTCGTCACTGATCGCGGCTATGGCACGAATGAAGAGCAATTGCTCTTCGGCGATTTGGATTTGGCGGTGTATTCGTTCGCGACGAAGCAAATCGAAGTGCTCATGGATTTCGAGGGCAATGCGATAAGCCCGCAATGGTCGCACGACGGCAGCGAACTCGCGTTCGTGTCTGATCATCAAGGCATCCCGAATATCTATCGCATCAATCTCGCGAGCCGCGTAGTCACGCCGATCACCGCGTTGCAAACCGGAGTCGTCGGACTCACGGAAACCACGCCCGCGATGAGTTGGTCTGCGGATGGTCGCACGATGGTCTTCACCAGTTTCACGAAGCAGAGATGGCATCTCTATCGCATGACGCTTCCCGAAACGGCGCCGTTCGTGACTTACAACGCTGCGCCCGTAAACGATGAAGGCGCGCGTAGTGAAGCCGAAACCATCGTCGTGTCTGATTCCGCATGGCTGCCCGCAACGCCGGAGATGAACAACTTCTACACGGGCTATGCGTTGACGGATGAGGATTCCATCGAAGCGCGCAAGTATAGCAACAAGCCGAGCTTTTCTGCGGCGAGCATTGGCGCGAGCTTCGGCGGCTATTTCGGAACCACCGGCGGCGCGCAGTTCTTGTTCAGCGACGTGCTCAATCATCACAATTTTATTTTCTCGACCAATCTGCGGCGCAGCCTTTCGAACACGGACGTGGGCTTGGCGTATTTGAATCAAAGCCGCCGCATCAATTGGGGAGTTGAGACATTTCAACTCAACAATGCTTATGGCGCGTTCATCTCGCAGACTGCCGCCGGCTTCGTGAAGCAAACGTATCGCGGCGTGAATGCGTTCGCGTATCTGCCCTTCAGCCGCTACTCGCGCATTGAGGTGAGTGCGGGCGCAACGTTCGTCGACGCGGATTTGGTGGTGGAAAGAATTAACTTTCAGAACGGGCGCATCGAGAAATCTTCGCAAGACGTGGGCGGCGCGGTGTTCGGGCAATATGGCGCGGCGTTGGTTTACGATAACACGATCTATGGCCCGCTCGGCCCAATCAGTGGCCGCCGCAGCCGCTTGGAAGTGCAAAGCACCACGAATGATTTGCAATTCACGACTGCCGTGTTGGATTTTCGCCGTTATCAAAACGTGCTGCATCGTTCCGTGCTCGCGTGGCGCGTGTTGAGCGGCGGAAGTTTTGGGCGCGATGGACAAGTCTTTCAAATCGGCGGGCCATACACGTTTCGCGGCGCGGATTATGGCGAGTTGGTGGGCACGCGCTTCTTGGTTTCGAATCTCGAATATCGTTATCCGTTGTTGCCGTTCCTGCCTGCTTCCGCAGATTTTCTCAGCGGTGTTGCGTTCGCAGATGCCGCAGCAGCGTGGGGACTTGATGTGCCAGGATTGGTGAAGGAAACGTTTCAACCGTTTTCGACGCAAGGCGGGTTTCATTTGCAGGATTTGAAAGGAGCGCTCGGCGTGGGCGCGCGTCTCAACTTGGGCTACTTCGTGTTGAAGTATGACGTCGCATGGCCGACGGATTTGAAGAATTTCAGCAAGCCCCTCAAACAATTTTCGCTCGGCGTGGACTTCTGATTTTTCTCTCCTCCTATGGCAGAGCAGATGGTTCGAGGAAAGAGCCGTCTGCTTTTTTTATTTAGAGCGAAGCTCGTAGCCGTTCTCGAATTTTCTCTTTTAGCCAACTCTCAACCAGTCGCCGAGACGAAAGCCCTTCTCTTGCAGCAATATGGCGAATTTGGCGGCTCATCTGCTTTTTGAGAGAGAGGGTTTCAATCGGCCGATCTTTGGCATCCACGATTATGACTTTGAGATTAGGAGCAATGGAGAACTTCACTGATTTAGCATATAAATCCGCGGTTGAATGAGTATCCAGCCACTCACTGGCTTCCTCATAGCTCTGAAACTCCGGTAAACTTTTACGCTTTGGCATATCTCTTTCGCTCCTTTGCATCCATGTCGCATGCACTGATGACGAACGCTTCGTGATCACGTTTGTAGATGAAGAAGACGCTTAAATATCGCCCGCTTTCTGTTTGGCCATATGCGCCGTACAGATCTTCACCGACAACATGCCCCTTTTCCAGTTTCTTGAAATGGGTTTCGTGTAAGCCCAAAATTTCATTTACTTCATCTTCGTCGACGCGATGCTTACGCCAAATCTTCTCGACGATCACCTCGCGAATCACGGCTCGTTTGATTATCATGTAGTACCCCTTCATTGCATTTCAAATTAAGAATACTGCCCATGAAAGCAAAACGATTTTTTCGTTAGCCTCGTACCGGCGCTCTCTAATTTTTAAAACACCTCTTTCAAGTTCTCACCTTGCGAATGATGCCGTGAGTTTTTTATTATAAAACATGTGTTGAAGGTGGTCACGGTTTTTGTATTTGAAATGAAAAGGCAGGAGAATGCTTTATGACTGCACTCTACCAAGACGTTGTCAAGATCGTCGGCGCCCTGCTGAGAAAAGAGAGAATCAAACTCCTGGAAGAGCTGTTTCAAGATCCGGCATTGCGGGAGGATTTGGAAGATGCTTTGTTGATCATGAGCCGCAGACTTGAAAGCGCGGAGCCCCTGGAAAAATTCGCCGCGCGCATACGCCGCAAAGGTAGGTTGAAGTGAAATAGCAAGTCACTTTCACGGTCTATGCCGTTCGCCATCGTCGCGAAGCGTATAGGTAAAATTCCGTACCAACAATCCATCAATCCATTACTCCCTCACTCCAAACTTCTCCTCACCGTCCCCTCAATCCTCCCAAACGGCTCCTCGGTTGGCACAAAAATCTCGTTTTGATTCTCCATTCCAAAGCGTTGCAGATCGAACGGGATGTAATGCTTGTTCGGCATGACGAGGTTCACTTCAACAACTTCAGGGCATCTTTCCAAAACGGCTTGGCCAAGCAGATAAAGCGTCTGCTGCACGGAATAGCTGTAATGCTGCGTGAACTTGTCTAGCACTGCCTGTCGAATCGTTTGCCGGGTGCGATTGAAATCAATGTTCGGGCTAGCATAGCGCCATTGTATATTCACATCGCTCGCCAAGATACGGTCGCTCGTTTCTTTCAGCGTCGTGAATTGGTCTTTGATATAATTCTCAAAGCCGGAGTCGGTCGTCTTGAGGAGGAGCAGATTTTCAATCCCCGACTCGATGGCGAGTTTATCGCGTGTGAGCGTAATCTTACTCGTCCACTTTTCATTGCCCGCGCTGATGAACGTGTGGGGATGTGGCGTGGCGCTCTCACCTGATTTTGAAACGGCCACACGCTGCCACAGCTTCTCGAACAACTCTATGCGCGCGCACGAAACTTGAGGATTGTTCTGCAAGAAATGCTGTGCGAGCGTTTGGCCGTACGCTTCGACGCTGTCGAGCGAATGCGTTTGCGCCAGCGCATAGACTGTGTTCTTCATCGTGTCCGTCGGCAGAACTTTGCGGTTGTCGCCCTCGGTATAAACCGTTTCGAAATCGCCTTCGAGTTGAATGTTTACGGCCACTTCTTTGAAGTCATGATAGTGCGGGTGACGAATGATCTTGGCGAAGCGCACCGAGGATTTGCCGTAGCTGTTTTGGGTTAAAACGATGGCCATGCCTCTCCCTCTCTTTTAATCGTGTGGAGCGATACTATTCGAATTAGAGAAGCCAAGCTCGAATAAAATTCTGAAAGTTTATGACAGGATAATTTGTCGGCAGAATGATTTGAAATCATTCTGCCGGCAAATTATCCTGCCCAAGCCTTTTTTCGGCGACACTCGGTGACTTCGGCTAATTTCGACGGAAGAGCTTTGCCGTCGATGGCCGCCGAAAGCGCCGAGTTTCGCCGCTAGAGAAAGTTAATTTCGAAACTTTCTCAGAACCCCATCTTTTGTTTACCGGCTTTGAGTGTTTGCGTTTTTCCATTCCACAAAAAAATTCCGCTCACGCCTTCGGGCAAAGTCACTTCGCCCTGCAATCCTTGTTCGCCTTTGCGTTGCAGATCAACCACAACCTCGCCGCGCGGATGCGGCATGCTTGCCTTCACCCATTGCAGAGCGCCGAGCTGCGGCGCGATACGCACCGAAGCAAAGCCCGGCGCGCCGGGTTCGATGCCGCACACGGTTGCGAGCAAATCATAGTTGGGGCTCGCGCTCCAAGCATGGCAATCGGAGCGCGTGGGCTCGGGTTTCTCTGCGAAAGTGGTGAGACCGAGCTTGAGCATGTCGTGCCATGGGCCGAGCATTTCAAGATAACGCTCGCCCAGTCCGGCCCGCTTCATGGCTTGATGAAGATAGAAGCGATAATAGAACGTGCTTTGCGAAAGATTCTGCTCGGCGAGCAGTTTCTCCACAAAAGCTTTTTGCTCATTGTTTGGAATCAAATCGACAAGCACGGCCATGACATTCACGTGCTGACTAAAAATTTTTTTCTCCGGCGTGTCGGCGAAGAGTTTTCGGCTTTCATCCCAACACAGAGTTTTGACTGCCTGTTTCAGCTTCGCTGCTAGTGCGCGATAATGCGCTGCTTCCGCGGCGCGCTGAAAGGCTTCGGCCAATTCCGCTGCGTAGTCGAGGTTGTAAATCAGTTGCAAAGTGATCAACGCAGAATGGCCGTCATCCGCGCCGGGCGGAACGCCGCCTTCCCACTCATCGAGCCAATCCGCGAAATTCCACCATGGCATAGGCCCGAGCATGCCCGTCTCGTCGATATAACGTTCGTACCAAGCGATCACGCCGCGAATGCCGGGCAAGAAAGATTGCGCGAACTGCGCGTCCTCGCGATGGCGCCAATAATCATGCACCATCGCAATCCAAAACAGCGAGTACGGCGGAATGATTTGCGCGACATGAGAAGGATAACGGCTCGCCGTGAGGCCCTCCGGGATGCGCGAGTCGTCGAATTGCACGATCGCGTTGCGCATCAAACGGTCGTCGCCGGAAACGTAAAGCGAAACGAGCGCTTGAATGCGCGTGTCGCCGACGTATTGCAGTTGCTCGTAGTACGGGCAATCATAATAGGTTTCGCCTGCGCACAAACGCGCCGTGCGCCAGCCCACGTTCCAAATATTTTGCAACGCCGGCTCGCTGCTCGTGAACGCAGCCTGCTCTTCGAAAGGGTAGCCGGTGAACTTGCCGTAGAGATCGTGCAGCACGAGCGGTTCCTCCGCAGTTTGAATTTCAACTTGCAAATAACGAAACGTGCGAAGCCACAGCGGGCGAAATAATCGTTGCGGCCCGCCGTCGGGTAGAAACTCATCGTGATAGCCGAAAATCTCGCGGCCGGCGATTTCATCACGATGGCCTTTGTTGCGATTGGCGTCGACGAGGGCTTCGGCATAAACGAGTTTGATCGTGCTGCCCTTGCCGCCGCTGACGAGCAATTCGGGATAAGCCGTGGTCAAATGAGTTTGATCGAGCAGCATCGTGCCTGACGTTCGCGCCGGAATCGTGAGCGCTTTTCTTCCCAACAAAAAATCTTTTTCGGAGGGAATGCCCTGCGCGCGCGCGATTTTCGGAATGCGTTGCAGCGTTTCTTCCATGAACGGAATCGCGCGCGGCATGAGCATCCAATGCGAACCGCCATCGCGCATTTCGCGCGGCGTGCCTGCGCCAAGCTCGCGAACAACGAGCCACGTACTGTCGTCGAAATGGCTCGTTTCCCAGCCCCAAGGATATTTCTCAGCCACGACGCGATCGCCCGGGCCCACGACGATAAACGTGCGCAGCGTGCGCGAGTCAACCGGCAGCGGCGAGTATGCGGCATTCTGTGTCACTTTCCAATCTTTGTTCGTGTTCACGAGCGCTTCGGCTTCGGAGTCGCCTTGCAGAATGAACGCAGTTTCGTGCGTCATCTGCGCCCACGGAATGAATTCACCGAAATTCCAAGCTGCGGCGGCGAGCGCGTTTTCTCCGGCTTGTAGATACGGCGCAATGTCGATGGATTCGAAACGCCAGTGCGCGAGGTCGCCGCGCGCCGGGCCATAACATACGAATTGCCCGTTCACAAACAAGCGATAGCGGTTATCCGCCGAAACATGAATAAGGAATTGCTCGGGCTTTTGTGCGAGCGTGAAGCGCTTCCGAAAATGAAACACGCCATAGGCTTTCGTCGCAGCGGTGGGATGTGTGATCCACTTTGCGGCCCAGCGCTGCTGCAAAAGCTGCGGGTTGATTTGCGGCTCCGGCGAGGCAAATGCTGCCATAAGAGTGGAGAGGAGGAGGGGCATGATCATACGAGCCTCGGTTACAAATAACGTTCTTTGATGATGTTGATATGCCGCAGCTCGTGCCCGGCGATGTGATACGCCGCGGCGCGCACGCTCATGATTTTGCCGTCGGCCATGCCCGCGCGCAGCAACGCCTCGTCGCCGAAGCTCTCGAACAAAGAGATCGTCGCGTTGCGCACGGTGGCCAATTCTTCCAAAAGATCTTCACGGGTGCGCGCATTCGCGCCGGAGTAGCGGGCGTAATCGTCTTGCTCGAAGCCCGGCAATTCGGTTTTGTCGTTGCGCGCGAACCGCAGAGCGCGATACGCATAAATGCGCTCGTCGTCGCTGAGGTGCGCGAGGATTTCCTTGATCGTCCACTTGCCTTCGGCGTAGCGATACAAAAGCTTTTCTTCGGGCAGAGAAAGGATGAGCGCTTTCGTGGCTTGCAAATTATTTTGCAGATGCTGCAACACCAGCCCGTCATCAGGCAACAGGCCGATGTACATGATGGTATACGGCGCGTATTCGCCGGCTTGGGGTTTCGTGATTTTTTTCATGAGAGCGACAAAGCAATTTGATTTGTGCAGCAACCCAAAATTTTCCCAACGGATAGAAACAACGCAACGGATAAGACTGCTTTATTCGTTGCCGGGTTATTCGTTGCGCGGCAATTTTGTTTTATGCTGCGAGCAATCGTTGCGCGTTGTCATATAGAATAGCGTTCTGCGTTTCTTTCGCCAGCGGCAGCGCGAGAAAGTCTTCGATGTTCTTGCGCAAATCCATTACGCCGGGGCTGGGCCAATCCGTGCCCCACAATGTTTTGTTCGCAATCTCCTCGAGGCGCGGCAGGTACTCCAATAATTTTTTCGGCGGGATGCCGGAGACGTCGATGTGAATATTTTTGTGGCGGCGCAGCAAAAAGAAAGTCGTTTCGACGTGCAGCGGACGGCCCGCGTGCGCGATGATGATTTTCAAATTGGGGAAGTCCACGGCCACGTCGTCGATGGGCATCGTGTCCGCGAACACATTGCGCGCGCCCGGGAAGATGCTCGTGCCGCCATGAAACATGACGAGCATGTGCTCCGCTTCCGCGCGGCGATACAAAATTTCTTGTCCCTTGTCGCCATAGCGATACGCATTCGCGGCAATGTTCTGATGCGGCGGATGCACTTTCAAACAACGAATGCCCAGTTCGAGCAAGCGCGTCATCTCCGCGTCGACGTCCTCGCAGAAGCGCGGATGCACCCCGCCAAAGGCAATGAGCCGCTGCGGATTCGCTTTGCAATAATTTGCGACGAAGTCATTCGTGGCGGCAGTGAAGCCCATAAGATCGGGACTCGGATAGTTGATCAAGCCCGCGCGCTCGATCTCATTCGCATCAAGAAATTCCAAAAACGCTTGCGGCGATTGAATGAATTGCTCGATGGCCGCCAAATCCTTGCGGCCCGCGATCATCTTCTCGCGCACTCCGGGCTTGAGCTGCTCCCACGGCTGAATGTGGATGTGAATGTCGATGACGGGCATGGCTGTCTTTCACTCACAACTGTTCAACCACAGTTTGGCCATGGCTTTGCTTTTAAGCAAAAACCAAAGTCAAAACTATTTCTGACAAGACGATTAAAAGAATAGTTTTGCCAGTAATCGTTTTGTCTTAAATGATTTGAAATCATTCTGCCAAAGTTTTTAGGAATCCGCTTCCTATCTCTTCTTCGGCGCGAGGCTCATAATCTTTTTCAACCCCGCTTCATCCACATTCAACAAACCCACGCCCGGCAAGCGCGGCGTCAACTCCGCCCAATTCGGATCGCCCGCAAAAACTTTTTTGAAAAGTGGCAGGGATTCCTCGATACGGCCCGCGTTGACGAGCGAGGTCGCGGTCCAATAAACCATTTCGAGATTGTCGGGCATCATAGCTTGGGCTGCACCGTATTCGGCCAGAGCTTTGTCCATGTCGTTGTGCTCCACCGCGAGATCGCCGGCGTTCATGTGTTGATACGCGCGCTGCACGTGTACGAGTCGCCGCAATTCTTTGAGCGGTTCGGGATGATCTTCGACGCGCAGCTCCATGACGCGATCAACCCAGGGCCGGCCCGTGTTCACGCCGCTCACCACGAGAATGGCCGCGGACTGCTTGCCGCGAATGTCGCCGCCCACGCTTTGGGCTGCATCCAAAGCCGCGAGCATTTTATCCACGAGATCGCCTTTGGTGTTGCGATACGCTTCGGCCATCGCGGGCCAGACTTTGTCATTCAACATGAGATTGGCTTGCACGGAAAAATTCTCGCCGACAATAGGGCCCGCAGCGGGAATGCACTTCTTGCCTGTGTGCGCGGCAACGTTGCCTTTCGCGTCAATCAGTGCAACTTGGCGCACGGCCTCGCCGGGGTCTGCGGCAATCAAACCGGCAAGAGCTTGCTGCGCGGTTTTGCCGGCGCGCATTAAATCCAAACCAAGCGGGCCGTAGCCGGGGTCGATGAACGATTGCGTTGCCACCGCGCCGACTCCGGCCTCCGCCCAAGTGACGAGCGAGCCGACGGAGAACCAATGCGATTGCACGGCCACGCCCATTTGCCCGGTGGCAGGATCGCGCGCGACAATGGAATACGTATGCACCGGCGTGGAGCGCTCTTGCGCGAAGGCGAAGCTGGCCGATATGAAAAGGCAAACAACGGCGAGAGCATTTCGTTGGAACATCAGCGCTTCCTCCTTTGGGCGAAGCATTGTGCAAAGCACGTGGGACGATTTGAGATGATGGAAAGGATAACGAGCGGGAAGGTGAATGTCAAATGGAAAGTCGCGGGCGTGGTAATGCCTCAGTTACGTGTGGTAGCGCAGGCATCCCTGCCTGCAGACAAGGATGTCTGCGCTACGTTTTCCACCAATAACTGAGGCATTACCGGGCGTGGTGATCGCTCAGATTTTCCGTTGCCAGCTACTGGCTGGCCGCTCAGAGTGTCGCCTTGTTGCCAAGTTTTTGCTCCAAGCGATCGGCCAGTTCCACTAATAAGTGGAGCATTACTCCCAAAGCTGCTTTTGTCTCATATAAAAGTTGGCGTTTCTAAAATGGCAGGTTTTGAGGTGCCTCTCTGCAACGGCAATGTATTCCGCTTTGCGCTTTGGCCATTCGTCTGAACCGAGAGCCGTGACATTGCCCAGATCATCTATCGTCGTGCCAGTGGCGATTTCGACTAACAAGGGCAAGTGCTCCGCAGGAAAATCGTAATCTGCCGAAATATCCAGCAAACGAACGGAGTTGCCGCTCCAATCCAGAACGTGGCTGCCCTCCGGGCTGAAAGTGAGGTTGTCGGTGAAAGGCAGGATTTGCATAAATTTCGGAAAAGCAGCAGAGCCGTCATTTACATTCCACACGCGCGATTTTTCGTATTCACCCAAGGCAAAGATCCAACGTCCTTCCGGGTCAAAAAAAGCTTTCGTCACGGGGCCGCCATATTGCAGAACTGGTTTCGCGGGCGAGCCGTCTTGAGCATGCCAAAGGCGCAATCTGCCCTTTCTTTCGCCTTCCTCATCAGAAATCCACTCATTCCACCATGTCAGAACCGACCGGCTGTCAGGGCTGAAGGCGGCGCCGAACTCCGAAAGATAGGATTCTTTTTCGCTGAGATCAGCCAACGTGGCGCCATCTTCGGCACGCCACAAATTCGCGTAACCCTGCTCGCGCCATGTCAGAATCAAACTCCCATTCGGACTCAGAGCCGCGCCGTCAATAGAATTATATCTCTCAATCGTATCTGCCACCGGAGGGTTGACATCCATGTGCCACAAATAAGCGCCGCCATCCCAAGTAAGAAGCCGGCGACCATCCGGGCTCAAAGCAGCGTCTTGCACCGTGTCTTCATGTTTCAACGGCTCGAACGCGCGTGTGCCATCGTGAACATTCCACAAATACACTTCGTTGCCGCTCCAGGTCAGGAGCAAACGTCCATCGAAGCTGAAACCAGCGCCATGAATCGGAGCTTCATATTTCATCGTCGGGCCTGCCAGTGAGCCATCTTGGACGAGCCAAAAGCGAGCAGTGCTGTCTGCGCTCCACGTGAGAATCAATTCTCCGTTCGGCTGAAAAATAGCACCATGAACCGGGCTTTCGTGCTTCATTGAGATGGCCTGAAAGTGGGTATCATGATAGCGCCCGATTCCGTCATCGCCCAGCGTATAAATCAGTCTCCCATTTTGAATGACCTTCGCCTCTACAAAGTAGCCTTCAAAATTCCTGGTGCTTTGCAAGTGGCCGTCGCCGGCGTTCCATATGCTCAAAGCAAGCCGCCTGATGATGGAATCATAAGCCGACGTTTGCCCGGAAAGGGTGAGAGCTTGCCAGCCATCTGGACTGAAGGCGGCGTCTAGAACATTATAGTCGTGTTCCATCGGCTGGCCTACGGGCGAGCCATCACGAGCCAGCCACACGCTGACGGTACGATCACTGCTTGTGAGAATCAAACGCCCATCCGGGCTGAGAAGGGAGTCGTTGCTCACGGCCGCGACCGGGTTTTGTTCATGCTTTTCCCAAGCGCCGAAGAATACGCTGCGATTCCCTTCGTGTACGTGGAAAATGCAGCTCTTGATTTGCGTTTGATCTTGTTCCTCCTTCCCAGAGCGGGCGAAAAAATGAGAGGCCTTCAGCCAGTCATCCTCTCGCACCGCGAGGTTTGCATTGAACCAGTAGTTTTTTGCCAAGCGTGATTGCGCGGCTTTCCTTTCCTCAACCGCGACGTTCCGTTGCCACAACGCGAGGCCCGCGAATGTTGCCAACGAGATCATCACGCCTGCCACGATCCCGTTTCGAATCCTGAGCTGTCGCGCTTGCTTCTTTTTATCGCGCTCTTCAATCTCGCGCCGGGTTTTATTGTAGAGATCGGAGAGCAAGCCGTACCACGAAGCTTCAAACGGGCTTTTGTCGATCTTATCTTTTTGCGGATTGAAGTCGCGATACTCCTTGGCCAGCGGCATGGCCATCGTTTCCATGAGCGCGTCGGCAAAGGCTTTTTGATCTCCCTGCTCGGGCGTGGCAACGTTGTTCGGGAGGCCGCCAACGATCACTGGGATGATATTTTCCGCGGAGCGGATTTTGGCGAAGCGCCGAATCTCATCGTTGACGTAAACGCTCTTTCTCGAATTGGGAGAGCAGATGACGATGAGCTTCGCCGAATCGTTCAGCAGCTTTTCAATCGCCGAATAATAATCGCCCCCAACCATGTCCTCTTCATAGCGAAAGATGTTGAGGGCGCGCCGGGGCACGCCCAAATCTTTCGGCGGCTTGTAAGCCTCCAACGCCTTCTCGAGCTTTTCGGCGAAGACTCGGTCCTTGCTGTTGTAGCTGATGAAGGCGTCGTATTCGTATGGTTTGGATTGAGCAGTCATCGGAGATTGACTTACTTTTCAGAGCGGGATATAGGTTACACTTTCTCTTTTCTCAAATGTCATTCTGAAAGAATCTTTTTACGCGCTGGAGATTACGGCCAGCGCTTAAAAGGATTCCTTCGGAATGACAGTAAATAGTGTCCGTCCGAAAAGGCCGGCTTTTTTGAATTTTTATGCGCGTCGAGAACCTCGTGACACGTGCGATGCTCGCGAGCTGAAGCTGATGGAGGTGTTGAGCACCAGTGAGCTTGTTCTTCA
>Ga0247727_10011704_pt1 | contig 15235 bp, 10 predicted proteins | sample WisWelCaveWW1625_FD_202498 | JGI IMG/M metagenome (GOLD analysis project Ga0247727, IMG submission 202498) | Biofilm microbial communities from Wishing Well Cave, Virginia, United States - WW16-25 | ecosystem: Environmental > Aquatic > Deep subsurface > Groundwater > Cave microbial mat | place... | reverse complement strand
TAGCAGGAGGAAAAGGTACGAACCGCGCCCGAACCACTTCACGACCGCTTTTCCCCCCAGAAGATCGGGGATCGCCTCGAGGGTCACCCACTTGCTCGTCGACTGCGACCGCACGATCTCGAGGAAGATGCCAAAGTCGTGCATCCAGGCATAGGCGAGATAGAGCCCCAGGAAGGCGGCGGCGACGCCACCCGCCACCGCGGCGTCGCGCCAGCGCTTCCTGGATGCGAGGACCAGGAGGACCGTGATCAGCACCGCGACGCCGGTGGCCTTGGTGAGGATGGCAAGCCCGCCGAGGACGCCCGCCCCGATCGCGGAGCGTCGCGGCGATCGCCTTTCCGTCTCCTGGACCAGGAGCAGGGCCGCCATGAACAACAGGCTCAGGAGGCTTTCGGCCTTCACCAGACGGTGTCCAAGGATGATGACCGGCAACGTCGAGTAGACCAGCGCGGCGAGCAGGGCCGCGCGCTCCGTGGCCCCATAGGCGCGCGCCAGGCGAACGAGGAGCAGGATCCCGGCGAGGCTCAAGACGATCGGGACCAGGCGCATCACCGGGAGGGTGCAGTCGAGGAACGTCCGGGCGCCCGCGAATGTGCAGAGCAGCCCGACCGGGATGGAGAACAGGGGCGGGTGATCGAAGTAGGGCTGCACCAGGACGTACCGATCTCCGAACCAGCGGAAATCCCGCGTCTGATCGACCGGATAGTGATCCGGAAAGGTGCTCCAGGCGGCCGGGACGCGCCCGTGCAGCAGGTGCCACCCTTCCCAGGCGTGCTGGTACTCGTCCGCCGTCTCGTGGTGGTAGGGCACCAGGGCGTAATCGTGGAACCTCAGTAGAGCCGCCAGGAGGACGATCGCGGCCAGGGCCAGCCGCGCGCTGTCCTCCCGCACGGCCCGAAGGGTCCTGCCGGGCGGCCCATCGGGATGGCGGCGGGCGAGCGCGAAGAGGATCAGGAGGATCGCCGCGCCCGCGAGCAGGATCCACCTTCCCCAGGCCTGACGGCTCCGCCGATCCAGCCGCGCCGCGCGGTCGGCGGCCAGAAAGGCATCGGCGATCGGCACCAGACGGCGACCGGGCGGCTTCCAGGACAGGACGAGACGCGCCTCGCCCGTCGTCAGCCGGTAGTCCAGGCCGATCGGGTGCAGCCCGGCGGCCAGGGTCCGCTCGGTGATGGCGTCCGGCCGAATCTCGAGGGGGACGCCGTCGAGGCTCAGGGCCGCCTCTCCCTGCGCCTCGACCGAGAACCCGTAGACCCCCGACTCCGGAACCGCCAGCAGTCCGCGCCAGCGGATCACGTACTGCGGCATGTCGCCCGGGAAGCCGAATCGTTGCAGGTCCCAGTTGAAGAGATAGGCTGCGTCGAGGCGCTGCGGTACGGGAAAGTCGATCCGCGGATCGACGCGACGGTGCACCTCGATCTCCTGCCCTCCCGCACCGACGAACGAGTAGACGCCCGCCAGGCCGCCCGGGGTGCTCACGAGGGCACCGGCGCCGAGAAGCCAGAGCGCCACCACTGCCGCCAGGGCCCAGGCGGGCCCCCTCCCGGACGCCCTCACTGCGCCCCCCCGAGCGCGCTGGTGGCGGCGTCGAATTCCTTCAGGAGCGCGCGGCGATCCCCGTCGTCGAGGAACGCCGCTTCGATCGTCGCGCGGCCGATCGCCAGCGCCTCGGAGGTCGACAGCCCGACGCGCGCCACGAGCGCCTCCCACTCCTCGAGGGTCGAGGTGCCGAACAGCGCCGGGTCATCGCTGTTGATCGTGACCAGGACCCCGGCATGGAACAGCGGCCCGATCGGGTGCCGGTCCCAGTCCGAAACGACACGCGTCATGAGATTGCTGGTGGGACAGCACTCGAGCGGCACCCTGCGCCGCGCCAGGACGCGCACCAGCTCCGGGTCTTCGAGGGACCGCGTTCCGTGCCCGATGCGATCGACCTCGAGCACCTCCAGCGCCTGCCAGATCGAGCGCGGTCCGTCGAACTCTCCGGCGTGCGCCGTCGTGCGCAACCCCAGGCGCCGCGCCTCACGGTAGGCGGGTGCGAAGGCGGCCGCCGGCCAGGCGGTCTCGTCACCGCCCATGCCGATGCCGATCACACCGTACCGCCGGCATTCCTGCGCGACCCGCACGACCTCCTCGAGCCCCGCCGGCCCCCACTGCCGCACGCCGTCGATCAGGAAGCGCAGGCGCGGCCCTCCGCCCGAGGCGGCCCGGCACGCGGCTCCCCATGCGGCATCGAGAATCTCGTCCGCCGGAATCCCGCGGCGAGCGAAGATCGTGGCGGAGCACATCACCTCGGCATGTCGCACGCTGTCACCTGCGAGCCGCCCGGCGAGCCTCTCCGTGGCCAGGGCGAAATCCTCCGGTGATCTTAGCTCGGTGCACAGGTCACGGAAGTTGGAGAGGAACTGCGGGAAGTCGCGCTGCGTGTAGAGCGCCCCGAGCCGCCGGCGCTCCGTCTCGCCGATCGGATCGCCGCGACGCCGCCGCATGAGAAGCAGGGTCTCGAGGTCGATCGTCCCCTCCAGGTGAAGGTGGATGTCCGCCTTCGGCACGGCGGCGAATGGCCTGCCCGGTGCGGAGCCCATGGAGAGAGGTTCAGCCGCCGCGCTGGGCCGCGGACTCGCCGGCGGAGGGCGGAGGGCCGCCGTCGGCGGGCGCCACGTAAGGCTCGCGTCCGGGGCCGAAGCGCTTCATGATCCTGGCCACGTAGTTGCGCGTCTCGGTGTACGGTGGCACTCGTCCCAGGGCGAGCACGATGTTCTCCCCGGCGTTGTAGGCGGCGAGCGCCAGGCGGACATCCCCGCTGAACAGGTCGAGAAGATAACGCAGGTAGCGCACCCCCCCGCGGACGTTATCCGCGGGATCGAACGGATCGGCCACGCCGAACCGCTCGGCGGTCCCCGGCATGAGCTGCATGAGCCCCTGGGCCCCCTTCACGGAGCGGGCCAGCGGATCGAAGCTCGACTCGACGGCGGCCACGGCGTAGACCAGCTCGGGGTGGATCCCATGCTCGCGCGCCGTGCTCGCGATCAGTGCGCGGAAGCGATCCCCGGAGCCGGGCCGGGGCGGACGCGATTCGGGGCGCAGGACCCGCAGGTCGCGGCTGTTCGGCACGTTCGTGATCACCAGACTGCCGTCCGGGTTGCGCCGGTAGTAGATGGCGTCACCCGCCCAGACCCAGCCGACACCGAGGACGACCGCCGCCAGGACGCACGGCCAGCGGCTCATCGCGTCGCGCGCGCCTCGCGGATCATGCCCTCGACGATTTCGAGCGTGCGGGCCCGCACCTGTTCCAGGTCCCCGACCCTGCGGCCTCCCGCCTCGGCCATGTCGGCCCGGCCACCCCCGCGCCCGTCGACCAGGGGTGCGAGCGCCTTGACGATCTCGCCGGCATGGAGCGGCGGGATCAGGTCCCGGCTCACGGAGGTCGTGACATTGACCCGGTCGTCCTGCTGCGCCCACTGCACGATCACCCCGGACGGGAGGCGCTCGCGGCTCCTGTCGACCAGGGCGCGCACGGCGCTCTTGTCGAGCCCCGTCTGGACGCGCGGCACCAGCAGCCGCACCCCGCCGATGTCGCGGACCTCCTCCGCCCCCACGCCTCCGGCGGCGGGCCCGGCCGCGGCGGCGACCTTGAGCCGCTCGACCTCGAGCTTGAGGGCGCGATTCTGGTCGAGCACCCGTGACAGCACGTCCGGCACCGTGGACCGATCGACGTTGAGCGCCGCCTGGACGCTCAACAGCACCCGGCGCTCGTCGCGCGCGTCGCGCAGGGCCCCCTCCCCCGTCAGCGCCTCCAGGCGGCGGGTGCCCGCGGCGATGCCGCGCTCCTGGGCGAGGCGGACGACACCGATCGACCCGGTGCTCGACGCGTGCGTGCCGCCGCAGAGCTCCATGCTGAAGCCGGGGATCTCGATCACCCGCACGACATCGCCGTACTTGTCGCCGAAGAAGGCCAGGGCCCCGCGCCGCAGCGCCTCCTCGATCGGCATCACCGCGGCCTTGATGGGCAGATCCTGGCGGACGACGTCGTTCACGACCTCCTCCACCTGGCGCAGGATCTCCTCCGACAGCGGAGCGAAGTGGTGGAAGTCGAAGCGCAGCCGGTCCGGGCTGACGAGGGACCCGGCCTGCTTGACGTGCGTTCCGACCACGTCGCGCAGCGCGGCGTGCAGGAGGTGCGTGGCGTCGTGGCTGCGGGTCACGGCCAGCCGGCGCTTCGGATCGACCTCGGCGCGCACCCGGTCCCCGACCCGCAGGCGACCCTCGCGGACGCGGATCGCGTGCACGATCAAACCCCGGATGGGGGCCTTCGTGTCGAGCACCTCGGCCGCACCGGCGGCGGCGGTCAGGTAGCCGCGATCCCCGACCTGCCCGCCCGACTCGGCATAGAAGGGCGTGCGGTCCAGGATCGCCCCGCCCTCCTCCCCGGCGCGCAGCTCGTCCGCCAGGGCCTCGCCCTGCAGCAGGGCGACCATGCGCGCCTCCGGGAGCGTTGTCGCCTCGTATCCCTCGAACTCGACCTGCCGCACGGGCAGGCCCTGAAGCGCGCCGGAGACGACCGGCGCGGTCTCCTTCATCCCGCGGCGCGAGCGCGAGCGCTGCTCCTCCATCTCTCTCTCGAAACCCGCCTCGTCGACGGTGAGCCTCCACGCCTGGGCGACATCACGGATGAGATCGGGAGGCAGCCCGAAGGTATCGTAGAGTCGGAAGGCCTCGGGGCCGGGGATCGCGGTCGTCCCCTCCCGGTGGAGGGACTGCGCCAGCGCCTCGACCTTCTGCAGGCCGACGGCGAGGGTCTCCGCGAAGCGCTCCTCCTCGCGCCGGGCGCTCTCGGCGATGGAGGCGCGGTGCGCCAGGAGATCGGGGTAGGCGGTCTCCATCGTGTCGATGACCGTCCCGCTCAGGTCGCAGAGGAACGGACGGTCGACGCCCAGGGCGCGCGCGAAGCGGATGGCGCGCCGCATGATGCGGCGCAGCACGTAGCCCCGGCCGTCGTTCCCCGGCACGACCCCGTCGCTCATCAGGAAGGTCATGGCGCGCACGTGGTCCGCGATCACGTTGAGGGCGGTCCGATCGCTCTCGCTCCCGCGATCGGGCCGGCGCCCCGAGGCCCCGGCGACGAGGTTCGCGGCCGCCTCGACGATCGGCGCGAACAGATCGGTGTCGTAATTGCTCTCGACGCCCTGGAGAACGGCGCTCAGCCGCTCCAGGCCGAGTCCCGTGTCGACGCCGGTGCGCGCGAGCGGCTGTAGCGATCCACCCGGCTGGCGGTCGAATTGCATGAACACCAGGTTCCAGATCTCCATGTAGCGCCCGCAGCCGCAGCCCGGTCCGCAGGGCGACTGCGTGCACGGAGATTCACCGCTCCCCCGATCGTAGTGGACCTCCGAACAGGGCCCGCAGGGCCCGGTCTCCCCCATCGACCAGAAGTTGTCGTCCTCTCCCAGCCGGGTGATCGATTCCTCCGGAAGGCCGATGTCGTGACGCCAGTGACGGAACGCCTCGTCGTCGTCCCGGAAGACGGTGATCCGGAGCCGCTCCTTGGGCAGACCATACCACCCGGGCGAGGTCAGCAGCTCCCAGGCGAACTCAACGGCCTCTTTCTTGAAGTAGTCCCCGAAGGAGAAATTGCCGAGCATCTCGAAGAAGGTGTGGTGGCGCGGCGTGCGACCGACCTGCTCGAGGTCGTTGTGCTTGCCCGAGACACGCATGCACTTCTGCGACGACGCGGCTCGGACGTACGGCCGCCGCTCGCGGCCCAGGAAGACATCCTTGAACTGGTTCATGCCGGCATTGCAGAAGAGGAGGGTGGGGTCCTGCGCCGGGATCAGCGACGAGGAAGGCACCACCTGGTGCCCGCGCGCCTTGAAGAAGTCGAGGAAGCGGCCGCGGATCTCCGAAGCCGGGAGTCTCATGTCCTTGTCCTGTCGCCCCATGGTCTTGCGCTGCCGGCCGATGGACTTCCGCCGGTCAGCCGCGGGCCGCACAGCCCGCCGGCTGCACCGGCGGAGGGCGAAATTATACATGAGGGCGTCGCCCGGCTCCGTGGGCGTCGGCGCGGCTCGTCCGCCGCCTACTTCTTCTTTCCCCCGCCGGCTGCGTGGGCCCGTGACAGATCGAAGACCGTGCCGCCGGCCGCGGAGGCGCCGCCCTCGAAGCCCGTCCGCAGCGTGCTCTCCATCTCGCGCTGCGCCATCTCGGCGGTCGATTCGATCCCCGCCAGCTTGAGCTTGAACTCATCCGGGTTGGTGGCCCGGCGCAGGGCCTCCTCCATGCTGATGAGGTCCTTCTTGTAGAGCTGGTAGATGGACTGGTCGAAGGTCTGCATGCCGTACTGGGACGTGCCCTGGGCGATCGCATCGTGGATGAGCTTCGTCTTGTCCTTGTTCTCGATGCAGTCGCGGATGAAGTTCGTGGTGCGCATCACTTCGATGGCCGGCACCCGGCCCGTGCCGTCGGCGCGCGGCAACAGGCGCATCGAGACGGCGGACTTGAGCACCGCGGCGAGCTGCAGGCGGATCTGCTTCTGCTGGTGCGGCGGGAAGACGGAGATGATCCGGTTGATCGTCTCGGTGGCGTCCAGCGTGTGGAGGGTCGAGAGGACCAGGTGTCCCGTCTCTGCGGCGTTGAGCGCCGTCTCGATGGTTTCGTAGTCCCGCATCTCCCCGACCAGGATGACGTCCGGATCCTGCCGCAGGGCGGAGCGCAGGGCGGAGGCGAATCCCTTCGTGTCGACCTCCACCTCTCGCTGGTTGACGAGGCTCTTCTTGTCCCTGTGCAGGAACTCGATCGGATCCTCGATCGTCATGATGTGCTCGGTCCGGGTCGTGTTGATGTAGTCGATCATCGCCGCGAGGCTGGTGGACTTTCCCGATCCGGTGGTGCCGGTCACCAGGATCAGCCCGCGACGCTCGTCCGCGATGGTCTTGAGGACCGGCGGGAGCATGAGCTCGTCGGTCGTGAGGATCTTCGACGGGATGACGCGCAACACGAGCCCGACGGTGCCGCGCTGCTGGAAGATGTTGACGCGGAAGCGCCCCAGGCCGGGGACCGAGTACGCCAGGTCGATCTCGAAGTGGTCCTTGAACTTCTGCTTCTGGCGCCCGCTCATGATGCTGAACGCCATGGCGATCGTGTCTTCCTGCGACAGACGGCTGAGCTCGCTGAGGGCGGTGAGCTGGCCGCTGACCCGGATCACGGGGTAGCTGCCGACCTTGAGATGGAGGTCCGATGCCCTCCGCTCCGTGGCGATTTTCAGCAAGTCGTTGATGTGCATCGTGTTCCCCCGACGAGCGGGCGTGGAGCCCTCACAGGTCGGAGGCAATCTATGGCCCGGTCCGGGCCAAGTCAAGGAAGGCGCTTTGTTTCCCGGGATTTACGCGGTGTCGTGGACGGAGTCAGACCGGTGTCAGCCAGCGGTGCCGGTCGTCCTTGCGGCCACCCACGAGGGCGTTGAATTCGGCCTGCAGCCGGCCGGTGATCTCTCCCCGCGATCCGCGGCCGACGGTGTACCGGTCGATGCTGCGGATGGGCGTGACCTCGGTGGCCGTGCCGACGAAGAAGACCTCGTCGGCGATGTAGAGCATCTCGCGCGGGATGCTCCGCTCCACGACCGGGATGCCGAAATCGGCCGCCAGCTGCAGGACGCTGGCCCGCGTGATGCCGGGCAGGATGGAGGCGGTCAGCGGTGGCGTGTGGAGCGTGCCGCGCTTGACGAGGAACAGGTTTTCGCCGCTTCCCTCGCTGACGAAGCCGTAGCTATCGAGCGCGATCCCCTCGGCATAGCCGTTGACGAGCGCCTCCATCTTGATGAGCTGGGAGTTCATGTAGTTCGCGCTGGCCTTCGCCATCGCCGGCAGGGTGTCGGGCGCCTCCCGCCTCCAGGACGACACCATCACCTCCACGCCCTTCTCGGCGGCGTCTTTCCCCAGGTATGCGCCCCAGGGCCAGACGGCGATGGCCACGTCGATGGGACAAGGGAATGGATCCACGCCGAGCGACTCGTAGCCGCGATAGGCCAGCGGGCGGATGTAGCACGCCTCCATCGCGTTGGCGCGGACCGTTTCGAGGATCGCGGCCTCCACCTGCTCCCGCGTGAACGGCATCTCCATGCGATAGATGCGGCAGCCGTCGAACAGCCGCTCGACGTGCTCGCGCAGCCGGAACACCGCCGGCCCCTTCGGTGTCTTGTAGCACCGGATCCCCTCGAAGATGCAGGAGCCGTAGTGAATGACGTGCGAGCACACGTGCACGGTCGCCTGATCCCAGGGGACCAGCCGGCCGTTCATCCAGACCTTACCGGTTTTCGCGAACGCCATGATCTCCTCGATCGGGCCGCGTCACGCGGCCGGCGCAGTAACGGGCGGAGAGTCAGAAATTCGCCGCAGTATAAAACACCCCCACCGGCCGATCAAGCGCTGCCGGGGCGGCGCAGAAGGAGGGCCGACCATGGCCGCGCCCTGAGCCGCGCCACCGGCAAGAGGCCGCACGGTCGGGCGACCCTGCAGATTTCCGTCTCGTCGTCGATGAGGTGACCGGCGAGCACGGCGCGTCCGCCGGGGCCGAGCGACCGGGCGAGGTCGGGGAGGATCCGCTCGATCGCGCGCGCCCCGATGTTGACCAGCGCCAGATCGAAACGCCCCAGGCGGCAGGCTTCGGCCGCATCGCAGCATCGCAGGCGGATGGAACCCGTGAGTCGGTTGCGGCGCAGGGTTTCGCGGGCCACCCGCACGGCGATCGGATCGTCGTCCACCGCCACGACGCTCCCGGCGCCGAGGCGCAATGCGGCGACGGCGAGAATGCCGGTCCCTGTGCCGAGATCGACGACCCGATCCCCCGCCTTCAGCCGATCCTCGAGCAGGCGCAGGCAGAGACGCGTCGTGGCGTGCTCTCCGGTGCCGAACGCCTGACCGAAAGGAACGCGGATGACGATGCGCCGCATGCGCGAAGGAGCGGCGACGGACTCGGGCAACGCCAGGAAGCGCCGGCCGATCGGCAGCGGATTCAAGCTCGCCCGCCAGGCCTTGACCCAGGAGCTCTCCGGAACGCGTCTCAGCCGCAGCCGCGCCGTGGCCGGCACTCCGGCGGCCAACAGGGATTTCCGCAGACGCCGCCCCAGGGCGCCGGGCGACGATCGGCCCGGATACCACGCCTCCAGGACGACACGGGGGCGGCCCGGGCGTCGCGCCGCGGCGCTCGACTCCACGCCGAGACAGCCGGCCTCCCAGAACGCGGCGACGGCCTGGTCCTCGAGATCGGCGGGGAGATCGAGGCGGGCGCCGGTCCAACCCGGACGGCGACTGCCGCGCATGATCCCGGGGCTCAGGAGAAAATGTCCTTCACACGCCCGAAGAGGTCGCGCGGCCGGAGTTCCGCGGGCTCCTCGTGCTCGCGCAGACTCTCGAGGATTTCCCGGAGCCGGCGCGACAGGCGGGTCGGAATGCGCACGGCGACGGTGAGATAGAGATCCCCGCGCGCGCCGCCGTCCAGGGAGGGCAGGCCCTTCCCCTTGAGCGCGAAGTTGGTGCCGCTCTGGGTGCCCGGAGGAATCGTGAGACGCGCGCTGCCCTCGAGCGTCGGCACGGTGATCTCGCAGCCGAGAGCCGCCTGCGACACCGTCATGGCGGCGGCGCTGAACAGGTGCGGCCCATCACGGCGGAAGTCGGGATGCTCCTTCACTGTCAGGACGACGTACAGGTCGCCTGGCCGCGCGCCGCGGGCCCCGCCCTCTCCCTCCCCCGCGATGCGCAGGCGGACACCGGTGTCGACCCCGGGTGGGATGCGGACCTTGATGTGGCGCGTCTCGCGGCGCCGCCCCTCTCCCCGGCAGGTGGGGCAGGGGTCCTTGATGGTCTGACCGGTGCCGCCACAGGCGCCACAGCTCTGGCTGAGCGTGAAAAAGCCCTGCTGGCGGACGATCTGGCCGCGGCCGCCGCACGGGCGGCAGGTCGCCCGGCTCCCGTCGCGCGACCCCGTCCCGTGGCAATCGGCGCACGCCTCGAGGCGGGGGACGCGGATCTCCTTCTCCGCGCCGTGGGCGGCCTCCAGCAGTTCGATCTCAAGATCGAAGCGCAGATCGGCTCCCCGCCGGGCTCCGCCCCGGCCGCGCGGCGGCCGGCCCCCGAAGACGTCCCCCATGGAGAAGCCGAAGATGTTCCCGAGGATGTCCTCGAAGCCGGCGAAGACGTCGGGGTTGAACCCGCCAAACGGGTCGCCGCCCCCGGCGCCAAGGCCGGCGTGGCCGAAGCGGTCGTACTGGGCGCGCTTCTCCTTGTCGGCCAGGACGGCGTAGGCCTCCGCCGCCTCCTTGAACTTGTCCTCGGCCTCCTTGTTGCCGGGGTTGCGATCGGGGTGATGCTTCATCGCCAGGGCGCGATACGCCTTCTTGATCGCGGCGTCGTCGGCGTTCCTGGCGACGCTCAGGACCTCGTAATAGTCTCGCTTCTTCAAGGACCCGCACCCGAGCCGGGGACGCTGTCGGCGCTCCGCGCCCCGGTCCCCGTCAGGCCGGACGCGTCAGGAGGCGGCCGGAGCGCTGCTTCCGGAGCCGGTCTCCTCGCCCGAGCCGGAGCCGCCTCGCGGGGCGTTCGTGCTCGGATGGAACATGATGACCTCGGTCAGGATCGCCGACGCCTCGGCCAGCTTCTCGAGCGACGCCCCGCACTCGCTGATGCTGGCGGAAGCCAGCGCCTTGCGCGCCGTGTCGATGATCTTCTTGACCGTGCTCCGCTTCTCCTCGTCGAGCAGGCTGCCGAACTCCGCGAAGGAGCGCATGTTCGAATCGAGCAGGCCCTCGAGCCGGGCCTGGATGCGGAACAGCTCCCCCTTCTTCCGGTCGTCATCGGCGTGCCGCTCAGCGTCCTCGATGATCTCCGCGATCTCGCGCTCCGTCAAGCCCCCCGACGGCGTGACCACGATCGTCTGCTCCTTCTTGGAGGCCATGTCGCGGGCCGAGACGTTGACGATGCCGTTGCTGTCGATGTCGAAGGTCACGTCGATCTGTGGCACGCCCTTCGGGGCGGGCGGGATGCCGACCAGCTCGAAGCGCCCCAGCGACTTGTTGTAGGAGCCGACTTCGCGCTCCCCTTGCAGGACGTTGATCTCCACTTTGGCCTGGTTGTCGACGACGGTCGTGAAGACCTTCGACTTGCGGGTCGGGATCGTCGTGTTGCGATCGATGAGCTTGGTGAACATGCCGCCGCGCGTCTCGATGCCGAGCGACAGCGGCGTCACGTCGAGGAGGACCATGTCCTTGACCTCGCCCTGCAGGATGCCGGCCTGGACCGCCGCCCCCACGCCGACGACCTCCTCGGGGTTGCGGTCCCGGCAGGGCTCCTTTCCGAAGATCTCGCGGACCACCTCGATGACGCGCGGCACGCGGGTCATGCCGCCGACCAGCAGCACCTCGTCGATGTTCTCGGGCTTGAGCCCGGCCAGCGACAGGGCCTCGACGCATGGCCGGCGCGTGCGCTCGACGAGATCCGTCGTCAGGGTGTCGAACGTCTCGCGCGTCAGGGCAACGTTGAGGTGTTTCGGCCCCTTCGCGTCCGCGGAGATGAACGGCAGGTTGATCTCGGCCCGCGGTTCGACCGACAGCTCGCACTTGGCCTTTTCCGAGGCCTCCTTGAGGCGCTGCAGCGCCAGCCGGTCTTCGCGCAGCGAGATGCCCTCTTTCTTCTCGAATTCCTGCAGCAGCCACTCGAGGACCCGCTGGTCGAAGTCCTCGCCCCCGAGGAAGGTGTCGCCCGAGGTGGCGCGCACTTCGAACACCCCCTGCCCGAGCTGGAGGATCGACACGTCGAAAGTGCCGCCGCCAAGGTCGTAGACGGCGATCGTCTTTTCCTTCGACTCGTTGAGCCGGTAGGCGAGGGACGCGGCCGTCGGCTCGTTGATGATCCGCAGCACCTTGAGCCCCGCGATGCGTCCCGCGTCCTTCGTGGCCTGCCGCTGCGAATCGTCGAAATACGCCGGCACCGTGATGATCGCCTCGCCCACCTCGGCCTGCAGCTGGTCCTCGGACATCTCCTTCAGGCGCTGCAGGAGCATAGCCGAGATCTCCTGGGGGCTGTAGTCCTTGTCCCGCACGCGCACGCGCAGATCGCCGTTCGAAGCCTCCACGACCTGGTAAGGCACGAACTGGCGGGCGTGCTGCACCTCGGGCGAGCTGAACTTCCGTCCGATTAGCCGCTTCACCGCGTAGATGGTGTTCCTGGGGTTGGTGACCGCCTGGCGCCGGGCGATCTGGCCGACCAGCTTCTCGCCACGCTCGGTGAACGCGACGACAGAAGGGGTGGTGCGGGCGCCCTCCTTGTTGGGGATCACTGTCGGCGTGCCGCGGTCCATGGCCGCCACGCAGCAATTGGTGGTGCCCAGGTCGATGCCGATCACCCTGCCCATCGCTCTGCTCTCCTTCCGGCGCCCTCAGTCCGCGGCCGCCGTCCGCGTGCCCGGCGCTTCGCCCCGCCCCGACGACACCTTGACGAGCGCGGGGCGAATCAGCCGGTCCTTGTACATGAACCCCTTCCGCATCTCCTCCAGGACCACGCCCTCCTCGCACCCCTCGGCATCGAGCACTTCCACGGCCTCGTGGCGGTGCGGATCGAAGCGCTCCCCGATCGTCGCGATGATCTCCAGCCCCTCCTTCACCAGGGAATCGAGCATCTGCTGGTGGATCAGATCGACGCCGCGCCGCATGGGGTCGTCGCCGGCGCTGGTCTGCAGCGCCCTCTCGAGATTGTCGAGCACCGGCAGGAGGCGGCGCACCAGGTCGGCCGCCGCGTTCGCCCGCTGCCGCTCGACATCGCGCTCGGCGCGCTTGCGGAAGTTGTCGAACTCCGCCTGCTGCCTGAGCCAGAGGTCGTGGTAGCGCTCCTTCTCCCGGACGGCCTCCTCGAGCTCCGCGGGGCTCGGCCCGGGTGGCTCGGCCGGCGCCGGGATGTGACTCCCGGCGGAAGCGATGGTGACCGGGGGCTCCGTCTCGTTGACCCCCACGACCTCGAGGATCTCAATCTCGTCATCGGTGGACGGCTCCGCGTTCGCGGCGCCATTCGACGCGGCGCCGGCGCTCTCGGATCTGTCCCCGCCATCGCGCGCGGACATGGCACCTCCGGCCGGAATATAGGGACGCCGACCGCAAATAGCCAGCGGCGGCGGATGGGGTCAGGTGTTCGAGCGATGGAGCAAGGTGGAGAAAAGACGGGAGATATAGCTCACGAGAGCGACGGCCCGTTCGTACTCCATCCGCGTCGGGCCCATGATCCCGAGCCAGCCGGTGCCGCCGTCGCCCAGGCGGTACGGTGAGGCGACGAACGACATCCGCCCGCTCGTCAGGTCCTCCGCCTCGGACCCGATGACAACGCGCACGCCCGCGGGATCGAGGTAGCGGTCGAGGAGGGTCACGAGGCGGTGCTTCTCCTCGAAGGTCTCGAACAGGCTGCGCATCGTCTGCAAGTCCGCCAGCTCGGGGTGGTCGATGATGTTCGCAGTCCCCTCCACCACCAGCTTGCGCTCCCCTTCCTCAGCCTTCATGTAGTGCGTGCCAAGCGTCAGGGCGTCGCGCAGCATGGTATCGAACGCCGCCTTGTCCTGGGCCATCCGATTCACCAGATCCTGCCGGATGTCCCGCAGGCTCATTCCGGCGAACTCCGCGACCAGGTACCGGCCGGCGCGGTCGAGGTCGGCCTGGGCGTAATCGTCGGCGGTGTCGAGGATGCGATGGCTCACCACCTCGGTCCCGTCGACGAACACCGCCAGGATGCGGCGCGGGTGCAGACGCACGAACTCGATGTACTTGAGGACCGAGTCGGACGGCGGCGGCGCCAGAAGGTAGGCGACCTGGCGGGTCAACCGTGACAGCAGCCTCGGGACCGCCTCCATCGCCTCGCTGAACTCGCCGCCGAGGGCGCGCAGGCTCGTGTCGATCATCGCCTGGTCCTGCGGCATCACCCGGCCGGCCGGCGGGAGCGCATCGACGTAATGGCGGTATCCCAGGTCGGTCGGGATCCGGCCGGCGGAGGTGTGCGGCTGGGTCAGGTATCCCATCTCTTCCAGGTCCGCCATGACGTTGCGGATGGAAGCCGGGCTCAGCCCCTCCCAGTTCATCTTGGCGATGGTCCGCGACCCGACCGGCTCCCCCGTCAGGATGTAGTGGGTGACGACGCTGCGGAGGATCTCTTGCGCCCGAGCCGAGAGTTCCTGGGCCATTTCAGAAAGTCCTTTGGCACTTTCGCGAACTGAGCGCTAATGTAACGCGCAAGTAGCGTGTTGTCAATCGGATCTGATCGACTCTCAGGAGTTTCCGCGACCTGCCGGAGCCGGCTTCACCCGGCCGCTCAGGAGAAAGGTCTTGATGAACGGATCGAGATGGCCGTCGAGGACGGAGTTGACGTCCCCGACCTCGTAGGCCGTCCGGTGATCCTTCACCATCTGGTACGGCTGCAGGACATACGAGCGGATCTGGCTGCCAAAGTCGATGTCCTTTTTCTCCCCCTCCTCCACCTGCCGCTTCTCGTCCCGCTTCCTGAGCTCCTGCTCGTACAGGCGCGAGCGCAGGATGCGCATCGCCATGTCGCGGTTGCGGTGCTGTGAGCGCTCGTTCTGGCAGGAGACGACGATGCCGCTCGGAAGGTGGGTGATGCGCACGGCGGAGTCCGTCACGTTGACGTGCTGCCCGCCGGCGCCGCTGCTGCGATAGGTGTCGATCCGGAGATCCTTGTCCTCGACCTTGACCTCGATCGAGTCGTCGAGATCCGGATAGGCGTAGACGCTGGCAAACGACGTGTGCCGCCGTCCCGAGGCGTCGAACGGCGAGATGCGCACCAGCCGGTGCACGCCGTTCTCCGCCCGCAGGAAGCCGTAGGCGTTCCGACCCCGCACCATGAGCGTGGCGCTCTTGATCCCCGCCTCCTCGCCCTTCTGATAATCGAGCGCCTCGACCCGGAAGCGGTGCTCCTCCGCCCAGCGGAGGTACATGCGGTACAGCATCTCGGCCCAGTCCTGGGATTCGGTGCCGCCGGCGCCCGGGTGGATCGTCAGGATGGCGTTGCCTGCGTCGTGCTCGCCGGTCAGCATCAGCTCGAGCTCGCGCTCGTCGAGGAGTGACTCCAGGGAGGCCACGGCCGCCGCCAGATCCACCATCACCGGCTCGCCCTCGCGCGCCAGCTCGGCGAGGACGTCCGCCTCCTCCGCCTTCTGGTCGAGAGCTCTTCCCGACTCGATCTCTTCGGTCAGACGG
>Ga0247727_10011703_pt1 | contig 15235 bp, 14 predicted proteins | sample WisWelCaveWW1625_FD_202498 | JGI IMG/M metagenome (GOLD analysis project Ga0247727, IMG submission 202498) | Biofilm microbial communities from Wishing Well Cave, Virginia, United States - WW16-25 | ecosystem: Environmental > Aquatic > Deep subsurface > Groundwater > Cave microbial mat | place... | reverse complement strand
GCGAGATTCTCGCGCGCGCGCAGGCGGAGGGTCGGATCGTCGTCACCTGCGACCGCGACTTCGGGGAGCTTGCGTTTCGCTTCGGCTTGCCAGCGGCGTGCGGTGTCGTGCTCCTGCGCCTCTCGGGGTCGAACCCCCTGACGGACAACACCCGAGTGCTTGCCGCGCTCGAGAGCCGCACCGACTGGGCGGGACACTTCGCCGTCGTGACCGGCGACCGCATCCGGATGCGGCCTCTACCTGCGCTCGCCGCGCGAGAGTGACTCGATCCCTCGCTGCGGGCTGCGGCTGCCACCCTCGTGTGGGTTGCCCGGCCGGCTGTAGCGGTCCTCCCACCACGCTTGCGCGCGGGTGTAGAATCGGGCCGTCCTTTCCTCTCGCTCGGAAGGCGTGCCTTGGACGACATCCTGCTCGACTATCGGATCCGCTCGCACACGCCGGTCGCCGGCTTCGAGCTGGTGCGGCGCAGCGTGCTGGTGCCCGGCCGCAGCACCTGGGGTGCGCTGGAGCAGCACGCCGAGTCCGAGTTCTGGGAGAACCGGCGCCTGTTCGAGCAGATGCTCGACGCGGTGCCCCGCTACCTGTTCGATCGCAGCGGCTTCTGGGCCTGCGCGCTGCTGCGCTCGTTCGTGGTCGCGCGCGGGCCGGAGGGGCAGCTCGACTTCCTGGTCCCGAACGATCGCCCCGACGCCGCGGCGCACGCGCGCGGGCGCTTCCGCTTGTTCGGGCGCGGCAAGGAGCTGCCCGACGGCCTCGCCGTCTTCGACCTCTCCGGCGAGGCGCTCGCTCAGGAGGGCCTGCGCGTGCTCTCCCGGCCGGTGCCGCCGCTGGTCGAAGGCTTGCACATCGAGAACGTCGCCTGGGCGCTGATGGAGCAGCTTCTCGAGGAGGCCGCGCGCGAGAAGCTCGAGCGCTTCGCCGTGTGGCTCGGCGCCGACGCGCTCGAGGCCGCCTCACTGCTGCGCGTCTCGCGCACTCTCAACGACGGCAAGCCCGCGCGCATCTACATCCGCGACGGCCTCGGCTCCGTGCGCGAGCTCGCGGTGTGGAACCGCTGGGACCCGGAGGCGCGGAAGGGGCGGCTCGGGGCGTAGCTCGAACGCTCAGCTTGTTGGGGGGGGCCGGGTGCCCGGAACTTCGCCCGAGCAGATTAGCCCAGACCTCCGCCAACCGATCCTGAGCAACCACGAGCGCGGTAATGCGACAGCGGGCGGATCGTGGGCAAGCGCGTGAAGGGCGCGCCAGCCATCGAACCACCGGCCCGAGGACGCAGGGTCGAGCGGCTGATCTGCTGGAATCCGTCTGCCCAGCTTGGCCAGGTGTCTCCTCGAGTTGAGCAGCACGTAGGCGATCGCGCGGCGCACTTCGCGGGGGCTGCGGAGGATGCGCAGGTGGTAGCGGTCCGCGAGCACCGGGCCGCGACGACGGCACACTCGGTTCACGGCTCTGGCGAGCCGTGCGCCCAGAGACTTCATGCCAGCCGCCAGGTCTTCGCGGCTCACGGCCTCGACGATGAAGTGTGCGTGGTCGGGTTGAATCGAGTAGTGCGCGACGCGGAAGCGACTACGCTCACACGACTCGCGCAGGCTTCGCTCGAGCTCGCGCACCAGCCGTACCGCGCGGAGCGAGGGGACGTCGCGCCGCATCTTCAGCGTGACATGACAGGGGAAGCGGGCGGCGAGCGCGGGACGCATGCGGCGTCCTTGCGGCCGATTCGCTCCGGGCCTCCGGCCGGCGCCAGCGCGACGCCCACCCCAGCGGGCCGGCTGCCGAAGATCAAGTGCGAGCTGTCGCGCCTTTCTCTGCATCGACCCACATGCTCGCCTGCGCGTGTGTCAGATGCGGTCACACCAATCTTGAATTGCGCGATGTTCTAGAAGATCTGTCCTTCCCACCGATCCTTGACGGTGATGATCGCGGAACCAAGGGAGGCGGCATGGTGCGGCTGCGCCGCGAGCAGAAACAGGACATGCGACGTACGCAGAGCTGAGACGTGTACAGCTGAGGTGTGAGTCCGGAGCTTCTCGATCGACTCGGCTACGAACTGGTCTCGCGGCTTCCTGGGGAAGTGCTGGTAGATAAAGAGTGAGGCGCCGCCGCTCCAGATCGAGACGATCTCGTTCCAGTAGACGTACTTCGAAGAGTGCCGGCGCCCCAGGGGCTTCGAGCCGATCTCGATCCCGTTATCAGGATCGAGGAAGACGAGGTCAGCGCCCTTCGAGGCATGGAAGAGAGAACGACCCCAGGCCGTGCGGGCTTCACGCGCATCGGGAACAACGGGTGAGAAGAACCGGGCGCCGGGGATCAGCGAAGCAGCCTCGACCGATGCAGCTCGACGCGGCGAGCCGGGCGTCGTCGAAGTCACCAGCCCGTCGAAGAGCTCCGGGTCGAAACGCCGGTAGCGCTCCGGTTGCGAGAGATACGAGAGCTTCCCGCCGTCCCCGGTTCCGTCGTCCGGGGTCAGCATCCACCCGACGAGCAGGTCGAGGCGTGTTGCCGACTGGACCGCCCGAAGCAACCCGTACTTCCGGTAGTCGTTCACGTCACCGAAGAACTGGTTCTTCACGCGCGCCGCGCTTTGACGGGAAGCCCTACGCCTCCACCGTCCAGGTATCCCCGGAGTACAGCAGCTTCTCGAGGCTGCCCGTGCCGCGCTCGGCCAGCGCGTTCTTCACCTGGTCGTCGAGCATGCGCTCGTAGGTGCTCTTCTCGACCGCGCGGAACACGCCGATCGGGATGGGGAACTGCGGGCGCGCCAGGCTCGCGAGCGCAAAGGCGTAGGCCGGGCTCTCGTGGCCTTCGCGGTGCACCGCGACGCCCTGCGCCACCGGGTCGTCGCCGTCGGCCAGCGTCACGATCGAGGGCACGCCGTCGTGGATGCGGATGCCACGGCGCGCGCTCTTCGGGCCCCACAGCAGCGGCTCGCCGTCGGCGAGCGTGAGCGCCGCCTCGACGCGCGTCTTGCGGTTCTCGACCTCCTCCCACTCGGCGTCGTTGTAGACCGGGCAGTTCTGGAGGATCTCGACGAAGGAGGTGCCCTTGTGCGCGTGCGCGCGGTGCAGCATCTCCTGCGAGTGGATCGCATCTACGTCGATGGTGCGCGCCACGAAGGTGGCACCGGCACCGAGCGCGAAGGCGATCGGATCGATCGGGTGATCGATCGCGCCCTGCGGCGAGGACTTGCTCTTGCTGCCCTCGCGTGAAGTCGGCGAGTACTGGCCCTTGGTGAGGCCGTAGATGCGGTTGTTGAAGAGCAGGATCTGCAGGTCGAGGTTGCGGCGGATCACGTGCAGCAGGTGGTTGCCGCCGATCGAGAGCCCGTCGCCGTCGCCCGTCACCACCCACACCGAGAGCTCGGGACGCGCGGCCTTGATGCCGGTGGCGAAGGCGGGCGCGCGGCCGTGGATGGTGTGGAAGCCGTAGGTGTTCATGTAGTAGGGGAAGCGGCTCGAGCAGCCGATGCCCGACACGAACACGACGTTCTCTCGCGCGACACCCAGCTCGGGCATCACCTTCTGCACGTTCGCGAGGACCGAGTAGTCGCCGCAGCCCGGGCACCAGCGCACGTCCTGATCGGAGACCCACTCCTTGCGGTTCGTCGTCGGTGTGGGCGCTGCCGCCATCAGCCGTTCCCTCCCAGCATGCGTTCGATCTCTGCACGAATCTCGCGAACCTTGAAGGGCTGTCCCTCGACCTTCGCGAGCTTCTCCGCCGGCACCACGAACTCGGCCCGGAGCAGCCGCCAGAGCTGCCCCGAGTTCAGCTCGGCCACCAGCACCTTGTCGAAGCGGCGCAGCACGTCGCCGAGGTTCGACGGGAAGGGGTTCAGGTGGCGCAGGTGGATGCTCGACACGTCGAGCCCTTCCGCGCGCGCTTCGTTGACGGCGGAAGTGATCGCGCCGAAGGTGCCGCCCCAGCCGACCACCAGCAGCGCGCCGGAGGGAGCGCCGTTCACCTCCACCGGCGGCAGATCCTGGGCGATGCGCGCCACCTTCTCCGCTCGCTGGTCCACCATGTGCTGGTGGTTGAGCGGACGGTAGGAGACGTTGCCCGTCAGCTCCTCCGTCTCGAGGCCGCCGATGCGATGCTCGAGGCCGGCGGTGCCGGGGATGGCCCAGGGCCGCGCGAAGGTCTCCGGGTCGCGCTGATAGGGCTGGAAGCCCTCCGCCTCGGTGCGGTACTCGACGTGCATGCGCGGCAGCGCCGCGACGTCCGGGATCAACCACGGCTCCGAGCTGTTCGCGACGTAGCCGTCCGAGAGCACGACCACCGGCGTCATGTACCGCACGGCGATGCGGAAGGCCTCGAGCATGATGTGGAAGCAGTCGCCTGGCGTGGCCGCGGCGAGAATCGGGACGGGGCTCTCGGAGTTGCGTCCGTACATGGCCGCGAGCAGGTCCGCTTGCTCGGTCTTGGTAGGCATGCCCGTGGAGGGGCCGGCGCGCTGGATGTTCACGATCACGACCGGCAGCTCGGCCATCACCGCGAGGCCGATCGCCTCCTGCTTCAGGATGAAGCCCGGGCCGCTGGTGGTGCAGATTCCGAGGTGGCCGGCGTAGGACGCGCCGATCGCCGCCGACACCGCTGCGATCTCGTCCTCGGCCTGGAAGGTCCTGATGCCGAAGTGGCGATAGCGCGTGAGCTCGTGCAGCACGTCGCTGGCCGGCGTGATCGGGTACGCGCCCAGGAACACCGGCCGGTCCATCTGCACGCTGGCTCCGACGATGCCCCACGCCAGCGCCGTGTTGCCGGTGATGTTCCGGTACACGCCCGGCTGGATCTTCGCCTTCGGCACGAAGAACGAGACCGGGAACAGCTCCGTGGTCTCGCCGAAGTGGAGGCCGGCCTTCAGCGACTTCAGATTTGCTTCGAGCACATCGCCCGTGAAGCGCGACTGCATCCAGCGCACGGTGGATTCGGTCGGGCGGCCGTAGAGCCAGTACACGAGGCCGAGCGCGAAGAAGTTCTTGCTGCGATCGGCCTCGCGCGCGCCGAGCTTGGTGTCGCGCAGCGCCTCACGCGTCAGGCTGGTGAGCGGGACCTCGACGACCCGGTAGCGATCGCGCAGCGGCGCCAGCGGATCGGCCTCGCTATAGCCGGCGCGCTCGATGTTCTTGGCGACGAAGGCGTCGACGTTCACGATCAGCATGCCGTTCGGCTTCAGGTCTTCGACGTTCGCGCGCAGCGCGGCCGGGTTGAAGGCCACCAGCACGTCGGGCTGGTCGGCGGGCGTGCGGATGTCCTGCGCGGCGAAGTGGATCTGGAAGCCGGACACGCCCGCGAGCGAGCCGGCTGGGGCGCGGATCTCGGCCGGGAAGTCGGGAAAGGTCGAGAGATCGTTGCCTGCGAGCGCCGTGGACTCGGTGAACTTGGTGCCGGTCAGCTGGATGCCGTCACCGGAGTCTCCCGCGAAGCGAATGGCGATGCGCTCGAGCTCCTCGACCGGCTTCTTGGCTTGCCCCACGGCGACTCGCTGCTCCTCGGTGTCCGCCAGGAGCGCGAGTGACTCGCGGTCGAGGCTCGCCGGATCGTATCCGCGGGGGGGGCAGGGCGAAAGGGCCGAGCGGCCTGCGAGCGGACTCGGGACGTTCCCGGAAAATGCCGAGACACTGCGCACTTGCGCAGAGTGCCTGCGGCCTTCGGAGCCTCAAGTGAGAGATCGGGCGCGCCGATGAACGGGCATGTTCTTCATGCCGCGGACGCGGCCGCTCGAGCTCACCGCACAGGGCGTGCGCGCCCTGCGTCCATCGCTCAATACGCCGGTGGTGGCAACCTCGGACCTGCCGGTGGGACCGGCCTGCGCGGCGATCCTGGTGCACGTCGAAGCGGGGCTCGGTCTCCAGATCAGTGTGGGGGTGCGCTCGCTCGGCTGCGAATCGGTTGCGCTCTACGGCTTCGACGGCCCGATCGGGGCCTCGGTGGTGAGCGTGGCGCTCGATGCCGCCTTGTCGTTCGCGGAGAGCATGGGCTTCCTGTTCGACGACGACATCGTCGATGACGACGAAGCCTCGCGCGAGAAGGCCGTGCTGCGCTGGCGGGAGCTGATCGGCGACGCGCTGGGCTCGCGCCCGGCCGTCGCGGCGCGGCCGGCCGAGCCGGTCGAGCTGTTCGAATCGGACGGCGGCGAGCTGACGGATCCGCCCCTGCCTGCGGAGGGCGAGGTGGACATCCGAATGGCCCCAGAGGCCCCCTTCGAGCTGAGCCAACCGAGTCTGAACGGCAACGAGGGTGTGGAATTCCAGCCCTCGGAGCCCCAGGGCATGCTCGCGCTCAGCAAGTTTCGCGTGCAACCGAGCGCGAGCGAGTCGTCGCCGCCTGCCGAGGCGCCCGCGCCGAGACGGCGCGCCGCCGCCAAGCGCGCGCTCGGTCGCATGCGCCTGGTCAAGCGCCGCACGCCGGAGCCGCTCCAGGACGAACGGCGCGCTTGGCTGATCAGGCTTCTCACGTCGTTCTAGGAGGCAACATGAAGCGCCGGTGGCTCGGGATTCACGTGCTCGCTCTGCTCGGGGTGTTGGTCCTCGCGCACGGCTGCGCGACGCTCGCTGAAGACGAAGAGCCGGACCGCCCGAGTGGGGCCGCCGCGTCGCGCGCGCGCGCACACCAGAGCGTCGGCGCCGCCCACTTGCGCGAGGGACGGGTAGCCCTGGCGATCCGCGCGCTGCGCGCCTCCGAGGAGCTGAATCCGCAGGATCGCTGGACGCAGCTCACGCTGGCCGAGGCCTATCGCATGAAGGGCCTCAACGTGGACGCGGAGCGCCACCTTCACAAGGCGCTCGTGGTCGATCCCACCTTCCAGGAAGCGCGGCTCACCTTGTCCGGGCTCTACATCCAGATCGGTCGCTACGACGCGGCGATCGCGGAGGCACAGCTCCTGATCGACGATCCCACCTACCCGCAGCCGTGGACTGCGCTCACCAACAAGGGCTACGCCTTGTTCAAGCTCGACCGCCGCACCGAGGCGCGCGAGGCACTCACGCAGGCCGTCGAATACGCCGAGCGCTACTGGCGAGCGCAGCTCAACCTCGCCATCCTCGACGCGGAGGAAGGCAAGCGCATCGACGCGCTGGAGGGCTTCGAGCGCGTGCTGGAGCTGAGGCCTGGTCCGCTCGGCGCCGCAGAGGCGAACTATCGCATCGCCGATATCTATGTGTCGCTCGGCAATCGCGAGCGGGCCCTCGAACACCTGGTGGCCGCGAGTTCTCAGCGGCCGAGCGGTCCATGGGGAAAGCGGTCGGAGGACTACCTGAGGCGACTGCGCTAGCGGCGGCCGCCGCGGCGCGGCGCGAAGCGGAGCGGGGTCTCGCTGGCGCCGCCGCCGAGCGCAGCGACGAGCGGCCTTCCGACGCTGCGACGGAGCCGCCCTTCGCGCTCGGGGCGTGGCTTGCACAGCAGCGCGAGCTTCGCGGCATTCGCCTCGAGGAGCTGTCTGCGCTGACGCGGTTGCCGCTGCGCTCGCTCGAGCGACTCGAAGCCGGCGCCTTCGACGGCCAGCAGGACGGCTTCGTGCGCGGCTTCGTGCGCACAGTGGCCGTGGCGATCGGCCTCGATCCCGACGACGCCGTGGCGCGCCTGCTCGAAGAGCCTGCCGCGCGCCCGCGCAGGCGGTGGCCCGATCCGCGCCGCGTGGCCGTGGTGGCGGTCGGTCTCGCGGCTTGCCTCGGGCTGGCGGCCGGAATCTGGGAGTGGAGCCGGGCACCCGAGGCTACGGCCAGCATGGAGCAGGCGCCGATCCTGCGGCGAGATCCCGTGCGCGCCCTGGCCATCGAACAGGGCTTGCTGCCCTCCGGGCCCGCGTTCGTGGAAGCGCCCGAGCCGTTGCGCTTCGAGCCGGCGCCAGCGCCTCCCGAGTCGGTCGACCCCGCCGGGCCGCTCGGCGCGGCTGCGACGGCGCCGCCCGCCAAAGCCCCGTAGGGAGGCGGCTCGTGGCCATGCTCCACACCGAGGCGTTGGTGCTTCGGGCCGTCGACTTCGGCGAGTCGGATCGCATCGTGCATCTGCTCACGCCGGCGACAGGTCGCTTGCCTGCCATCGCGAAGGGCGCCCGGCGCAGCCGGCGGCGCTTCCCGGGCACGCTCGACCTGATGAATCGGCTGGCGGTGCAGGTCGACCGCGGGCGACCGGCCGCACTCGCGCGCCTCGACGGCGCGCGCCTGCTCCATACCTATGAGGCGGTGCGTGTGGATGCCGGCCGCTTCGCGCTCGGCTGCTACCTGCTCGAGCTGCTCGACCGGCTCGCGCCCGAGAGCGGTGCGCCGGTCGACCTCGGCCGGCTGTTCGCCTTTGCACTCGATGCGCTCGACGCCCTCGATCGCGAGGCGCCGGACGCGCGCCTGCGCACGCTGCTCGAGCTGCGCGCGCTCGCTGCGCTCGGGCTGCGGCCCGAGCTGCTGCGCTGCGTGCGCTGCGGCCGTGCACTCGACGCGCCGGCCGCCGGCCTCGCAACGATTCCGTTCGTGATCGCCGAGGGGGGACCTGCCTGCGCGACTTGCGCCGGCGGCACACCGCTCGGCCCCAGCTTGCTCGTGCACCTCGGCACGCTGCGCGCGCTCGACCGCGCCCTGCGCTTCCCGCTCTCCCACATGGGACGCATCGCCCTCGGGGGAGACGCGCTTCGCGAAGCGGCTCGCCTCGTCACGCGCTTCCTCGGCTTCCACGTCGGGGTGGAGCTGCAGAGCCGCCGCATCCTCGACGAGCAATTGACACTCCCTGGGGGCGAAGGGAGACTGCCGCCTCCTCGGCGACCGAGCGCGGCCCGTTGACCCCCCCACCAAAGAAGACGGCACAGCGGATGGCCAGCGATCAAGCCCAGGAGCGTTCGTCCGTACGCATGGACGAGCTCGTCTCGCTCTGCGCCCGGCGCGGCTTCATCTTCCAGAGCGGCGAGCTGTACGGCGGCATCAACGGCTTCTGGGACTACGGGCCGCTCGGCGTCGAGCTCAAGAACAACCTGAAGGCGCTCTGGTGGCAGCGCGTGGTGCGCGAGCGCGACGACGTCGAGGGCATCGACAGCGCGATCGTGACACATCCCCGCACCTGGGAGGCCTCGGGTCACGTCCGGCACTTCTCCGATCCGATGGTGGACTGCAAGGCCTGCAAGAAGCGCTTTCGCGCCGACCAGCTCGAGGACGTGTCCCCGTGCCCTGCGCGCGAAGGCACCTCGCAGCACGACTTCACCGCGCCGCGCGACTTCAACCTGATGCTCGAGACCTTCGTCGGCGCGTCGGAAGACGCCGCCGCCGTGGCCTATCTGCGGCCGGAGACCTGCGGCTCGATCTTCACGGACTGGAAGCGCGTGCGCGAGGTGTCGCGGCAGAGGATTCCGTTCGGCATCGCCCAGATCGGCAAGGCCTTCCGCAACGAGATCAACCCGCGCAACTTCATCTTCCGCTCGCGTGAGTTCGAGCAGGCGGAGCTGGAGTTCTTCTGCCATCCGTCGCAGAGCGCAGCGTGGTTCGAGCACTGGCGCGACGAGCGCATCCGCTTCCATCGCGAGCTCGGCTTCGGCGAGCATCAGCTGCGCATCGTCCCGCACACCACGCTCGCGCACTACGCGAAGGCGGCCGTGGACCTCGAGTTCCTGTTCCCCTTCGGCTGGCAGGAGATCGAGGGCGTCCACGATCGCGGCAGCTTCGATCTCGGCCAGCACGCCGAGTTCTCGGGCAAGGATCTGTCCGTGCTCGACGAAGAGAGCAAGGAGCGCTTCGTCCCCGCGGTGATCGAGACCTCCGCCGGCATCGACCGCACGGCGCTGGCGCTGCTCTGCAACGCCTATGCGGAGGAGAGGCTGGCGGACGGCGAGACGCGGGTGGTGCTGCATTTCCCCGCGGCCGTGGCGCCGATCAAGGCGGCGGTGTTGCCGCTCTCGAAGAAGCTCGCCGAGCCGGCGCAGCGCATCGCGCGGGAGCTGCGCCGGAGCTGGAGCGTCTTCTACGACGAGGCCGGTAACATCGGCCGCCGCTATCGGAGGCAGGATGAGGCCGGCACGCCCTACTGTGTCACCTACGACTTCGAATCGGAGACGGACCAGCAGGTGACCGTTCGAGAGCGCGATTCGATGGCACAGGAGCGCGTGCCGCTCGCGGGGCTGGCCGCCTACCTGCGCGAGCGCCTCGCGCCGTGACCGGGAGACGAGCCGTGCGCTCGGCGAAGCCTCGGCCCGCGAAGGCTGCCGGCGCCCGGCCGCGCCGCATGGTGTACGGCTTCGGGGCCGGTCGCGCGGACGGCCGCGCGGGCATGAAGGACTTGCTCGGCGGCAAGGGCGCGAATCTCGCCGAGATGACACTGCTCCAGGTGCCGGTGCCGCCCGGCTTCACGCTCTCGACCGAGGTGTGTGCGGCCTACCAGAAGAACGGAGGGCGCATCCCCGACGGCGTGAAGCGAAAGGTCCTGGCTGCGCTCGCGAAGGTGGAGCGCCAGATGGGACGGCGCTTCGGAGATCCGGAGGCACCGCTGCTGGTGTCGGTGCGCTCGGGCGCCCGCGCTTCGATGCCGGGCATGCTGGACACGATCCTGAACCTGGGCCTCAACGACGCCACCGTTGCGGGCCTGGCGCGGTGCGCCGACGAGCGCTTCGCGTACGACAGCTACCGGCGTTTCCTCGCCATGTACGGCGATGTCGTGCTCGAGATTCCGCACGACCGCTTCGAATCGCGCATCGAGGCGTGCAAGCTCGATCGCAACCGAAAGCTCGACGTGGAGCTGAGCGCGGCCGATTGGCGCCGCATCGTGCGCGAGTTCCAGGAGATCGCCCTGGAGCACACGGGACGCCCCTTTCCCCAGGATCCCAGCGAGCAGCTGTGGGGTGCAGTCGCCGCGGTGTTCCGCTCCTGGGAGAACGATCGCGCGCGGCGCTACCGCAAGATCCACGCCATCCCCGATGGCTGGGGCACCGCCGTGAACGTGCAGGCCATGGTCTTCGGCAACATGGGTGACGACTGCGCCACGGGCGTCGCCTTCACGCGCGATCCCTCGACGGGCGACAAGCTCTTCTACGGCGAGTACTTGAAGAACGCGCAGGGCGAGGATGTGGTGGCCGGCATCCGTACGCCGCAGCCGATCAATCGCGCCAGCCGCCGCGCGGGGCAGGAGCAGCTGCCCACGCTCGAAGAGGAGATGCCGCGCGCCTACAAGGAGCTGGTGCGCATCTGCCAGAAGCTCGAACGCGCCTACCGCGAGATGCAGGACATCGAGTTCACCATCGAGAGCGGCAAGCTCTGGATGTTGCAGACCCGCACCGGCAAGCGCACCACGCAGGCCGCCGTGAAGATCGCCGTGGACATGGCGAAGGAAGGCTTGATCACGCGCGAGGAGGCGGTGCTGCGCATCGACCCGCACGCGCTCGACCAGCTGCTGCACCCGACGCTCGACCCGGACGCCGAGCGCAAGCTGGTGGCCAAGGGCCTGCCGGCTTCGCCGGGCGCGGCCTCGGGCCGCATCGTGTTCTCGGCGGACGAGGCCGAGGCGCGCGCGAAGGGCGGCGAGAAGGTGGTCCTCGTCCGCATCGAGACCTCGCCCGATGACATCCACGGCATGCACGCGGCACAGGGCATCCTGACCGCGCGCGGCGGCATGACCTCGCACGCCGCCGTGGTGGCGCGCGGCATGGGCAGGTGCTGCGTGGCCGGCTGCGGGGAGCTACGCATCGACTACGCGGCGGGCGAGCTGCGCGCGCGCGGTGTGACGCTGCGCGCAGGCGACGTGATCACGCTCGACGGGGGCACCGGGGAGGTGATGCAGGGCGAGGTGGCGATGGTGACACCGAAGCTCGGCGCCGCGTTCGGCGAGCTGATGCGCTGGGCCGACAAGATCCGCACGCTCAGCATCCGCACGAACGCCGACACGCCGGCCGATGCGCGCATGGCGCGCGAGTTCGGCGCCGAGGGCATCGGGCTCTGCCGCACCGAGCACATGTTCTTCGAGCCGAATCGCATCCTGGCCGTGCGCGAGATGATCCTGGCGGCGGACGTGTCCACGCGAGAGCGCGCGCTCGCCAAGCTGCTTCCGATGCAGCGCGGCGATTTCGCCGAGATCTTCCGCGCCATGGCCGGCCTGCCGGTCACGATCCGCCTGCTCGACCCGCCCCTACACGAGTTCCTGCCGCACGGCGACGAAGAGATCGCCGAGGTCGCCCGCGCGCTCGGGCGCGATGCGGCGGCGCTGCGCGCAAAGGTGGAGGAGCTCAAGGAGTTCAACCCGATGCTCGGGCACCGTGGCAGCCGGCTCGGCATCACCTACCCCGAGATCTACCGCATGCAGGTGCGCGCGATCATGGAGGCGGCGTGCGAGGTCGCGCAGGCCGGCGTGCGCATCCAGCCCGAGATCATGCTGCCTCTGATCACGCACGTGCGAGAGCTCGAGCGGCTGCGGGCGCTGGTGGACCAGGAGATCGCGGCGGTGGCCGCCGAGTGGCCGGGCGTTCGGGTGAAGCCCAGCATCGGCACCATGATCGAGGTGCCGCGTGCAGCGCTGACGGCTGACCTGCTGGCCCTCCACGCCGATTTCTTTTCGTTCGGCACCAACGACCTCACCCAGATGGGCTACGCGCTCTCGCGCGACGACGCGGGCAAGTTCCTGCCGGACTACGTCGAGGGCGGCATCATGCCCGACGATCCCTTCGTCTCGGTGGACGAAGAGGGGATCGGCCGGCTGATGGAGATCGGGGTGAACGGCGGCCGGCGCACCCGGCCGGGCCTCAAGGTCGGCATCTGCGGCGAGCACGGTGGCGACCCCAAGAGCATCCGCTTCTGCGCGAAGCTCGGCTTCGACTACGTGTCCTGCTCGCCGTTCCGAGTGCCCGTCGCCCGGCTCGCGGCCGCGCAGGCGGCGGCCGCGGGAGCCGCCACCGCACAGGGTAGGAAGCGCCGGTGAAGAGCCGCGGCGCCTGGCTCGGGGCCGTGTTGCTGCTCGGCTGTGGCGGTTGGCCTCCCGTCCCCGGCCTCGGCGCGGAGCCGCCGCTGGATTCGTCGCAGGGCATCGAGCTGGTCGAGGAGGGGGCCGTGCTCGAGTTCTACGCCCGAGCCTCCGCCTTCTACGGCCGGCTCGCGCGGCGCCGCTTCGACAGCATCGAGACCTATCAGGATGAAGCGCTGCGAGGCTTCTTCCGGAGCGAAAGCGCGTACGCCGACTATTACGCCGACCTGACCGGCGCGTTGGTGGAGGCCCACTTCGACAAGAATCGACCGGTCTCGCTCGAGGTGCTCGAGCTGCGTCTCGAGGGGCCGGGCAGGGCGCAGGTCGAGACGCGCATCGTGGGTGAGGACGGTCGGCCACTGCGGCCTGGCGAGGTCCACCTCGACCGCACGGACCGCTGGCAGCGCAGCGACGGAACCTGGCGGATCGAGCCCGGCCGAGGTTGAATGGCCTTCGACCTCCAGATGAGAACACCGAGTCCGAGAAGTGGAAAAACAGTTCTACTCCGGAAAGCTTCTTCACAGCGGGCGCACGTCTCGAGTAAAACTGGAAAAACTTCATGAGAACGGCAGCTTGAAGGCTTGATTTCCCGCTAGCTCCTACCTGGCACGGTGCTTGCTCCCCCCCTCTGGCGGGACCTCGGTCCCCCCCTTCGAGAAGCCAGTCACCGCCAGGGAGCCCCCTTGAGTCACCCCCCGAGCCCCTCGCTGAAAGCGATCCGTATTGCGCCCACGGCACCGGCGCCGATCGGCGCCCCCGGGCCCCGCCCGTCGCGCACGGGTCGCCGCGCCGCAACGCCCTGGGAGGATGACCAGGAGCTGGTGCGCCAGATCCTGGCCGGCAACCGCGCCCATTTCGACATGCTGTACGACGCCTACTTTCCGCGCGTCTTCCGCTTCGCGCTCAAACGCCTGCGGGACCCCGGCGAAGCCGAGGATGTCACCCAGGAAGTGTTCATCACCGTGTTCCGTGCGCTGCGCACCTTCCAGGGCGACTCCAGCCTGCTGGTGTGGATCTTCGGAATCACGCGCAACAAGGTGAACCGGCGCTTCCGGCGCCCCCGCCCGCGGCTCGAATCGATCGAAGGGGACGCGCTCGAGATCGCCGGGGAACAGGCCGCCACCGATCACACGGTAGACGCGCGCCGTATCCTCGATCGCTGCCAGCACGCGATCGAGAACCAGCTGACGCCGCTGCAGCGCCGGATCTTCCACCTGAAGCATCTGCGACGGCAGTCGATTCGGACCATCGCCGGCTCGCTCGGCAAGTCCGAGGACGCGATCAAGGCGAACCTCTACCGGATGCGCCGCGCCATCGCCGCGGCGGCCCCCGGTCTGGAGCAGCTGCTCGAGTCGTGATGCTCCGAGCCCGCGCCGGCAACCTGCGCGGCTGACTCCGGGTCAGCCCCGCAGGGAAATCCACTCGGCAGAACACGGTTTCGCTGACACTGGGGCCCTCCTCCGACCACTTCCTGGGCGGAGATCCGCTCCTCCCCTGCCGAGGGGGTAGGACCGGAGCGAGGAGTACCGGTGATCCGTCCCGTGGAGGGCTCGAGAGGGCCCGGCACCGTGGAGGGCTCGAGCGAGCCCGGCACCCCGCTGACCGCGTGGAGCGACGAGGCGCTGTTCGAACGGGTGTGCAGCGGGAGCGAAGCCCACTTCAACGTGCTCTACGCCCGCTACTTCCGGCGCATCTACGCGTTCGTATTTCAACGCACCCGCAACCACGCGGACACGGAAGAGCTGGTGCAAGAGACCTTTACGGTCGTCTTCCGTGGGGCTGCCAACTACGGCGGCCGCGCGAGTCCCTTGTCCTGGATCTACGGCGTTGCCAAGAACCTGGTGCTGAACCACCTGCGCCGCGCACGGGTCCAGCAGCAGCGGATCGCCGAGGCCGGTGAACAGACGCTCGCCACCACTTCGCCGCTGTGGTCTTACCAACCCGACCAGCAGCTGAGGCTCCGGCGCTGCGCGCGGGCAATCGATGAGCAGATCGCAGGCCTCGCGGATTGGCAGGCCGAGGCATTCTTCTTACGTCATTCGGAGAATCTGCCGATTCGCGAGATCTCGCGGCGCACCGATCGGTCTGCCGATGCGGTGCGTTCGGGCCTCTACCGGGTAAAGCGGCTGTTGCTAAAAGCTGGTGCATTGGAACCCGACACAGATTCGCCGTGAGACCGGGTCGGCTCCGGCGCTTCCTAGCGCAGCTGCGGCGCAGGATTCTTCCGGCCTCGAGAGTGAAACGGGAGCCTCAGGTGGCGCACGAAATCGGCAAGGAGTTCTCGACCGAGGAGCTGAAGGAGTTCCTCGAGGGCGACACGCTGCCC
>Ga0247727_10011702_pt1 | contig 15235 bp, 12 predicted proteins | sample WisWelCaveWW1625_FD_202498 | JGI IMG/M metagenome (GOLD analysis project Ga0247727, IMG submission 202498) | Biofilm microbial communities from Wishing Well Cave, Virginia, United States - WW16-25 | ecosystem: Environmental > Aquatic > Deep subsurface > Groundwater > Cave microbial mat | place... | reverse complement strand
AGTACTAGAATATGCCTAAAGGCATCACTACGAACTAAAGCGTGCTCGGGCGATTCAACAAAACTTCTTCGCCGTCTTGCAGGCCCTCTCTCACCACGGCAACGCGGTCGTTCGATTCGAGAATGTGAATGACGCGCGTCGAGATGTCGTTTCTGTTTTTCACGTAGGCGACGGTTTGATCTTGCTCATCCACAAACACGGCTTCCAACGGAATGAAAAGCTCATTCGCATATTCGTTGACGATGAGGTCCAGCGTCGCGGTCAAGCCGGGCTTCAAGCGTTTGTCTTGCGCGCTCACTTTGACGGTGACGTCGAACACTTTTGCGCCCGTGGCTTTGCCGGTGATGCGGCTGATCTTGCGTTTCGCCAAATCCGCAATAAAAACCAATTCGCCTTGAAACACGGCGTCGGGATAGGCATCGAGCCGAATCTCGGCCGGCAGCCCAAGTCTCATCTTCGCCAAATCAACTTCACTGATTTCCGTATCGACCATCATGGAAGAAATGTTGGGGAGGTACATCAAATCCATGCCTTCAAACGGCGTCATGCCCACCGAAATTTTCTTTTGATTTTCCACGTCACCGGTCATCGCATAAACCACCAAACCCGCGCGCGGCGCGAGCACCACGCCTTGCCTAAGCTTGCGATCCTGTTGCGCTACGGCGCGCTCCGAACGTTCGACATTCGCGCGCGCGGCATCGACCGATGCGCTCATCGAGCGTGATTTGGAGCGCAGTTCCAAATAGCCCAGGCGCGCTTGCTCCACTTCGCTTTCCTGCAAAAAACCTTTCTTCGCCAGCTCCGGCAACGCTTCAAAACTTTTCCGCGCGGCCTCTTCTTTGGCGCGCTGCGCTTCCAGATCGCTTTGCACGCGCACTAAATCCGCCTTGGACACGAGCAAGCTCGATTCCGCTTCGCCTTTGGAGATGAGATATTTTTCGGACTCGAAGACGATCAACGTGTCGCCTTCTTCCACCCACGCGCCTTCGGGCGCGAGCCACAGCATTTGTTTGTCCGTCACCGCGCTGATGGTCACTTGATCTTGCGCGCGCAGCTCGCCGGACTCGGTGATCTTGATGGTCACTTGTCCGCGTTTGACTTTGGCCGAGGGAATACTCGCATCGCCGTCGTCGGAGGCCAAGAAGGTGTTGCCCAAAAAGAACAAGGTCACCAGGACCAACGCGAGAATCATGAGCGTTTGCCGGCGATTGGGGCCGGACCACATTTTTTCCAGCCAAGCTTGTATGCGTTGCGTATCCATGAAATCACCTCTGCTTGCAAGTTAGGGTATAAGCGGCCGGCCGGTGAGGCTCTCTAAGAACGCCAACTGCGTGTGATATTCCGCGAGCTTGCGGAAGTATTGGGTTTTCGCTTTCAGGAGAAATTCCTGCGCGTCCGTCACGTCGAAATTGGAAGCGCGCCCCAAATTAAACATGGTCCGTGAAAAATCGAGCTTGTCTTCGGCGGATTTGATGCTTTGCGCGATGGCCGTAATTTCGCCCGCGGCCGTGTACACGCTGCGCACGATGTCGCGAATACTGACGACGATTTGCCGCTGCAATTCCAGCGTGCGGTCTTCTTGCTGGCGCACATTGAGCTCGGCATTCTCCGCCTCGGCGCCGGCTTCGCGGCTCAAGAACGCATAGCTCAAGCTCAAGCTCGCTTGCCAGCCTCCCAAGCGAGCCGTGTTTTGATTCTGGAGCGCGTCTTTACCATGATCGGAGGAATATGACGCGACCAGGTCCAATTTCGGCAGCACGGCGTTCTTTGCCACCGAGCGCAGCAAGCGATTGCGCTTGATATCGATCTGCGCGGTTTGCAATTGCGGGTTGTTCTGCAAAGCCAGCTGCACCAGCTCGGCTTCCTGCAACACGATCGGAATATAACTCAAGCCGGCGCTGTCAACGCGAATCGGCATTTCGATCGGCAAGCCCATAACGTCTTTCAAGGCGTCCAGCGCGAGCTCGAAATCATTCTGCGCCTTGATGAAGGCGGCGCGGTCGTCGGAAAAACGAATTTGGGCGCTCAACACGTCGCGGCGCGAAGCCAGCTTCGCCACGGTCAAGGCTTCGGAAGCGCGCACCAACACGGAGTCGCTCTGCACCGCGGCGGCATTGACTTTCATCAATTCGCGTTTCGCCAGCGCGTCATAATAAGCGCGCTTCACCAGCAGCACGGTTTGCAGGCGTTCCTGCTGCAACTGCACCCTCTGGATTTGTTCCGCATAGCCGCTGCTCAAAACGCCGCTGCGCGCGACCTTTGGACCCGCGCCGCGCAAGAGCGGTTGCGTCAGGCTTACGGCATACACACGATTGTCGCTCTTTTGAAGCTTCGGATCGTCCGGCTTCAACAAAGGACTGCGAAAATCCGTGGCTTTGTGCACAAAGTTGTTGCTAAACTCCAGCGTCGCGCCTGTGGGAACAAACCACTGCACGCGGCCCGTGACATTCGCCTGATTGAGAAATTCATTGTCAATGAACGGGCCGAAGTATGCATCTGTCGAGTCCTGTTGGCGCACGCGCTCCAAAGTGTTGTCCCGACTGCCTTCCAGCGAGAACACCGGGAAGAAGACGCCATGGCTGCCGCTGTGCGCGGCCTCGGCTTTGCGCAATTCCTTTTCGGCAATGCGCAGGCTGATATTCTTGCGCAACGCGATGCCGATGCAAGCTTCCAGCGTAAGCGGCTGTTGCACCGCAGCGGCGATTTCGGTTTCACTATGCGGCCGATAGGAAAGCACCGCACCGCCGGTTTCTTGCGCCGGCGCGGCGGTTTGAGCCCAACTGCTAGACAGGGCCGCGAGCGCGAGCGAAAAAGCGAGGCCAACGCCGCGCAGAACATTGCAAGCCTCCGACTGCCGAGGCCAGCGCCGAAACCAAGGGGTCATTGTGCGAGTCATGGCGCAATCTCAAGCGAGTTATTTCACAGCCGATTTTAATTTGGTGGCTTCGGTAATTTTGAACGTCACGCCCATCATCGTAACGATGCGCTTCGCGGCATCGATCTTTTCGATCTTTCCGAAGCATTCGATTTCATTGGCATCCTCGGGATCCGTGGTCGCCGTGTTATCTTTGACATTGTCCGCCAGGAACGTTCCGTCTTTTAAGAACGAGCCTTCGACTTCGACCAACATCCCGGCTTGGAGCTGCTCGAAACTTTTAAAATCGCTGCCGGCGCCGTTGCTGCTGCGGCCCGCGTTTTCGCCCTTGAACTCCGTGGCTTCGGCAACTTTGATTTTCAAATTCAAAATCATGAACTCTTTTTTCTGCCGGTCAATCGCGCGCACCGGTCCGAAAATCTCCCAATCATTGTCTTGAAAATCGCCGGTGACGAATTTGATCTTGCCGGTGTTGATGCTGAAATCCGGCTGCGGCACGCCTTGCATCTTCACCCATTGGCCGACCTTCAACGATCCCAGGACCGCCGCGCCGGCCACGCGCTGCGCCCTTGCCGGCGCAAGCGCCGTGAACAACAGAGCCGTGAGTATGAGCGCTGTGCGCGTAGGCTTCGTCGTCATGTTCATCTCCTTTCGAATGTGCACGTATGATGGTTTCAAAGTAATGCCTTTACCAAGCGCCCCACAGGCTGACCAATTCGAAACTGTTGATCAGCGTGTTCTCCTCGAACCAGGCCTTCCAAAAGAGCGGCGCAAAGGCCGTATTGGTTATGAGCTTTTCCGGCTGTCCGGGAACGAGGATTTGGGTTTTGCCGTCGGGCAGCCAGCGCACGACGCATCGGGTGTCGGCGGCCAAACTCCCCGCAAAGCAGCTATAGAACTCCGTAATGCTGGCCTGCAATTTCGCGGCGCCGGTGAGATTCAATCTCTTTTGAAACATGCGTTGCAATCTGCTGTCGGGAAAATCGATGTTAAGATTGATCGTGATTTGTTTGGCCCCCTTGTCTTTCAACACGGTGGCCGCGGCGTTCAAGTCCTCCGCGCTCGGCGGCGTTTCCATATAGTGCGCGAGCGTCATGAAGCTCTTCACGTTTTCGCCTTTCAGCTTTCGTTGCTCGGTCGCACCAGTGGCTTTGAGCGTGTAGGCTTTGCCGTCATGGTCAAACGTCACTTGCTTGGGAAAACTTTTCATGCTGCTCGGCTCAAGGAAAGTATCCTGCGCGAACACGCTCGCGCTCAACCAGAGCAGGCAACACGCGCCGGCGAAAAGGTTGCGTCTGAGAGTTTGCATAGAGGGTGCTCCTGTTTCGAAAGGGCTGCGATTGCGTTATTGACGAACGCAATATACGAAATTCGCACGGCGGCGGTGTCATGGTCAAGTCGTGCGCCGGTAAAATGTACGTAAAACGTCCGCGCTGGCTTAGAGCATTTTTGAAAAGTCCCCCTTGAGGGGGGTTCGAGGGTGTCGCGCGGTATCGTTATCAAATTGCAGTGCATGGTGCAAAGAGCTAGCGCTGTGACTAGGAATTGCATCGCCGCTCTCAAAAACATCCCCCTCAAGAGGGGAATAGCCGGGCGTTCTACTTTCGAAATACGCTCTTAAACAAAGGTGTCCTCACGAATCGTCGCCGGCTCGCCGCGCTGCAATTCCACCAAGTATTTTGTCTCCAGCCAACTCTCCGCTTCGAGATAAGCGATGCTCTCGCGGCCAAAGTGTTTGGACACGAGATAGCCGAAGTTGCGCAGCGACAGATTGCCGTGCGTCATTTTCTTGGCGCGCCAATGCACCGGAAAGTTGCCCAGCTTTTCAAAGATTGTTGAACGCGCCGCGAAGAAGGAGCCGCGTACGGTGCGCACGATGAAATCATCGGCCTCGTCGTAGGGCATGCGCTCACGATATTTGCCAAAGCGAAATTCCCAATCCGAGCCGTTGCGACCGTTGCCGATCACTTGCACGCCAGGCTCGTTCTGAAATTTTTCGCGTACCGCGCTCACCAAGCTCGCGTCTTTGATGATCACGTCGTCGTGCATATAGACCACGAAGTCATAGTCGAGATAGCGACCCATGGCATTGAACTGATGATAGCCGCCCCATTCCAGGCCCTGGTTCGCGCAGAAATAGAGCCGCGGCTGCAGCCGGATAAACAGCGGATCGCGCGCGTCAAAAAATTCCGGGGCGCGATGGCTGATGATATATTTATCGCCGGGCAGGGGCCAGAGTTGTTCATAAAACTCCGCCTGAAAATGCCAGCCTAAAACGCAGAAGCAGTGCGTCATCGATCATCCTTTCAAAACCGCGACGGGCCGCAGGCGCACGACCGGCTTTGCCAAAGACAGCGCTTGCATGGCGCGAATGACTTGCGAAATATCCTTGAATGAGCCCGGCGCTTGCTCGGCAATGTTGTCCGCGCCGTAGCGATACAGGCGAATCTTCTTGTCGCGCATTTCCTTTTCCACCTGCGCCGCGGTGAATTGCGCCCCGGCTTCGGGCTTGTCTAAAACCCGGCCCGCGCCGTGATTCACCGAGCAAAAGCTTTCGACCGCACCCTCGTCCGCAACCCCGATGAAAGAATCGTGTCCCATGGAACCTGGAATGGGAACCGGCTGTCCGGTGTGCGCGAAGAGGGGATGCGCACCGCAATGCGAGGGCGGCAAAGCCCGGCTCGCGCCATGGCGATGAATCCACAAAGTCTCGCCGCGCCATTTTTCCAGTTTAATGCTCACGTGCGCGCAATCATAGAGCAACGGCAAGCGCAAAGAAGAATCGTGCAGCACTTTTCGCATAGCCGCGCGCACGTGCTCCGTGATCGCGATGCGATTGGCGAAGCCGAAATTCGAGGCCGCGGCCACGGCGCGCGCGTAGCTCTTGCCCAAAGGCGAGGCGCTCGGCATCGACCACATCGCCGCGTGGTTTTGCTCCGCGAGAAAATGCGCTTCGTGCTCTTCCAAAAAGCCCTTCATCATTTTGCTGCCTACGCTGCGCGAGCCGGTGTGCAACATGAACATCGCCTGGCCCAGGTGCAAGCCGAGACGATGCGCCAGCTCCGGCTCCACCACTTCGACGATTTCCTGCAATTCGAGGAAGTGATTGCCGTCGCCCAAAGTGCCGAAGCAGCGTCTGGCTTTTTTGATCGTCTTGTCTGGAAGAGAGGAGAGAATAGCTTCGCGATCTTCGGTATCTGTCGGCATTGTGCCGCGCTCTTCGAGAGCATTCATTTCAGCGTCATCAAGGCCGAATTTCTTTTGGCTCCACGCACCGCCATGCACGAGAATCTCGGCCACGTCTTCTTTGCTGATCGGCTCTTGCTCGTGTTCCAACACCGGAATCGTGCGTTGAAATTCGGCAAACAGCTCGTCCAAAATCGGCGCGGTCAAATCGCGCGCGGCGATTCCAGTTTGCACCATGCGCATGCCGCAGCAAATGCCGGTGTCCACCGCGCGCGGCACGATCGTATCTTTGGTCGCAACCACGGTTCCGGTCGGACTGAGGTTGCGGCTCTTGCGATGCACGTCCGGCAACACGGCCACGTGATGCGCGAGGCCTCGCGCTTGCGCCAAGCCGTGCAACTGCGCCATGGTTTCATCATCGGGCATGAGATCCGGCGTGAGAAAAAATTTAATCGGCACGCCGCCGTTCGTGTCGTGAGGTTCAAGAGGAGTCGTCATGGGTGCAGTTTCCAAAGTTGAGTTGTGCTTGCGACTAAACGTTCGTAGTGACGCCTTTAGGCGTTTTAATCAATCGGCCTCAAACGCCTGAAGGCGTCACTACGAGCGCATTTTCGTGGTAACCTTTTTAAGTGCTGGAGTTGATGCCCGGCGTCGAAATCCCGTTTTCGGGGCTGAATGACGTAGCGCGGCTTTCAAGCCGCAACCAAAAGAATTGCCACTTGACAATTGTTAATCATCAATTGACAATTAAAGATCTTCGCGGACGCGATAGTTTTTCGAGAGTAATACTAAATCACATGGGGCGATTACGGAATTTGAAATTCAAAAACTCCTAAGGAACTTCCCGCGTGCGCGGCTTCAATCCCAGCGCGAGGGAAGGTTCTTCCAGAATGACAACTCGAGGGGGTTACAAAACAATCTGTCCCGAGCATGAAAAGCATTTCACCCATTACGAGAACACACCCAAGACATCATCCACCACGGCCTGCACGCCGGCATTGCGATCGATGCCCAACTCATAACATCGCGTGCGCTGCGTTAAGCGCTGCAAAACTTCCACACGTTTCGCCGCGCGCCCGGCTTGCGGCCAGTGCATTTCGAGGGCCGCGGCGTACCAGGCATAATCATCCAACTCGCGTGTGAGACGGTTCATGGCGATCATTTTTTCCGCGGCCAATTTCGGCGCGAGCGGCCGCACGTAGCGCTGCGCCGTGAATTGCGGCAGAAACAACGCCGCGGGCGCAACCTGTTCCGCGCCCTCCGCGCTCGCGACATGAAACATATCTTTGTCCTTCAAGCTTTCGGGAAATTGCATGCGTCGCAAGCCCGGCGGATTTTCGCCCAACAGCGCTAGGCTACCCTCATCCAGACGAATCGGCTCCATGCACGGATAGATAAAATCGCCGTCGGTAAAAATGATATTCTCCGAAATGAGTGAAAGCCCGGGCCGTTGCAGCAGCGCGACGCACGTGGTGGTTTTGCCCACGCCGCCGAGGCCTCCAATCATGATCGCGCCGCGACCGCTCGCCAACGCGGAAGCGTGCAGTATCGTCCAGCCGCGCAACGATTCCAAATGCCACATGACCGGGTAATACACCAGGTAGCTCATCAAGCTGAAGTATTTTTTGTATTCATACTCCGGCAGGCTTTCGAGCTTTTCTTTTTTGGGATGAAAACAATACGCCACGTCGAAGCGCCAGCCCTCGTGTTCGCGCGCGAAGCGCAGTTGCAAGCCTTTCATGCGCAGCGTGTCGAGCCAAATCAACTCGTGCTCGTTGCCGAGCATGCGTTTGCCGATAACGTTGAGCGGTCTTGAGACTGCAAACGGATTGGCTTCTTCATCCCATTCGCCTTGAGACCAATGGCAGTACACGCGCAACTCAGGCGCAGGCGCAGGCGCTTCGGTCAATCCGCGCAAATGCTCTTGCGCATAGGCGAGCAACGGCGCATGGTTCGAGTCCAAGGTCAAGTGTGCGCCGTGCATGCGCACGCCGAGGGTAGAATTTATGCTCATGGTCTCCACGCAATGTCCTTTTTTGAAATATCATCCTGCAAGGAACTTTCCTAGTTCTTGGCTTTATTCCCAGCACGAGGGAAGGTTCTTCAGAATGACAAATTGAAGGCAGTTACAAACCAAGCCGCAGCGAGTATTACGCTCCTGTTGACCTGCGCTTTTATTCCACCCAAAAAAGTTTTTCATGTTAATGCCTCAGCTACGTGTGTAGTAGCGCAGGCATCTCTGCCTGCAGACAAGATGTCTGCGCTACGTTCTCCACCAATAACTGAGAGCTTACTTTTCATGTCTGTGTAGCAGCCGCAGCTTCACGAGGAGCGGGAGAGGCCTCATCTTCCATGGAGGTCACCGGCAAGCTGATCGTGAAAGTGGAGCCTTGGCCCAAAACACTTTGCGCGGTGAGTTCGCCGCCGTGCGCGCGCACGATGTGGCGCGCCAATGTCAAGCCCAAGCCCATGCCGCCTTGCTTATTCGTGCTGAGACGTTGATCCACGCGGTAAAAGTCCTCGAAGATTTTGGGCAGATCTTCCGCCGCAATGCCGGCGCCGCGATCCGTGACTTCGACCATGAGCCGGTTCTGGGCGCAATAGCCGCGCACGCGAATTTCTTTTTCCGCTTCGCTGTATTTCACGGCATTGCTCAAAAGATTGAGCAGCACTTGGGTCATGGCATCGGCGTCCCAGCGCGTCTCGGGCAAGTTCGGCGCAATGTCGATCTCGAAGCGAAAGCCCTGGGCTTCGGCATGAGGCCGAAACGCTTCCAGCGCGCCGAGGAGCACGGCGCCGGGCTCTTCATACTCAAAACGATATTGCTTGACGCCGCGCTCGATCTTGGCAAAATCCAAAACGTTTTCAATCAACCGGGTGAGGCGGTCGCATTCGCGGCGAATGACGCCGAGATATTGCCGCGCTTTGTTGCGATCGAGCGCTGCGGCGGCCGGCTCGGCTATTTGCATTTCCATCAGCTCGGCCAGCATTTTGATGGAGGCCAGCGGCGTGCGAAATTCATGTGAGACGTTGGAGACGAAGTTCGATTTCATGCGCGAGAGATAAGCTTCGTGCGCGGCGCGGCGCAGGAACCAAACCGCGCCCAGCACGATACTGAGCAACAAGAGCGCGATCAGCCAGAGGCCCAGCGTCGTGCGAAAATCCCAACGCCTGGCCCAACGGTCCGGCTCGTCGAGATACACGGCGAGCTGCCAAAAATCAAACGGCGCGGCGAGCGCTTGCGTGGCCACGAGCCGTTGTTTGCTCTCCGGCTGTCCGAGCACCGGCTCGTGGCGCGCGTTGACGAGGTCAAACTTCACGCGCGCGCTCGTTTTCAAGTCGCGCACGAGTTTGGGAAGCAAGCGCCGGCGCAGTTGCTCCAAATTGATTTCAAAGCCTAGTAAGCCGGCCACGTAGATGCCGCTCGCGTCCGGCATAAAATGATACGCGAGCAAGAAGGGCTCTTCAGCGGTGACGTCGGAGAGATAGCGAAAACGCGCGCGATGGCGCCGGCGCTCCAGCGTGAACTTGTTCAGCTCCGCTTCCAGCAGTTGCGCGAAGTAGTGCTGGCTGACGCGTTTTTTTTCGCGGCTCGCCCACTCCTGAAATTGCGCGCGATAGCTCTCGGCCTCGTCGAGCTGCGGCGAAACCAGCAAGCGCGTGGCGAGGAGCTGGTTCTGTTCGTGAAAGTAGGAATACTGCTGCGCGCTGATGGCGCCGCTGCGCTCCCATAATTCTTGTTGCATGTGCAGCAGCGTCTCCAGGGCTTCGCGATCACGGCCCAGGCTTTCCTGGCAGGAAGCGATTTGGAAGCGCGCGAGAAAGCGCAAGTACATGTTGTCGAGATCGCGCACCTCGGCATATTCGGTGAGCACGTTTTGAAAAGTAGCCAGCGCGTTTTCCCAATCCCCCAGCTTTTGCTGCACGCGGCCAATGTAACACTCCGCCATACCGCGCAATTGCCGATTGGAAACGTGCGCCAAAATTTTGCGATAGGCCGCGAGCGCGCCGGGCAAGTCGCCCGTGTTATATTCGAGCTTGTCGCCGGTTTCCGCCAGCTCGGCAAACAAAAGATGCTCGCGCAAAAACGTCTCCTCGTGCGCGGCCGCGCCCGCGCCCGGCGCAGCGAGGAGAAACGAGGTTGCCACGAGCGAGTCATGCGCCATGAAGGTCGCGAGGCTGTCGCGACTGCGCACCTCGCCCTTGATCAACTCTTTAACGCGAGCGGACCATTGCCTTTCCAACGCGGCAAGCTCTTCATCAAAACTGCGCGCCGCCAGCACGGCGAATTGTCGATAGCTTTCTTGCAGCCGTTCGCGCGAGAGCGATTTTTCACTTTCCAGCGCGCGCCAACTGAGATAAGCCAGCAAGCCGCTCGGCACTAAGATCAGACTGAGAAAGATCAAAGCCATGCGCAGCTCGCCGCGGCGTTGGCGCAATTTGTTGAGGCGAACCCAAAACCCGGACAGACCCATCACACCTCACTCGTCATTTCACGCCATCATGGGATTATAGTATTACTCTCGAAAAACTATCGCGTCCGCGAAGATCTTAATTGTTAATTGACAATTGATAATTGTCAATTGATAATTGACATTTTTTTTGGTTACGGCAGCAAGCGCGCAAGCTCCGGCAATGTGAGGCTCGGCCTCAGCGTTTGTGCGGTTTGCAGCGCAGCCTCGGCCAACGCCAGCATGCGCGCGACTTTTTCTTCACAGTCTTCATGAAAGTGGCCGACGTATTTGCCGGCTTGTTTGTTGATCATCAAACTCGCAAGGAACCAGAGCACCATTTGCGGCGCGATCGGCGCGGGCGTGGCGCGCGCGTATCCGGAAAGAAAAGCCTGCGCAATTTGTTGCCGCAGTTCCAGCGCGATACGCTCTTGCGCTTCCAGATAATAAAGCGAAGTGAGGAAGTTGGCAATATCATAGGCCGGAGGGCCCATGCGCAGGCTGTCGAGATCCAGCAACACCAACTCGTCCTGATGGAGGAAAATATGATTCAAGCGATACGTGCCGTGCAACAGAGCCGGCGGCCGATCATGAGTCCAGCGCAAGCTTTGCAAATTTTCAAACAGGAGGCGCAGGCGCGTTCTCGTTTGCGGCAAGGCTTGCGCAAGCTCGCGCATGGTTTCGCGATTCTCCCGCAATTCGCTTTGAAACGAGACGCGTTTGCGCACGCGTTTGGGCGCGCGATGAAACACGGCCAGCGTTTCGCCCACGCGCGGCATCATGCGCTCAAGATCGAGCGTGAAGAGCAATTGTTTGAGATTCTCCCCGGGCAAATATTCGAGGAACACCGCGGCCAGGCTTTCATCCCAAGCCCACGCGCGCGGCACGCGAAACGGAACCTGGTCAAGCTGCGCGAGCGCGCTCTCCAAGGAGAGCAGATTGCGATAAAGTCTTTTCGCTCTTTTTTCATCGCCCACTTGTTTGACCACGAAAGAGAGGTTCTCCGGCTGCTCGTTTTCCCTTTGCAGCCAGGCTCGACAGTGCGCCGTGTATCTGCGCTCCGGCACGTAACGCAGCGGCGTGAGCGTGAGCGCGGAAATCGAACCCGGCGCGGCTGCCGTCTTGCCGGGAAGAATTTTGCGCCAATGTTCTTGCAGCCACGCGCACATTTGCGTTTCCGAGAGCAGAGTCAGCTTGCGATCATTGGGAAACGCGGTGAGCACCAATGCCGCCTCGGGAATCACCACCACGGCGCGGCCGTGCGCGGGTTGAATCTTCGCTTTCTTTTGCGCGGACTTGTACTCTTCGTCGAGCTCTTCGGGGCGCACCAAATAGCCGACGTACATTTGCTCGCGCGCCGGCGTGTGCCCGTTCAACTCCACCGCATAGAGCATGTGTACGCCTTTCTTGGACTCGCGCACATGGCGCACGAACACTTCGCCGATCGCGCCGGGCGTTTCATCTGTGCGCCACAACGCTTGGCTCAAATGCTCGCGCAGCCAGGCCGTGTCCAGCGCCCGTGCGAGGCGTGCGTCCGCTTTGCCGCTATCTATAAACATGCGAATCCTTTTGTCTTGTTCTCGAAGCGATTCATGCGTTTTACTTGGCGCATGAGAACTTCTGCCCACGAAGCACGCGAAAAGCTTTTAGTGTATTCCGCGTGTTTCGTGGGCCAGGTGAAGGAATCTAACCAAGCAGAATTAAGCGGCTAGCGCAACCTGCGCATGGCTTTCACGCGCAACGCGAGAGTGCATGGCGAGATACCCGAGGCTCTCGAGCTTGTGCACGATCTTGCGCGCGCTCTCTTCCGGAGTTTCATGCTCCGTGTCACAAACCACCTCGGGATGCTCGGGAGCTTCGTAAGGATCGCTCACGCCGGTGAATTCTTTGATCTCGCCCGCCAGCGCTTTTTTATAGAGGCCTTTCACGTCACGTTGAATGCACGTTTCCAGCGAGGCTTTGACGTACACTTCCACGAAGTCGCCGATCATGGCGCGACACTCTTGGCGCGCGCTTTTGTACGGCGAGATGGCGGCCGCAATCGCAAACACGCCGTTGCGCGAGAGCAAGTGGCAAACAAAACCAATGCGGCGTATGTTGACGTCGCGATCTTCTTTGGAAAAACCCAGGCCTTTGCTGAGATTGGTGCGCACGACGTCGCCGTCGAGCACTTCCACTTTGCCGCCGCGGCCGCGCAGCATGGGAACCAAATGCTCCGTGATTGTTGATTTGCCCGCGCCGGAAAGTCCCGTGAACCAAATGGTGCAACCGCGAGAAGAGGTGTTCATGATCTTGTTCCTGCGTTGAGTTGAGGGTTCAATGTTGTCGATTGATAGTCGTGTAACGTGTAACGTGTAACGTGCCTGCGATTGCGTTTTATTCTTTAACTTGATGCGTATTGCCGTTTTTTACCTTGCCGTTATCCTTGCCATTTTTTGACTTGGACTTGCCGTCCACACTTTTCGTCAACTTTGCCACCATCTGAATGACGCCGACAAGCTCTTGGCGTAACCGTTCATGTTCATCCTCAGTCAAGGCTTCCAACGAACAAGCAAGCGCCAGTATCGGAACGCATTCACGTGCCGAGTTGTAAGAATATTTGTAGTAGCGTTTCTTTTGCGGCCAAGAATCTTGGCCGCTGCCCTCGGCAATGTTCGTCAAAATGGACAATGAAGCTCGCCGCAATTGATCGCCGAGAGATGATTGCAACAGACGCCTGAATTCAAGGCTTCGTCTGAATACCTCGCGATTCCATCTAAAAGTCTTCTGATAAGATTCAAGCTCCTCAAAATCGAAACGAAATTTTGCTCTTGCCATACCATTCGCCTTTCCAAAAATTAAACACCCAACTTCCCACGTGACACGTTACACGATACGCAGTCCATTACTCAAAACTTCCGCGACTTCGGGTCGCGTAAATTCCAACGGCAACGCTTCGCCGCGGCCGAGCATTTCGCGCACTTGCGTGCCGGAGAGCACGACGTGGTGCGACACGTCATGCGGGCAGGTTTTGCTGGTCACAATCGCGCCGCATTTTTTGCAGTAGAACGAGTTTTCGAAATTCAACGTGGTGATGCCCAACTCTGCCGCGCTAAAGTTCATGAAAATTTTCTGCGCGTCATAGGTGCCGTAATATTTGCCCACGCCCGCGTGATCGCGGCCCACGATGAAATGCGTGCAGCCGTAATTCTTGCGGCACATGGCGTGAAAGATCGCTTCACGAGGTCCGGCATAGCGCATCGCCGCGGGAAACACGCTCAACAACACGCGCGAGCCGGGATAATAATCTCGCAGCAAGCGTTCGTAACTGGCCATGCGCAAGTCCGCGGGAATATCGTCCTTCTTCGTTTCACCCACGAGCGGGTGCAACAACAAGCCGTCCACAATTTCCATGGCGCACTTTTGAATATACTCGTGCGCACGGTGCACGGGATTGCGCGTTTGAAAGCCGACCACTGTGTTCCATCCGCGTTCGGCAAAAATCCGGCGCGTCGTTGCCGGGTCGCGGCGATATTCGGCAAAGGTCAAGTTGGAGGGCGGATTGATCATCCAAACCTCGCCGGCGAGGCAGACTTCGCCTTGCTGCAACACGCGCGCGACGCCGGGATGCGCGGCGTCATCCGTGCGATAAACTTCTCGCGCCTCGCGCTGTTTGTCATATTCGAATTTTTCTGTAACGGTCATCAGCCCGAGAAGGGCGTGTCCGCCGTTCTCCACCAGCGCGACTTCTTCACCGAGGCGAAGCGTTTGCGCCAGCGCTTTTTCAACCGGCAATGTGATGGGCAACGACCAAACCAGGCCGTTGGCCAGCCGCATGTTGGCAACCACGGCGTCGTAGTCGGCTTTGCCCATAAAACCGGTGAGCGGACTCATCGCGCCGTTGGCGATCATTTCCAAATCGGCCACGCCCACTTCGGAGAGAGGAATTTTTTTCGCATCACGCGCGCGGCGCAACGCAGCTTCGCGTTCTTCGCCGGCCAGCATGCGGTTGATCAATTTGCCGCCATGAGGAATGCTGAGGGACATGTTGCAGTGCTTCCTTTTAGATTGAGCATCGAAAGTGAATTGTTTATGAGCAGAATAAAAGCTTTTCATGAAAATGCGCTCGTAGTGACGCCTTCAGGCGTTTGCCGTCGCGAGCGTGAAAGGCCTAAAGGCCTCACTACGAGCCAATGTTGATGCGATGCGTGTAAATGTTTTCCTCCAAGAACTGCGCGGCCACGTCCGTGAACGGCACATGGATAAACTGAAAAAGCGTTTGCGCCAACGCAATCGGGCGGCGGCAAAAGTCTTCATACTGAAACTCATAATACGACGCATGGCCGCGGCCAAACTCGTGGGCGCGGGCGACGTATTGTCTTTGCAACTCTTTCCAAAACTCGCGATCAGTTTGCCGGCCTAAACCTTCTTTGAAATTTGCCGCCAGCGAAGCGGCAACATCGTCTTCGTTGCGAATAATGTGGAGCAATTGCGCGTTGGGAAAAATTTCCAAAAACAGCGGCAACGTCACGCACGTGCGAGGGTCTTTGAAGCCCCAGCGTGATTCCCCGTCGTAACCGGCCTCGACATATTTGCGCTGTGCTTTGCGGTCGATGACGGATTGTACCAAATCGCGCTTGGCCATCACCTCGGCCACGGGCATGAGCGGAAGTTGCGCCCAAGCTGCGCCGCCGCCCATGATCAACTCATCGTTGATCTCGCGCGTGAAGAATTTCGATTCGTG
>Ga0247727_10011701_pt1 | contig 15236 bp, 23 predicted proteins | sample WisWelCaveWW1625_FD_202498 | JGI IMG/M metagenome (GOLD analysis project Ga0247727, IMG submission 202498) | Biofilm microbial communities from Wishing Well Cave, Virginia, United States - WW16-25 | ecosystem: Environmental > Aquatic > Deep subsurface > Groundwater > Cave microbial mat | place... | reverse complement strand
TAAAAGTTTTGATCTCCTCATTTTTATATGTTTTTCGGCAAAAGGAAAAAAGAAAATATAAAATGCGGGAATTGCGATTCTAAAATAAGTGAAAAATTTAGTTTTTGTCCATATTGCGGCTTCTCATTTATAGATCCAGCAGAAGAAGCTAAAGAATACGGAATGCTGGGCAGACAGGATATTGAACAAATTCAAAACAATCCATTTGGAAATTTGGGAGTTACAGATAAACTAATAGGTTCTTTAATGAACACCCTTGTCAAGACCTTAGATAGAGAATTTAAAGATATTGAAAGAGAAAAAACAGAAACAGCAGAAATTAAGGCGATGCCAAATGGCATAAGAATAAAAATAAGCCCGGCAAAAGCGGTAAAAAGACAAGTTGCACAGTTGCCAAGAGGAAAAATATCTGATGAACAGTTAAAAAGATTCTCTTCTTTGCCAAGAACCAGCGCAAAAACCTCTGTAAAAAGACTTAGTGACAGGGTGATTTATGAGTTATCAGTTCCTGGGATCAACTCTGCAAACGATGTTTTTGTTTCAAAGCTCGAGTCGGGATATGAAATTAAAGTTCTGGGAGACAAAGTTTATACAAACACTCTTCCAATAAGTCTTCCCTTAAAAAATCTGGCCGTTGATAAAAACAAGCTGTTTATTGAATTTAATTTGGAAGAATAGATACGAGTGATCGTGCCAGGATTTGACTATTCTATCCTCCTTTAGAGATTTGAGTTATCTCAGCTACCTAAAAGTCCAGAGACTCAATACTTTATTTAAATATTTTTATAATATATAAAATGGAGAGTGATCCCGCCAGGATTTGAACCTGGGACCCCTACCGTATCAGAGTAATGCTCTACCAGGCTGAGCTACGGGATCGTAAAAATTAAGACAAAAATAGTTATTTAAAACTTTGCTTAAACTCTTTATATTTTTCTAAATGTTTCTGATTTTTAGGACTAACGACTTCAATAAACTTGTGAAACATTTTTGCACCTCTAACAGCTACTGCATAAGAAATCTTTCTATTACCTAATCTTAATCCTTTCTCTTGATACATAGTTGCTTTTATTAATCCTATTTCATTCAGTGTTTTCTTTAACTGTAAAGCTAAAGGTAAAGATATTGTCTTAATTTCTATCCTTGGATAAAGGCCTGTCTTCTTCTTTTCTAAGTATACACATCCATCAGTATCAAAAATGCCTCTAATTACTGCTGCTTTTAATTTTTGATTTGATAAAAAACCTTTGGGAATATCAATACTTATCTTTGGTCCTAATGGTAAACCTAATTTTTGTTTAAATTTCACCAGATCATCACTCCAAATCTGAAAGCCAAAAACTCTAGTTGAAGGCATATCTCTAAGACTAATTTCTATTCCATAAAGACTCTTAAAAATTGGTTTTATCCTATTAAGATAATGAGGTTTATCATCTTCTATATGTCCTCTAAGCTGATAAATTCCCTTCATTTTACCTTGATTATCATAGTAGTTCATACTGCCATCGCCGATATGCCATCCAGTCTCCTCGGCTGGTTCTTCTGTTATTTTATCAGGAAATTTTGAGATTTTCATTTTTTCAATATAATTAAATAAACCTCTCTTCCGAGATATTCTTTTGGACAGTCTACTTTAGCACTAGTTCCAAACTTGGTTACTTTCCTCTTTATGAAACCGTCTATGTTTTTAATAGAGATATTTGTTTTAGGATTTATTCTCACTTTCTTCATATATCTAATAGATATCTTAAGTATTTAAATTTTACGAATTAATACAAGCAAAAGAATTAATAATCTTCATCTTTAAAAGATCTGAAGCGGCTTTAGTTCAGTGGTAGAATAAAACCTTCCCAAAAAAAGGAAAAAGGTTTGGACACGGGTTCGATTCCCGTAAGCCGCATTTCTGTGCGGGAATTCATTCAATTCAATCTCTTTCAGAGTTGAAGTTCCCACAGAACTATGTCTGTGAGGACCGCACGGCGCATCTTTGTCAACTATAATAACAAAACCCGCAGCGAGAAAATACTGCATATAAATATTATAAAGATAAACTAAAATTAATAACTAAAAATCTAATTATTTCTTTGACTTTTTCTTATCAGAGCCCGCAGCTGCAGCGCCGACACTTCTATTTGTGTTAGCCTTATTTTGAACTTTATTTTTATCTTTGCCTTTAGCTCCTGCTCCGCCCATCATACTTGCAATTAAAAAGCCCATTACTAAGATTCCAAGTATTAAAAGTAAAGTCAACACCCAGTATAATGTAGTATTTCCTACAAGCTTTGATTTTATTTTCTGCCCCAGCTTTAATGCGCTGGATTCGCCAACTGCACTTGTTGTTGATGCATACGGATCTGTGCTCGGTATAACAAATACTCCCCTCTCCGGATCTTCTCTAGGCCCAGAACTTGAACTTGAGCCGGATGAGCCTGAAACGCTTACTGTAAATCCTACGCTTGCGCTGTCATTTCTGTTTCCAGCAAAATCACTGCAATAAACTCTAAGGGTATATGCACCATTCGAAGGAGAAGGTGAAGCTGTAAAGCCTGTTGAACTTGAATTTGCACTCATAGTGCTATTTGTAACTCCATTATCTAATGAATAAGAACAACTTCCGCCTTCACTAAGAGTTGCAGCTATATTTATAGGTAAAGAGGTTAGTGTAGAACCGCTTGTAGGAGAAGTAATTACAACACTGCTAGGAGCAACTCGGTCTATTGTAACTCTTCTTGTTTCTGTTGAGTTTTGATTACTTGCAATGTCAAATGCTGTTGCATTGAAAGTATAAACTCCATCAGCTAAACCAGTAACATTAAGATAATTAGGGCTTGTGACAGTAGTTGTTTGATTAACAAGGCCTGTTGAATTATATAATCTTACTGTTAAATTTGCAAAATTTGTGTCTGCTGCTGTAACATTTATTAGAATATTTCCTCTGTTTATGAATGAATTATTTGCTTCTGTTGGAGCTACAAATTGAATCGTAGGTGCAATAACATCTGAAACAAGCGAAAAGGATGTTGTTTCTGAACTATTCATATTATTGACAGAATCATTGGCAACAATTCTTACAGTATAAGTTCCAAATAAAGCAGGAATTGTAAATGTATTATTGAATATATTTCCAGTAGTATTAGTAAGAGATACTCTTTGTACTGTTCCATTTGGTAAAGTTACATTTGCATAAACTGCGCTGACAAAAGAATCATCAACAACATTTGCGCCTATTTGAATTGTCTGAGGAATAACAAAAGCTGTTCCTGTTACAGGAATTAAGGCAGTTACATTGGGATTTAGTGTATCATTGAATCCAAAGAAAGTATTTGTAGAAGTACAATATCCCCCAACGCCGCAATTTGAACATGAGCAGGGTCTGCCGTAAAAATCATTTAATTCTGTTCCTACAATGCTGCAGCCGACAAACTGAGTTGTCGTACTCTGATTTGTTAACTGGCCGACAAACTGTCCGCCGGAGCAGCTCTTTGTATAAGGGCCGCATGTAGAATCAATTGTTACAGAAACTGAACATGCATTAACTGTATAAAGCGGAACTGCTGATTGAACTAAAAATGATGCGCTGGGCAAAACCAATAAAACTAAAGCGGCTGCGATAAAAGATAACTTTAATAGTGTTTTCTTCATGTAAAATCTATAAACTTAGGGTATATAAATATTACTATTATGTAGTAATTTAGTAGTGGTATCTAATATTTTAATGCGCTGGCTTATTTACAATAATTTAAAAATCAAAAAGATACATTATATAAATGGAAATTAAAAAACCATCGAATAAATTAAAACGATTCTGGGAATTTTTAAAAAAAGACACCTGGCAGTCCTGGTTTGTCTCAATCGTACTTTTATTTATTTTAATAAAATTAATTTTATTTCCTCTCGTCTCATTCCTTACGGGCAGTCCCCTGCCGTTAGTTGTAGTCGAATCCTGCTCCATGTATCACGAATCTCCATTTGAAGAATGGTTTAGCAAAAATTCGGCATTCTATGAAGAAAGAAACATAACATATTCTGACTTCAAATCATTTTCAAATAAAAACGGATTAAATAAAGGAGATATAATATTAGTTGTTAAAAAAGCAGAATATAATATGGGAGATATAATAATATTTGATGCCAGAGCCAGATATCCTATAATTCATCGAGTAATTTCGCAAAATCCTTTAGGAACAAAGGGAGATCATAATTCGGAGCAAATAACTATAGAAAAAGAAATCTCAGAAGGAAGCGTATTAGGAAAAGCGCAAGTAAGAATACCTTTCATTGGCTGGCTAAAACTAATATTTTTTGATTTTGCCAAGCCGGCAGAGCAGCGCGGCCTTTGCAGATAATAACATATTAAATCTTAATTAAAGAAATTAATTAAAATGCCCCATAATAATATTCGTTGCAATAAATTATTAATATCAATAAATAAAAATACCTATTAATCTAAGCTGAATATAAGATAACGTATTTACAGTTATTATAAAGTATATAAACCAAAGCCTTAAAAACTAGGTTATTATTTAATAAAACATTAAATAAAAATGGAATTCTGTCCAAAGTGCGGTGGGATTATAGAAGTAAAAGAAGGAAAAGCTGTTTGTGCCAGCTGCGGCCATAGATTAAAAAAAGCTCCTAAAATACAAACTTCAGAAATAATAGAAAAAGCTGAAGCAGTTGCAGTTGTTAAAGAGCTCGAAAGCAATGTCTATCCGGAGGTTCAGATAACCTGCCCGCAATGCAAAAATAAAAAAGCTTATTTCTGGACAACGCAAACACGAGCAAGCGACGAATCAGAAACAAAATTCTACAAGTGCACCAAGTGCGAGCATACCTGGAGAAAATACAGATAACTGTATTTTCTAAATGTAAAACTATAAATTTATAAACTATAGACAATCTATAGATATATGATTACAACAATTCAAATAAGAGATAATGTAAAAAACCAGCTAGACAGACTAAAAGAAAACCATAATGAAAGTTATGAACAGACAATTATAAGATTGATGCAATTAGTTGAAGAGCATAAAAGAAGGCAAAAAGAGCTTTTAGTAGAGAGTTGCAAAGAAATGGCGGAAGAAAGTTTAAAGATTACTAAAGAGTGGGAATCAACAGACGCAAAATTAGATTGGGAATGGAATGATAATAAATAGAGGGGATATTATTCTAGCAAACCTTGAGCCAGTAAAAGGTTCAGAACAAGGCCAAATTAGACCGGTTCTAATCATACAAAATAATATTTCAAATCAATATAGTCCAACAACAATTATTGCTCCGATAACCTCAAAAGTTTATACAAAAGAATTTCCAACTAACGTTAAATTATCAAAACAAGACTCAAAACTTAAAGTTGATTCCATAGTTCTATTAAATCAAATTCGTACAATAGATAAATCAAGACTTATTAAAAAAATAAGCCATATGGATGAGATGATTATGCAAAGAGTTGATCTAGCAATAAAAATAAGCCTGGGACTGAATTAATTAATAAGTTAATTCAAGCCTTGCCTGTGAAATACCAAATCCAGGCAGATATAATTGCTCTAAATTTTCAACACATTCTAATCGGGAAGAATCTTCCTCTAACTTCTTTTCAAGTTTTCCTGGAATAACATCCAAAAGTAAACCTATAAAGGATAAATCAAACAAAAATCCATTTTCCTTCCAGGAATAAGCTGTCTGTTCCATTAAAAACAGTTGTTTTCGATAATATAAAAACTGTTCTAACAACTCCAAAGTTGTAAAAGTTCTATACATTTTTAAACATAAAGTTCCCAGTTGAATTATGGCTCCGTAGCTCAGCCTGGTCAGAGCACTGGACTCTTAAGCAAAAACTTCTTAGAAAGAAGTTTTCCGCTGGCTTTCAAGAACTACAATAGCTAGCAAACTGAGATATCCAGGTGTCGCGGGTTCAAATCCCGTCGGGGCCATTGAACATTTTTAAATCAAAGAAATCTTTTTCAAAGATTCTTTTATCTTTGGAAGATCGTCCTTGAACGCTCTCCATATTCTATTTATACTAATCTCGAAATATCCATGAGTAATTAAATCTCTTAATCCAGACATATAAACCCAAGGAACATGTTTATTCTTTTCTTTAAGAGCTCTTGGAATATTCCGACTTGCCTCGCCAATAATCTCTAATCTTCTGATTACAGCATCCTGTAATTGCCTGTTTTTAAGAAATGTAGCTTCAGAAATCCCGCGCATATATTCCTCTATTTGCATAATGCTTTCTTTTATATCATTTAGATATAACTTATAATCCCTTTTCATAATATTTTGATTTCGTCATTTAGAATAGAATCTTTTAATTCTTTCCTTATTGTACAATATTCAACTAAATCGACCTTCTTTTTAAGATTCTTTTCGAGCATCAATTTTAAACCTATAACTTCTAGCAGACTTCTATCATCGTTTATTTTTACAAGAATATCGACATCGCTGTTCTTCTTTTGCTCACCGCGGGCATAACTGCCAAAAATACCTGCCTTAGTAACGCCATTTTTCTTGAGGACTGGTATAATCTTAGCTTTTATTGACTCTATTTTTCTATTCATAAGAGAATATATTCTATCTAATTTTTAAGGCTTTTCATCTATTCTTTTCTTCAGTCCTTCTATAATTATCATAAGTATAAAGATATAATTATATGTCATAAGTTTTCTCTCCTGTTTTAATGTCACCTATCAATAGTAACAAATAGCAACATTTAAATACCTAAAAATAATCAGTTTCCTATGAAAAACTTAACAAAAAGATCAATCTTGCCCTCTCTCCTATTTGCAAGTACATTGCTCCCTTTCTCAGAAAGTTATGCCCAAAGTCCTTCAAATGAAGAGCAAAATAAAACACCAGAAAAAACCATGACTGTAGGAGAAAGCATGAGATTTGAACTAGAAACAGGTCTTAAAATAGAAATTGAAGGTAAACTAAGAGTAAAACGCGGAGCTATTAGCAAAAAGAAAAGTAGACCTGGCCTTTTCTGTGATTTTGATTCTTATAAGGGAAATGTGCCTCTTCAAGAAAGAGTGATTAAGGATGTAGCAACATTTTATGTTATTCCAGCTGTTAGAAAAAAAGCAGAAGAAATATGGGAAACTGCACATTCAAAGCCGCATTTTTTTGAGGTTACAGGCCCAGGCATAAAACCTACAAAGATTGAAGACCCGTATACAGCACTTATAAAAAAAGAGTATGGAGGTCTTAATCAAACAAAAGAAGAATTCGTCAGATATAATACGAATTTGGAAAATTTCAATAGTGATTCTTTGCTCGAAGTAATAATTCGAACTACTCAACAAAACGAAGCAGATATAGATTATAAATTAAATTTAACAGAAGCACAAAGAGCAGAAAGAGGTTACGCTAAAGCAATGGCAAGTGGTGGACGAGAGTATTTGAAACTTGCTCTAGCCATACAAGAAGAAAATTCAAAAAATAATGTTACAGATGAAACTGATCCTAAAACAAGAGGAAAATTAACAAGAATACAAAATTATTTCAATATAAGACTTGTAAAAACAAAAGGAACCGCTCCTTTTAATTACTCGGTTCTTTCAGAAGAAGAAATAAAAGAAATAAGTCTAGACTTCTTAAGAGAATACTGGCCAGATATTATAAAAGCGGCTGAAGATGCCGCAAGCAAATAAAAATAAAAATTAGCTGGGAGGTATTAAAACTACTCTTGCATAATCTCCATATTTTTTCTGCCACCTGTTAAACTCGCTCTTAAATGCTCCTTCCCCAACATAAACATCAATAACTGTTTTCTCTGTTACTGACTCCGTTAATCCATACTTGTTAGGATCAATATTTTTGGGATCGATTGTAAATGCTCTTGCAATTTCTACACCACTGCCACGATCATGAATATCAAACAATCCGAGCCCTTCAATATATACCTTATAACCTTTATAACGCTCAGGACCTGCAACAGTTAGTCCAGGCTTTGCTAAATTATTGCCAGATACTCCATTGAAAGCAGTTTTTCCTAGTTCTGCTATTGCCTGTTCTTTACTATATCCTTTTTTTATGTAAGCTGCTACATCGACAGGATCTAACTCTGAATATTTTGTAACTCTAGCAACAGTAGCTTTAGCGCCGGAAAATTCCAGTGCTTTTTTAGGATCAATTTTAATTGCATTTGCTATTTGAAGATGTTCTTCAAGTTTTGGATTCAAATTTGATATTTTTACATTGCTTCCGCTATCATCTCCAGCTGTAGAAATTCCTCCAGGAACAACCGATGAAGAACTTTTAGGAGAAGTAGATAAAAGTGAGGAACCCCTATTTATTGAGAGAAGTTTATCGCCCTTGGGAGTATCTATTAAAGGGTCCCCTTTTTCGGAAAATAAAACTCTTTGTTCATCTCCATTCGAATTTCTTATTATATAACTATCCCCAATCTTATTTCTTAATTCCGCTTCCAACAAACTTCTTCCCTTGCTATTAAATATTCCATTAGAATCTTGTCCATTTGATAATTGAAATGATTTATATGCTGATTCAGTTTTGGGCCCAAAATATCCATCAACAGCCAATAAATTACCATTATAATCTCTATATCCAAGTAAATTAAGAGCCGTCTGTATATTTTTAACGTCACTTCTTATTAAAAGATCCTTAGGATAAAAAATAGATCCTGTGTATCTGTGCTCCAAATTACTTCCGGAAATAGAAAGCTTTTCAAGATGCCATGACCCCCCATATCCATTTACCAAATCATGATTCAAGTTCAACTCTTTCGGATTTAATCCATTAACACCGTAAAATCCAAACGGCGAAGAATAAAGATCAATTTTTCCATCGTTTCTAAAAGCAATTGTATTTTGAAAAATTCCAGGAAGCTGATCACCATGAATTATAGTTAGTCCCCCTTTTAAGGCACTTGCGCTAATTTTAGTCTTTTCATCTATGTAAAAAGCACCTTCAGGAAGAATTACTTCCCCTTTATCTCCAAACAATATTGGATTATTCCCAACACCGGATACGCTTCCCTTTCCAGTCAAAGTTCCCTCGCTCATAAATAACCTGTCTCCGCTTCCAAGATTGGAAACATCAATATTTGATTTGGCCGGTGCGGCAAAATCAATACCACTTTGAGTTATCGATGCAGTAGAACCGGAAGGAACACTAGCTAAATCATAGGTTCTTCCTTTGTATGTTACTTTTCCAGAATTATCAAATTTTATGTCGCTGACTTCAAATCCGCTTTTCTTTCCAAATAAAAGGTTGTTGCCAAATGCATCTCCGTATGCTTTTGTAAAAGTGGGATTGTTTCCTAGTGCTCCTTGCTGATCAGCAGTTAAACTTGTATACTTTATTTCATTTACTTTAGGTGCAGAAGAAGCTGTAAAATCTAAATCTTTCAAAACGCTGGATGGAGCCTTACTCGCCGCATCTTTGTTTTTTAAACACCAAGTAGTGCAAGTCAGATCGCTCTTGCTTGTTAACTTTGAACAATCAGAATCACATCCCTCTGGGAGCGGCTCAGGAGATTCTTGAGTCGTCTGAGCAAAAACAAACGTAGCAGACAAAAGTAATAAAATTGTGCATAAAATAATTACATGAAATGCTCTCTTTTTCATCTTATTAGTATACTGAATGGGTTTATTAATTTTTATAAATCCTTTTCTATTAAATCAGGATGATTCGCCTTTAAAAATTCATGTCCCCATGCTCTTATTTCTTTCCTTGTAAGAATGGAATAATCAAATGGTGCTTCGCCCTTTTTCTTTAGAACTTCATTATAGTAGTTTTGTATCCTTGCAATTTTATTACCTCTTTTGTAAAGATCTTTTTCATCTATGCTGTTTTTTTTATTTTCATTAGATATAGCTTCCGCCAATGTCAGGTACTCCATTCTATCCGTATAGACTAGTGTTCTCATATACGCTCTTTCATCAACTTGCGCTTCTGTAATATTTTTAGCCAAATCTCTTTCCTTTTGTCGTGTTGTTCTTAAAACAATCTCCAATAAAGAATTCTTGTTATTTTGAACTTGGGACTGAACAAACTCGTTCAGTGTTTGTGAGCGATCTAACCCTTCAAATTCTTTTTTCACTAAAGAACAATAGGGATCTACAATTTTCACTAATTTTCCAGAATTATATACCTCGGAATATTCTGGTTCGTTGTGTATTGTGTTCCAAATTATCCAAGCTCTCCCATGTATTGCTGGTAACAGATACCATGTTCTGCTTTTTTCTACAATGCTAAGTCTGAATTTCTTTACAGTATCTTTGGTATCTTTCCATGTATTTACTTGACAAACATAACTTGGCCTATTAGGATCGTAACTTATATAGGATTTTGAAATTTCCACTTCCGATTTATCTGTAAATTTCCCAAAAAATCCTTCTACGTCCCGCCTTAATTGGAGGTCCTGCGATACATCTTGATTTAGCGTACGCACATTGCTATCTATAATTTGCGCATGCATCTCAGAAAAAGGCAGCAAAGTACTAGCAAAAAGTAAACTTGGTAAAATTGCCTTCCTTGCTTTTTTGATAATACTCTTCATACCTTTTTAAGCAATCTAGACTATTTAAATATTACTATATGTTACTATTATTAGATGACAATATTAATCCTTCTTTTGAAACAGTCAAAAGATTGTCATTTTTATCAAGAACATTAAAATTTCCATCTGATTTAATATTACTATAAGCAGAGAGATCATTAATTTCCGATCCCTTTGGTACACTAACATCGAAGCCTGCTTTAGTTATAGTTATCTTTGACCCTTCTGGAACAATGGTTTTATCAGCAATGTTTAGTGTTTGCCCACTTTGTAAATTCTTAAGATTTCCATCTGTTGTAAGCTCAACAACCTTTTCATCGACTCCAGTTGCCGTTTGCAAATTCATATTGTTAAAATTATCAGCATATTTTTGCAGATTATTGCTGTCTGTTATTACTGCCTGTTGCACATCTGGTTGAGCAAATGAAGTTGGATCAATATCTGAAATTGGCTGACTACTAAGATATTTTGAAATACATTCAGTAACATCTTTAAAACCATTCTCCTCGCAAAATTTCTTTATTTCTATCTTTTCCTGTTGTGTTTGCTCTTGAACTAAAACAAAAGCAGTCAATAAAATTATAGCTATAAAGAGGGCAACACCTTTTTTGTTCATAATTTAATTAAATTCAAACAATATATAAATATAATTAAGTATAAAACTATTAAATAAATGTAACTAATAAGTAGTTACAATAGTAAGATTTATATATTCAAGATTATACCATATTTAATGGAAAAAAAGACATTGGGAGCATTGGCATTAGCATTTGCATTATTTATTAATCCTTATAGTTCTCGTTCGCAAGAGGTACAAAATCAATCTCGAAGTCTAGAAAATAAAATTGATGGTATCGAAAACAAAAGTGAAACATTAACCAGCTATTGGATACGCGACAAAAAAGAAATTAATAAAGTAGCCCAAAAATTATACCCCTACTTTAAAGAAAATCTTGGTTCTACACTTACCGGGCTTCATGTTACAGAAAGGAAATCAGATAAATATCAAAATGAAAACTTATATTTACTCCAGGTACGCTGCACACCTTGTTCTAGACCAATACCTACTTCGTTATCGGACGAAGATAACAATACTATTTATATTTTATACACCGGTCTACAAGACTATAGCAGAGAGGTATCAAAAATCTTACAAGGGGAAAGGGGAAAAATCAAGAAAATTATCATCTTCTTATAAGAAGAGAATTCAAAGATTTTATTGGGCAAGACTTATCAAATGAAGAAACTTTCAAAAAGTTTAGCGATATCCACATTGGCCAAGTAATTAGCGAACATGAGATGGATATTGGATTTCATCGCGAAATCCTAATGGAAGAAAGGTTAAATCTTTTTGGTTATAAAAATAATTATTCAAAAGCAGAAAGAAGAGACCGGGGGTTCTGTGCTAGAATAATAAATGGAAGAACTCTAGAAAATTTAGGTAGAGTTTATGAATCCTCTGACAGCTCTTTAGAAGAATATGCTTTGACAAAAAGATTTGTGGAATATTTTGAAAAGCAAAAAAAACAACCGCTAGAAAATATTTCAGCAGAAGAAGTTAAACAAATAACGCTAGGTTATATTAAAAAATATTACCCTAAAGATAATGAAAGCATTACTAAAAGTAAGGACTTAGTAAAGATAATTAAAAATTATTAAATTTAAAACTCAATCTACTACAGACGCTTCCGAGATTAGAAACATCTAACTTAGACCCGCTAGGAGAAGCAATATCAATCCCAGATTGTGTTATCGCCGCGGTAGATCCAGAAGGAATACTAGCTAAATCATAGGTTCTTCCTTTGTATGTAACTTTTCCATCATTAGCAAATTTTATATCGCTGACTTCAAAACTCTCTCCAAGTAATGTCAAAATCTAAAAAATCTATTTCTGCAAATTTATTGAGGTTTATTTTTCCTTTCCCTGTTAAATATTTGAATATTTCCATTGTCTGAATATTTGCAATTGCCCCAGCAATGGGCCCAAGATTTCCAGTTTGTCTAATATCTCTTATTTTCTTTAGATCCTTTAATGGATCCGTCTTTTTTTGATAATCTATAAAATCGTCAAATGTTTTAGTTACTTTAGGAATAATAATCGGACCAACCATTCCTAAATGTAAATTATATCCCCCGCGACACAATAAGCAATATCTTTTTCAGAAGCATATCTATCAATAATTTTTGTTGTTTCTGCGATTGAAGGTGAATCAGCACAATTTACTAAAAAATTACAATCAGAAATAATATTTTCAAGATTTTGATCTGTTTCTATTCTTTTCTTATAAGATATAATATTTGCATCTCTTAGTTTTGCCTTTAAAACATCGACTTTGTATTTTCCAACATCCAACGAACCAAAAAATAATTGCCTATTAAGATTGGTTTCTTCTACAACATCAGGGTCAGTAATTCTTATTTCTCCAACTCCAATTTGATATAAACCATTTACAATCCAGGTGCCAATTCCACCCACACCAAAAACTGCAACCTTAGAATTTTCTATTCTTCTCTGTAATTCTAAAGTTTCTCCTTGAGAATTAGTTAATTCGTCTAAAAATAATAATTGTCTAAGATATCTTCTTCCGTCTAAGCTTTCCTCACATTTTCTAACTATTCCTTCTTTTTCTAAAGCTTGTAAACATAAATTAATATCCTTGATCTTATATCTGGAAGATAAACTGTCTATTAAATCAGATTCTAAAATTTCCGATTCAAGTGACCTAATTACATCTTTAACTAGCGAATCTACTTGAAATTTTCTAACCCTTCTTGTTGCAGTTGAGATAAAAACATAGTTATCTTCGAAATCTCTTAGTATATATAATGAATCTTTAATTTTTAATGTGACCATTTTTATTTTGACTTCATTATATATATAATTTTTTCTGCATGGCTTATATTAAAATCTTTTTCTAGGTTCTCTAATTCTGTATTATCAATCAATGGTAAAACAATAATATAATTTGATTTAATCTCTTTAAATATGGGCGAATCTTTTCTTAAATGAAATGCTCCAACTGAAACAAAGATTAAACCATCATACTCAATCAATGATTTCTTGATTATTTCAATTTGTTTTCTCTCCCTATTAAACATACTTCTATTTTCTTCGTCAGCATTAATTTCTTTTAAAAAATCTTTATTCTTTCTATACATATTTTTTACATCGCATCCGATCAAAGGCAAATTATATTTTTTAGCTAATCTAATAGTTGGCTTTAATTCACCAAAAGAAGATATTACAGAGAATCTTTCCGAATCATCTCTTTTTAAGAATTCGATAAAATCTCCTTTGGAGATTAGTCTTTCTTCTTCAAGAAGTTCATAAAGATAACATACTGGCCTTAACTTAAAAATTATCTTATCTTGGATTTTTAATTCATCTAAAATCCCATGTGTTTCGGCGAAAAATATAATTTTAATTTTATTCAATTTTATAAAGTTTCTCACATCATCTAATGTCTTGCATCCTTTAATTTTTACGCATAATTTATAAGTCATAGGTGCTCCTCTAGAAATTTTCTATTGAAATCTTCTATGTCTATAAGTATTTTTAGTAAAAGACAATTGCTTGTTATTGTATAATACGAAGAACTTTCTCTACAACTGCTTATTTGTCTGCTTATATATTCTTTAGTTCTTTTAATTGCCGAAGATCTTTTGATAGTCTGAATATCTTCAGGCACATAACCGAACTCGTCAGCTAAAAATGCAATAGGAATAGTTGTCTTTCTTCCAGTAAAATCTTCTCCATGAAACAAATCAATTAAGTCTTCCAAAGTAGTCATAGCATTGACCAAATGAAAGGAAAACATTCCTAGTTCTTCAGCATTTGATAAAAAAGCGATATTATAAGCATGTTCACCAGCCAATTTATTTTGCAATGAAATAGCTTTACTGGGGCTAGTTATCCTGCTGTTTCTTTTTTTATCCAATTTTATTGTGCCATTATACATTTTACTTGCAATTTCAATAGCTCTAGGCAATTCCTTCTCTAGTTCTTTAGAAAGCTCATCTACAATTTTTTTGTATAATCTTTCCGCAAACAGAACTGACTCTTTCCCGTAAGTTTTTAAAAAAGTTGGTTTCCCATCTTTGTATAAATGGTTATCTGAAACGATATCATAAATAGAAATAGCATATGATAAAAATGCCTGTAAAGGGGGAGAAATTTCAAGCGAATGTGTATTTCCAGATAATTTACAATATTGCGCCGAGAGAATTTCGGGCAGCGCAACAAAACCCATATCTTCTTTTACAATCTCATTATCGCAAAGTTCAAATCTTCTAGAAACAGATAGTCTTGATTCTTTTAATTTAGACGACTCCTCATTTATCAAAGATTCTATCTCGAAACTAACCCAGCTATTTGGAAGATTCATTCTAGATATAATAAGGAAAATTTTACATCCAGTACCTAGCACCGGTTGGGCCTACATAAACCTTGTCTTCAATTTTCCGAAGCCCCTCATAAATGGGTTTCTCTACAAGCGAAAGCCTTGCATCTTCTTTTCTTGACTCGGCTTTTTCCAAAGTTTGTTCAAGCTTTTCCATGTTAAAATAGCATACAAACTAATATTTAAATTTTATTGTTATGGGGAGAGTGGGACACATATAGCTACTTCTTTTTGAGTTTTATTAGCTTTTCATACAAAGTATCGGCTGTGCCGATATAAAGAATGGATTTTTGAATTACTCTTGTCCC